>JGI24022J15233_10007614_pt1 | contig 11960 bp, 8 predicted proteins | sample Ectturendosymbi2_FD_15233 | JGI IMG/M metagenome (IMG submission 15233)
AGACGGCTACCGGGCTCTAACTAGCTAGGGGTTAGTTTCTTCTGCTAGATGGTCACCGGGCTCTAACTAGTAAGCAATGTCCTTGTTTCCGCTTTACAGCTGTATTTATAGCTAGCGGTACTTTTTCTTTGTATGCTCCATTGGGTTTCCTTTGACGCATATCTTCCAAGATATCTGATTGGTTGTTTTCAATCTGTAATTTTTATGATTGGCTGCTTCATTCATTCTGGAAACTTCTTCCCGTTCCTTGCACTTGATAGTTATTCTCTTTCATATCTTCTAACGTGTCGTAATTACGTTAGTTATGCCTTCACATTGTCACGTATTATTTTCCGGTTTGTCTCTCCTCCGTGTGGCTGGTTTTTACCGGTCTGAGCAGCTTTCTTAGGTTCAGATGCTCAGTTCTTGTCTTATTCAATGGTTTTATGTGGAGATTTGTTGAGGCAGAACTTGCCTGCAACAGTAGTTAATGTATATTTCATTTAACCAAAAATGATCCAAACCGGAAGCCAATTTGACTGCTGTATAAATTTATGAATTATCACAAAAACATGACACTTTTACATTTGCCAACTTCGTCTTTAATCCAATGTCGACTATGTTAGAATATCAAAGAACCCTAATTCCATGTTGTGAAACGGCAGGAGGCTGGTCGTGGATCGACGGACGTCCTTTAACTTTCACTTACTGGAATACGGGAGAGCCGAATAACCAAGGTCAGGACCAAGTTGCTGAGGACTGCGTCGAAATGTACGGCGACACTGGCCGCTGGAACGACATCGCTTGTTCCAACCTGAAGGGATACATGTGCACTGCTCCGAAAGGTCGGTTGTTTCAGAAACAGGAATGACCGCCTAGCGGTTCCTAATGAAACAAACAACGAATTTAGAAAATTTTGCAAAATCGTTGCCAATCCACGTAACATATTCTTTGCGAATGCTGACAACGAATAAACTCAATTGCTTGTTCGATAAAACTAAATTTTCTACAGTGTATTTTAAATGTTCCGTGGTGTTTTCAAATTTACTGATAGTTGTAGCTCCTAAGTCCTAGAACCAAAAACCACTGTGCCCGATTCTCCAAGATTGAATAATTTTCATAGGGACTGGTTGGTACAGTCAGGAACACAAGCGCACTTGCTTTATTCGTTCAAACTGACACCATGTTCTTGGCCTTTACTCATTGCTCTTTGAGCTGGAGTTGTTTTTGCGATTGCGGTACACTGGTTTTGAAATTCATGTTTGTTTTAGTGAAGCTTGTTAAAAATAATAGATAATCTCTACTAAGAACTTTGTATTTAGCTATTACTTCAACATTCCTTTAGGTAAGTTCTCCAGATTCTTGTATAGTTTGCTCATTGTTGCCATTCAGACCACATCATTTTTTTTTAGTTATCGGAACGGATTCTGACGGCAACGTCATCCACTACACTACTCCAGCGCCACCAGAAGGTAAGATGACTTTTTGAAGCTATCTAAAGCTACTAAGGTATTTTTTCGCAATAAATTCGGAAGTATGGTAGACTTTACAGTGTGAAAATGCAGGATGGCAATTTACAGCTTTTGCTCCTCTCGGAATGACAAATGTTCACTTCACCTCATGGCAATGTTGGACAAACATCACAAGATAATTTTATACTTCAGCTATTCAGCAGTCAGGTTAGCATTACCACTCTTAGCTCGAAAGCCAAGTTTTGTTGTTAAAGGGCGATTCCAGAAATGAGCGGAGCAACATTTTTCAGACTCCGCTCCTGTCTCTGGCTTAGTGACTCCTGCTCCGACTCCGATAAAATTTTTAGCATCAACTCCGACTCCTATTGGAACGCCGGAATCTTCCCAGTAACTCATAACAAAAAGATTTACCTCATGAAGCAAAAGCTATGCTGTGACTATTTTGCCTTTAGTCGAACACGTTTGTTTTGAAGCAGTCACGTGACAAATACAATACAGAAAAAGACAACATGTTAGGGTTTAGGATCATGGTTTTGCCTACACTTCACGCAATGTGGACAAGCAACGGCTAACAGCTTACCAGCGCTTAAATTATGACACCACTTGTCCATGCATGTTAGACTGAGCCTTTACAGACGTTACGGTAAACTGAGTAGGTCGTCATGCGTTTCAAACTTGTTATGCGTTTCGAGCTTGTAATGCAGGGGTAGGGGGTGGGGAACCTGCGGCCCGCGTGCCAAATGCGGCCCTCATGAACATTTGATATGGTCCGCATCAGAATTTTCGTTACCCAAGTTAGAGTAAAAAATCGCGTCAAAACGAAGCTCCATGATAAGTAGGTACTTAGATAGTAGCCTGAGTCAAGAGAAGTCACTCTTCTTCATAGTCAGAGAATGTTAAGATAAAATTAATTGATTTTACTGCCCGCCAGCGCTGATGTAGAATTCACGCGGCCCGTGATAGTAAATAGGTTCCCCACCCCTGTTGTAATGTAACCACTTCAAACAATAGTGTGCACAGCTACTGGCAATAGAGTTGCAGGAAAGTTTTTGCTTCATGAGGCTAAACAGACACTGCTTATATTATTAACGGGATCCACATATATCTTTAATGCTATGGGATCCACATAAAGTTATCAAATGCTACTGTACTGGTTTATGTTTTAGTAATTTCCCGAATATCTCACAATTACTGTAATTGATAATTAACTTCCAATCTTTACAAAATTGATCTTAAATCTCCTTGGTCAGCAGCTCGTCACTTGTTTTATATATATTGATTCCTACTTTAACCGTGTGCTCAGACAAGTAGTAGTATAGTTTATTGGCGATAAGGGAGGTGATATATTTACATTTCTAAAATAAACAGTCTACCAGGACACTGAAAAATTAAGAACGGTTATCATGTCAGGTGTCCCCAGGAAAGCTAACATTAAAATACATTTCAGTTAATGTAAAGGCCATGTGAAAAAAGATAACAAGCGACGCAGTCGAAGAAGTGTGTTTGCAGCATGATCAAAGGGACTGCTGGGTCGCTGCCGGTTACACTCGTTAGGGTGCACAAAACTCTGAACTATGGCTGCGCTAAGCCATTAACATAAGCGTAAAAGCAAACCCTACCAAAAACGTTAACAAGAATAACATTACACAAAACTTACAGTACAATCCCTTTCAATTAAACGAAAGTAATAAAGCTGCAGAACAATATAGTCTAAGGTTATCTTTGAGGTGCAACTATCAGGGCAAACTGCCAAGTTTCTTCAGGATAGCTCCAAGATTGGAGCAGAGGTTGGTTAGGCAGACAAATATTTTACTGTACATTACTACTAATATTTCAAATCTTATCACTGGCCTATAGATCATTTTGGCACACTGTTACATCCTTACAATTTGTTTTGCTGATCATTGTTTTTGTCATTTGTCTTGTGCTTTTGCACACATCATTAGCCCAGCATTGTCATGGTTGCTGCATAGATTCCAAAATTACCGAACTGCATATATACTATTTTCCATAGGCACTAACTTCTAAAGCCATCATTATTTTTCCATAGGCACTATTTTCCATAGGCACTAACTTCTAAAGCCATAGTTAGTGGTGAAATGCTCGGTACTCCCACCCAGTGTCACACTGCAGTGATATATGGCGACGTTGGTCAGAAAGCACGTTTCCATCACTTCCATTCTGTTGACAACAACAAGCATCACTACCGAAATTTCAATAGCTTCTTGAAACGTTTTGGTGGACTCCTGGACAGAATCCAACGTCAACTCCGGCTCGAACCTAAAACGTTGACTCCGGCTCCTGCTCCGGCAGGAGTCCGCTCCAGCACTCTTGCTCCATAATCACCTATGGGCGGTACATCCCACTGAGGAGCCACCTTGTAAATCCAATTCGACTCCAGTGGTGAGACATTCTTTTTGAGAGGGAAAAAATCTTAAATCCGTTTCAATAGTGTTTGCCCAGATTCTTTATTAGTGTTCCACAAATGGTCAAAGCAATAAAGTCATGCTAACTTTCGTGTCCGAATTAATGCACTTTTACATTCTCACCAACCGTTGTTCGATTTTTTAGTTTTCTCTTCTTTTTCTGCCCGACAAGTGACGAACCTTCTGCCTTAGCGAGTTTGACCACAACTTTTTACATGAAACGACCAAAAATAAAATGTAGGGCACCAACTGCAAATGGTTGGCCATGCACCATCGCCATTTCCCACCACCCGGCGGGGTCTTCCATCACTAATCAAAATAAGCTGAAAGCCGTTTGTATCGGCTAGCGTTTGGGTGTTTTTATTGTTCATTTTATTTTCCTATGATTGAATCAGTGTAAGCTAGTTATTTTTAACAGTAAGGTGAAAAATAAATCTGTCTCATTTCTACACAAGCATTTTAAAATTTTTGTGATAGATAAATTGTTTTCTGAACTTTGTCAATGTAACCATAAATTCGAATTGTCAGATTTCTTCATGCTGACCTTGAGCTAGTCTTGAGCTTAAACTTGTCGCACAGCATCAAATTCATAAGTTGACGAGCAGGCATTTCTCGCCATATTTTTTGTAAGGTCGAAGAGGAAAATCGCTTTCTATCAAAAACTTTTTTTCGAACTTCGGTGAACTTAACGCTGGTGTACATACACTTAATAACTTATTTGTCTGCCACTTCGCCGCTTTGATTAAAACTAATTTTTATAATATGTTCGTCCCCGTCCCGTTTTGTAGCGCGTGTAACGTTGTCTGGTCATGGTAGTTACTTCTAAAATTGAATGAACATTGTTTTCTTTCTTCGTTTCGGCAATTTGAGATGCTCTTGTTGCATCACAGAGAAACCGATCAGCAACAACACTGGCATGATTATTGGAATCGTGGTTGGAGTTTTAGTCGTGGTCATTCTCGGAGGTTCGCTTGCCGTCTATTGCCACAAGAACAAGGACGCTGCGTCCCGGATGGGTATGTATCGTTTCAGAAAACGATTACAAGATGGACCACACCTGTGCTACCCCCTGATGGCGGTTTCTTTAGCTTGAAACATTTCTGAACCGGTTCCAAAATGGTTGGTTACCGGTAACCCAGCGCTTTGCTTTCAAAAACCTAAACTGGTACGAAACCGCAACCGCTTCGATAAGGAAACAAAATAACCGATATTTGCTACCGGTTCAACAATCTGGGATTTGGAAAATTGTCGCAGCTTGCAGGTGACATTGGCAAACCAACCACCGGAATAATGGTAAACGTCACTAACCTTTGCATTCTTAATTTCCAGAAAACCGACGCTTTTTTGAAAAAACGCCTATGAAGCTACCCACACGCATGACTGCATCCAATATAGTATGCAACGAGCCATTTCTGTAAACTCCATCTTATAGAAACATCTTGCCTCGAAGTCACCACCTTACATTCTGCGCTTTGGCGATGGTTCATAACCTGAATCAGTCGTTAATGCACCAACTTTTGTTTTTTGAACTGCAGCTGATGGCGCTGCGAGTATTCCAGCTGGCATCGTCAACAAACTTTATTCAGTCACTGGAAATGAAAAGTCTGAAGCATCGAAATCTGACGAGGTAACTCCGTTCTCAGATTTGCCACGCCTTCTGTTGTACAAACGTACTGTTCCGTTATGAAAATAAGATTTTGCTTTTCTGCTGTTTTAATTAAATTTTGTGGCGCGATGAGAATGGAGGTTGAGTCTTTGAAGAATATCATGTGGTACCTGAAGCAGTTCTGATAAACCTTCAGATTGTAGAAGAAAACTGAAATCACAGTAAAAGGCTTGACAGCAACGGCAAGTGTCTAAACAAGAGTTAGCGCAGGGGTGTCAATCACGCGGCCCGCAGACTATGTTTGGCCCGCGAGGGCGTTTTGTGCGGCCTGAAATGCTTTTTGGGAATTTTCAAATAATTAACAATTAAGTTATTTAGTTTATTCACGGATGGCTAAAAGTGTTCGGTCAGGGGGTGAACAAGTTCCTTTCAAGCGAACGTAGAGACAGCTAGAAATGATTTGCCTATAATCTAAGGATACCTTTCGCAAAACCTTGGATGTATAAGATGTTTGTAGTAAGGTTCAGGTACCGCCATTGCCACTTCGGCGTCAAAATGCGGACCTCAGGTTACTTTATAAGTCCTCATTTGACCTTCGGAGGAATTTGAGTTTGAGACCCTGGGTTAGGGTTCGGGAAAGTGTTGGCTCGTAACAGGTTTGTGGAGAAGTTCGAGTGTTTTGTGTTGGACTCAGTTTGAAAACATTGGTGACCCGGTGTAGGATAAACTTTAGTTGCAACAGCAACATCTTCGTTACTGCATACATAGTGCACAAAAACCTTGAATTCGTTTAACAGTTTTGGCGCAGTTTAAATAATCATGCATTATTTTTAATCCAGGCACCTGCAGTAAACTTCGAAAAGAGCAACGGTGCTACAATCGACCACAGCAACGCTTAAAACTCACTCTACTCGCTGCACTTCTACGTTTTTTTTTCCAACGGAACGTGTCGTTTCTTTTACGCGTTGTCGTGCGCGCCTTTTTTCGACAATTTGAAGCGAATTTTAATTCCTTTTTTACCTAAATCTGCGAATGCTCTCCAGCTAGAGCGTTTGCAAATTTTCGTCGTTCTTGAGGGTAGAAAAAAGTATTGATTAAAAAAAATTTTTGAGTATTTTGGCTTTGAGGCAAAGCGGTAAATGTTTTTAACATCGCGAAGCAACCGCTTCTTGCGGCAGGTTTTTGCGTTCAGCTTATTTCGGTGTTTGGCTGATGATAAGTTTGCAAATTCCACTGAGCTAGGTATTTTAGTTACTTTATGAAAAATGTTCCACTGCAATTCACAAATAGAAGATGTTTGAAACAACTTTTGTTTTTTCTTATTTGTCTAAATATGTGAAAACAATTGATTGCGCGTTGCAGGTCAAGCTTGCAAAACGAAAAGCTCAACAATGTTTGTAAGATGTTATGAAGCACAAACGTGTATCCGACACATAGAAAAGTTTGCGAAGCATCCTCAACTCACTTGATATAAATGCCTATGAAATTTTGCAGCCATTCTGTGCGTTTAGCAAACAACAGGACATATATGACAATGAAAAGTACAGTATTCGGAAAAGATGCGATTGGTCCGTTTTCCATCACAGAATAGCTTAAATATTTTGATCGAGTACGGCACCGTAGGCAGTACGGCACCGTAGGCAGTACGGCACCGTAGGCAGTACGGCACCGTAGGCAGTCTCGCAACTTATCGAATTTAGTTAAAATCGGAGAGGTTCCCCAAATCAGAAGCGGCCCTCACGCTTGCCGTTCGACTCATTCTTTCGACCTAACTGTCTTTTTGGTTGCCAACCGGATCCATGCTTTTATTACATTTCCATACAACACAATCGTGCTTTTCTAAAGATTGTTTCGCAGAAATCTCTCAGGGTCGCCAGCTGCCGTAACACAAGACAGTTTTGGGCAAATTCCAACCACCTGCGCCTGCCCTAATTGCTTCTGCCTATTTGCATGACGACTGTACGAACACAGACAAAAGTCGAAGTTTTCCACCAATGGCAATACATTTAAAAGGTGATAGGGTCGTGGTTTGTGAGATCTTGAGTCCTCACTTGTCATTCTTGTTTTTCGGGTTCCTTGGAGACATTGAACCTACTCAAATATTTTTATTGCGTGCAAATCGAAAGTTCATGCGCGGTGCTTGGCACTGATTGGTTGACCGTGAAAGCTCAGAAACACATAACTTTTAAGGAGAGTTCACATGTTACGTAAGCCCAAGAGGCGGACGGAAGGGTCTTCAAATGCTTACGGCTGCTTATTTGGTAGGGGTTGCTGAGATGATTGGATAATCAAAATTTTCTAATACTCTGTCCGGGTTGGTTTTGTTTGTGACCGAGCAACACCACAGCGGAGCTTTTAACCCAGATGGCATATACGCTGCTGCTTGAAATAAAGCCGCTTATGCTGTGTTGTGTTGTTTATATGCGGTCAGCGAATGCGTACGTAGTTACAGGGAGATTGCTTTGTGCTTACGGTTGCTTGCAGATGATGGAGGAGAGGTAAAAAGGTGAAAAAATTGCTTAGGTAATATGTTAACGTTTCCGTATTCGGTACTCGCTGTGAAGCGAATGCCGTGCACTGACTTCACGACCTAACCGCACTATCAAATTGCCAACCATTCCGATTGCGATACGCTTAAAAACAAAAACTGAAAAAAGCACGCATTGAAGACGACGTTGCGCCAATCATTCATTAAATAGATTCAAATACAAGAAACCAACGAAATCACAGAAAAAAATTGAAAATATAATGCGAAACCTCTTTTTCAAGTTATCAGGTGATGAGTATCAGGACAACTGCCACCAAGGACAACTCCCACCTAGGGACTCGCCACCTAGGACAGTGCGTTTTACACATTACATACGAGCTATCAAATTCAGTTTTTTACACTAACATGTTGCGGCAAGATGAGGAGTTCTCGCGGCACGGCCATTGGGAACTACGTGTGTTAAGGTATTATTCCTGCAGCATACTGCAGAAAAAGTGAGTTGCAACACTGCTGTTACTGGCATGTAACTCACAAATCAAAAGCTAGAGTAAAACCATGCACAGAACTCAAAATGCACGGAAGTAAACGAGTTTGATGAATGCTTCGAATAAATACGATGCAATAATGTGCATGAGAGAATTGTGCTGTGAAAAAATTGAAAAGGCTTATAAAACTAAGTCAGTTTCCGCTGACATGAGAATGTTATGGAGATGTAATGACATTGATACGACATTCTCTACTCAAAGGTATAAAAGTTGAAACAAAAGTTAAAGTGGACAAAGGACGAAGAAACGTTCGTTATGCACATCTGTGATTTCAAAATTTTGACATAAAAGCGGCACCTTGTGAAGTTCGAATAGTTTTAATTGCAGAAGCGTAGACAGTTCAATATGTGCCAGATGCTTGGTAGTTGTCCAGGTGGCAGTTGTTCTGGGTAACGATTGTCCTAGAGGTGGAAGTTGCCTCTAGGTGGCAGATGTCCGTGTGGCAGTTGTCCAGCGGTAGTTGTTCAGGTGGCTGTAGTCCAAACGCGTATCTAACGCGGGGCCGTCACGAATAAAAGAAATACCAAACTTTGGTGTACGTCTTTTCATGCGGTTACGTCTTAGGAGCAGCAGAGAAAGTGCTACTTTATCAGTATTCCTATGAAATAAATTGAATTGTAGTGACAAAAACAATTTGTCAATTAACGTAAATCTTTCTTGTCGCCGGTATGTTACATTGGGAAAAGTAAAACAAGTGCCACACAAGCGATAAATTATTACAAGCTACACATTTTAGCTACTAACATTCACTGTCCAAGTGTGTTCATTCATAAAGAACACCTCTGTTTGTAACGCTTGTTATCAAATCATGCAACTGTTTGAGGATGTCATGACGTGATTCATTACTCTTACTATAAATTCCCACAAGGAAAATCAAGTTATTTAGTGATAAACGTCGCGAGCAGTTTCAAACCATAACAAACACAAATATTTTAAATGAAATTTGATAACTGACATGAAATGCACTACTTTCTGCAAATAGAATTGTTACAAATTCCAAGTAACTATTTTCCGCCAAGCGACTGAATTGAATCCAATCGCACAATCGCAAATGTTTTAATCGGAAATCGATTCCACGTAACACTGCGCATCCTCAATCCTAAAATCTCATTATGAGAAGATTCTACTTTTTAGTAGAATCTTCTTCAGGTAGATAGTTCTCGCACATTTTTTCCTCTCAGGGGCCCTGGCGAATCCACGTTGAAAGAAAGGTGTACCGACTAGTGAAACCTTTACAACTACGCTTCAAAGTGTGTTTTTTCCGGTTGGCAGTTGTCCTACACTAGATAGCAGCTGTCCTGGTGTCAATTGTCCGGTTGGCAGTCGTCGCGTTGACAGTTGTCCAGTGTGGCAGTTGTCCCGATACCGAAAAGATCACGAGCCTCTAACGTGCATGTACAACTTACAAAAGAGGATTGTCTACAATCGGTGGGTGTTGTGTTGCTTCACGGCGTGAGTGTTATGTAGCAACTACGTTGTAAGGCCAGAAAGAACATGTCGGTAGGCCGGTGGGGGAGATAGAGTTAATCTTCGCAAGAGATTTTAAGTGGTCTGTGCTTTCCAATGCTGCTGGTTTCGTGTAACAATTGCAGATCTCATTGAAAACATGGAATATGTATAGATCGAACGTGAATGAGGTAAGAAGCCTGTTTATTTTGGGTGCGTACATGTGGAGCAAAGAGACCTTGCCAGTGGCGTTATTTCGTATGAGTGTGAAAAACAAAGGCATGGACACTACAGGGCTGCAGCTAAGTGATTGATACTGATATCGTCAGTCATGCAAACTGCCACAATCATGCACCTGACAATTGCCGATAAGAAGCGTTACATGTACAGAACGAGGTCAAGAGGTACGTTTCTACTCAAAGAATGAGTAGTAAATTCTTAGCGGAGCTACACAATTCTATCAAAGGATGGCAAATAACATAATCTTTGAGACATGTACAAAGTCGCCACAAACAGAAATCACGTTCAAGTCCTTCCGTATGTGACAGAAAGGTAAACAAGTAGTATAGTGATCTTGGCTGGTGATCTCTGTCAGGGGTGGATATTAGAAATTAAAAGCCCGAGGCAATCTCTCCAAAAGGGGCTCTAAAACATCGCAAAATTTGTGATATTTTGTCTGTACAAATATGTGGTCTTAAAAGAGAGGTCCTTGGCTCCTATACTGTTATATCAAAAATGTTCACGTTATATCAAAAACGTGACCCTGTATTTTGGATATGCTACACAGACACTTTAATCGTTGAAAGAAAATTAATTATATGTCGTCTAGTCTGGGAATTTGCTAATGCGTAATGCGTGAAAGTCCATTTCAAATTTCAAATTTTTTGAAGTCATTTGATTTTAAGTTGTTCTTTTTCTATACATTAAGATTGTTGAGGGGCCAGGTTGGGATCCTTCGATGGTTCTCCACACGTTTTGACACGGACGTCCAACACTGATTAGATCAAGTCAGCTGAAACTATGCAGAAATCAATGAGCGACCGCTTACGCAACGAATGTCTGCACCAGATGTACTTTTGCAAATCTCTGTCCTGGAAGAAAGTGTTCATTATGCACAGTGCGTTGTTAAAGCATAGTTGCAGCATGAGTCTTCTGTTATCATTAACGTCAGCATCACCATGTCGGCCGTTCACACCTTTCCATACCCTGGGGGCATTCCTAGCGTGGGCATTTAAGTCTTCCAAAAGAATCGTGGATTCGTTAAAATCGTTAGTTATAACCCATCGCAGGGCATCACTAATTTCTGATGCAAATTCCTGGTACACTGCAGGTGAGTTTGAGCCATGTACCAGTATCAAGCACAGGGAGTGTTCAAACAACTTCAACCTCAAGATGCACACCCTTGATCCCAGTGGGATCTATTCATCAACACAGCTTGCAAGCTGAGGGCTAACAAGTCTTCCCACTCCAACCTGGGCAAACTCTGCTGGGTCAACGCCGGAGCTGAAGAGTTTCCACCCGTTGTACAGCTCAACAGTGTTACAGTAAAGACCGGTGGCGTAACTGACGGGGGGACAGGGGTGCGTGCCGCCCTCCCTGGCAAGCTAACTGTAAAAAATGGGCCCCTTTTAGAGATTTCATGAACTGCAGAATATGAAAGTGCTTCTACAAAATTTCGGAAATCCGTTCGTCTTGACATTTTAAATACTGCAGTGTTTAGCAAACTAGCAGTCATCAAATGATCAAATGAATCGTAATTTCAATGTTGTTGCTGTCAGTGGTGTGTTAAAGAGGAGACGAGCAAAGCACTTGCCTCGGGCCCCCCTTTTTAGGGCTCCCTTCGAGGTGTTTTGCGTTTAAATGTTCCTTATTTTTTGTGAAAAGCTTATTATCCGCTCTTGTAATATTTTTCAAAGCACATCATAATTAAGTATTCTGCTCTCAAAGGCCCCCCAACCGCAATAGTAATGTGTAAGTACTCTGCTTTCAAAGGGGCCC
>JGI24022J15233_10007620_pt1 | contig 11956 bp, 6 predicted proteins | sample Ectturendosymbi2_FD_15233 | JGI IMG/M metagenome (IMG submission 15233)
TCTTCGGTCACCCTCGGCAGCAGGGACGCTGCCGCGCCTTGAAAAAGGCGTACCCAGTCCGCGCCGAACACATCCAGCACGGGTAGCAGTGGTTGCGCTCGTAGTGACAGGTTTGGTTGAAGTTGCAAGAATACCGTAACAGAGAGGGCCACGTGAAGGCACCTTATAAAATTCTAACAGCTCTACAGCAAACCCGTGGCAGATAAGTTCAAGCGGAAATCTTTTATCTAAATTCTAAAGCAAAACGTCACAACGATCGGAACACAACAGATAAAATTTTCGATTACCTATACACACAGTTGGACTGCATTCACGCATATTATGCTTTGGATCGCAGCAAACCTGTGGCCAGGTTCGACAGGTTTTTATCGTGGATGCATTTGTTAATGATGAAATTAAGATTTCTTGAAGCTAGAATTCAAACAGTCAAAACATGCTCCCCTAAAAATTGTTACTTCCGTTCCACCCAAACTTAATCATGCTGTTTGTCCTGAACTGAAATGCGGCGTTTTACTGGAAGTACAATAATTTTACAATTTTATGTCGCCTCTGGTCTAGTTCTTCACTTGTCTACTTTACGGCCAAGTTGTCTCTTGACAACAGTATTTAATTCAAGTTTCCAACTACCCCAGTAGCACATGAACTCCAAGGTCTATAGCCTGAAATTTAGGGGAGCACCTCTTCTAATGCGGAACTCATCTTTTGTGATCTGGGCAGACGTGTGACCCATAAAACATTTGGGGTGGGGCGCAGTGACGTGCAGAGGGGGAGGGGAACGGAGCGACGGCCCCGGGCATTCAAAGGCAGGGGGCATCCAAAGAGTGAAATTACAGTACAAAAATTAAAATGCTACAACTAGACGATTTTTCCTATTGTAAAGCTACCCACACATGTTGCGTGGATTTATTTCTTCGAAACTTGTTGTTTTGTCAACACTAGTTTTTACGTATTCAAATGTCAGTAATTCTCACATTCGTCAATACCAGGGACCTACACTCTGGGTGTGCTGCGCCAACCCAATCAAACTGATAGTGGCATGACTTTTTCCAGATCATACGATCAAAGGAAAATGACAAAAAAGGATTGAAAGGTAATTGTGGTTGTTTTATTGATTTTCTGAGCCAAATTTCAAAACTGTCCCATTTCAACTTCCTTGATTTAGCTTACTTTTTGATGCATCACTAGTTTCCCCTCATTTCTTGATGTGGCATGCCTTGGTGTGCGCTAATACAGCCGCACACCTGTGCTTGCAATAAGTGCATCATTTCGACCTTCGTCATTAATTGGCAGTCAAGCGGATTGAACATAAGTGCGGCTCACACAGGCCCGTGTCTGCTCTTCCCCCAGTAGTTGTACATATAACAGCCATATAGCAAAAAAAACGAAAGTTTTCTTGCGTACTTTCTCCGCGTTCTCAATTCTTGTGTTGTTTAACAAAGTTTCAAACTGTAAACCCTGGGTATCCGTCATCCCAGCGCATATTTTCTCTGCTCGACTGCTATTTGACAAGATATTCGCGCAGCCTGGTGTTTTTACTGTTGCGAACTGTTCTGTTGTAGCGCTGAGTGTGTTTTGCTCCACTGTTTTAATGCGCAGCCTTATATTTTTGCAGTTGTTAACTTCGCCGACGTAGCACTGGATTGCGTTCTACTTCCCAGTTTTAACGAGGTGCCGGATATTTTTTCAGTTATGAATTGCTCTGTCGTAGCGTTGAGTGCTGTGTTTTGTTCCGGTCTCCTAATGTGGAGCGCTGAAAATTTATGTTCATTACAGTGTCACATTGTACAACAACGAGTAGGGGGAGTGCGTGTAGAATAACATGCATGTTGTGTCAACAAACTTCGCCAAAACGTTGGTTTGCAAACGTGAATATGCTGCCATATTTGTAACGTCACAAACAGCATGTATCCAGTAACAGTGACCACCATGCGCCACTGCTCTATACTGGAGTTTGGTACGGGGGGCATCCAATCAAGCAGTTGTCCCGGGCATCACCAGACCTCTGCACGCCACTGGTGGAGCGTGAAATGTCTACTCGAATAAATGACTGCCTTTACGTGTTCGTGACCGCGCCTTTATTTCCGTGGCGACGCCCTTGGATCTGTGGACCTTTTGGAGTAAAAATTGAAAATTATAGGAAGTTGGAGAACCAGTAACACTCAGCCTGCATCGAATGCGATGCAGAGCAGCTTCACACATACCAAACTTGTAGCATCTAGGCTAAGGCAGCGATGTCCAACCCGCGGGCCGCATGCGGCCAAGTTCAAGGTTTTGTGCGGCTCAGTAAGCTTTTGTTATTGCGTATTTACAATACAATGACAACCTGTTATTATTTTGGTGTTCTTAAATTGACATTTTCGATGCAATAGTCTTCATTGCCTGTTTATCATACACTACGCACTGGTTTATTTCCTCGTGTCCACTGACTCCTCGGTGCAAAACTGATTTCTAGTTAGCTGATTTCTACTCATGTGTTCCTCCGCAATAAACTGATTTCCAACTATATCTTTGTTGTTCCATTAGAACTAAACTTGCTTATGGCATCATAGTTTGGGAGTGATTAAAAGTACCATACAGTTGTTTATCACTGCAGATAGTATTCAAATGTTTTCTGTAACTTTAAACTAAACTTTGGACTGCTAAAATGGAAGTACTGTAAGTTATTAAATGGACGGCCATCATAAAGATAGTGCCATAATTTTTGTCTCAGTAAGGTATTTCGGTTGGACATACCTGGGTTAAGAAATCATCTTGAGATTTCATATATTTTCAGAAATAATTGCACTAAACAGCTTGCCATCTGACCCTGGTTGTTTGCTGCTGGCAGTCGTTCGACTTTCAAATTAGATCAATCAGCGAAAACCTGACTGTGAACACCATACTGCAACTGACAAACTCGAGTGATTGAGTCTATGGACACCATTGTATATTAGTCCACGGTAATCAGCAGCGCTTGTAACAGCAAAACCACAGCAAGCTCAGTGCATAGTAAATTTTGTGATGCAGTGTTGGTTGCAGAAATTTTTAGGAGCTTGATCTTGCGTACTCGTGAACCACTGAAAAGGTTTAGGAGCTTTCTAAATTATTTAGCGTGTATGTGTGTAATGGAAATTACGCCACTCAGTGGTGTAGGAGCAGGGGGTGAAAGCCCACCACCAAAAATTTTGATTTGGAAAATTTGGGTAAAATCTCAACAATTTTAGCAGCTTTAGAAGTTTCCACATTAAAACAAAATAGTAATAGTTATTTCTTATTGAGTGTATAAATATACGATTATTATGTCATAGAAAACACATTAAATATATGTAAAATCAACAAACTGTTTCAAGTAACTTCGCGTTTTAGTTTGTGAGAGTTGATGAGTAACTGAGTCGCTTGACAGTTTGAGCAAAAGAATACATTTTATTTATGTGCTTTATTAATTGTACCTGAAGTAATCGCACATGCCTACGTCATATTAGTAGAGTCCATGCCAAGCAACTACAGAAAAGCTTTTGTTTTTATTTTTAATCTCAGAGTTTGGATGAACACATTTTGCCATGCAGTTTGTTGCATACACGTGCAGTGGTGTAGTGGAACCAGGCCCGCAACCAGCATCGAATACCAGGGGGCGAGAAGTTTTGTGAGAGTGGCCAAAATTTTTGATGTCCAATACTTTCAAACTATGTCCAACATATTTTTCCAGGGGAGCTAAAATTTTCTAGGGGGGTAGAGCCCCCTGTGACCCCCTTGGTTACGGTCCTGAGTAGAAAAGACAATGTTGGGAGACTCACGGCATAGGCATCATATAATACAGTGAAATAATACATGCCACATATATTACATATATGTCTTCAGAAAAGGAAGCAGCTTTAGGCCTACCTCAGGTAGGTTTAAAGATCTTGCTAACAGCAAAAGCTGAAATGTGAATGGAACACCAATCTTCAGAACTGTGACGCAGATACTCAAGAGCACTGAGTCAGCTGGCTTCTGACAATGTTCTCGCACAGCCTAGCGTGCTTTTTTCAGTTGGATTATTAACCAAATTTCAAGTGCAAAATTTTATATTTTTAATTTCATGGCGACTTGACAGAGGAAAATGTAATGTGCCAACAGATACAAAATCTGTAGGGAGAAAGTTTTCAGGAAAATTTGGGCAAATATCCTTTGCACACCCAAAAAATGCCTGGTCCTACACCTATGACGACACTGATGACAACTTTAACATATATCAACTCAAGAGCCCTCTTAATATTCTACATACAAAAAACAGCACGACAATAAAGTTCTACCGGGCCTTTTACTCTTAGGTCTCGGAACAATGTACGGTCAGTCCCGCCTTCTCACAGGGCCTGCAAGTAATAGTCTAGTCTACTACAACAGAGGTCGGCAAACACATTTTGGCGCAACCCTAAAAATAAATTCTCTTAAAGTTCTAAAAAAATTTAAAGTTCTAAATTCTCGCGACCCAAACATTTCGTGAGCATATAATTTTGTGGAAAATACTTTATAATTGACTATCACTTTTGAGACTACTAATGATAGTAGAAATTTTCTTGCACAAAATTTGACGAAACTTAGCACACAAAACAGTAAATGACTGCATTCATTCTTTCCAATGAGAATGGCAAATTTAAAATGGAAATTAATATTATTGAGCGACCTAGAGTGGAAGGTCTCTCTGTTTGTAGTACACTACCCTCACACTGGCTGCGTTCCTACAAGACAAGACAGGGTCTCTAAACTACGGCCCGCGGGCCACATCCGGCTCGCGACGCCATTTCATCCGGCCCGCGAAGACATTTTGTCAATCATGAAAAAATAATTTACGAAAAATTTGTTGATTTGGCAGAATGTAACATACCCCGAAACAATCACGATACGTAAGATATCCGGCCCTCAATCAGTTGTGTAAGAGCTTATGCGGCCCTCGGATAAAAGAGTTTGGAGACCCCTGCTGCAAGAGATGCAAAGAACATGATAATCCATCAGGTGTGACAAAATGGGCGACATAATGGTTCCATGCCACTACGAATGGGAAATATCGAACATGGCCAAGGGCTTACGATTGGTTTCGAATGTTGTTTTTTAATTTGTACAAGTCAAGGTAAGTACAGTTACTTTCTTATGTTTCAAGAGGGGCTATTGCCCCAATCATCTCCCGTGGATTCTCCATGTTAACCGGGGGAGTCAGAATGATATAATTCGGAAATCAATGACATCCGGAACTTCTCTGCCAATGCGTTAGAGCTTTGATAAAAGAGGTAGGAGATTTTGAATGGTGTAAGAAAGCAATTAGAAGGGTTGGAAAACAAAAATGATTGCATCAACAAGAACATCTGTGCAAACCAATGGGTGGTACATTTAATAATGGCCTTAAATTTGCTGTTTTCTGACTCCTGCCCCAATGGTTGTTAGTCTCTGTTGGCGCCTTCTAGAAACAGGAAGAAGCAGGATCTCCTTTATGTTTTCATTTTATTACCCTTCTCATTACAAATACTTTCTGCAGAGGATACTGTGCTGATCACATTAAAAGTTAACCTGCCGAGAATAATGAAGAGCATTGACTACTAATCTGCTAATCTAATAACATTCAAATGACTACTAACCTAATAACATTCATTTCATAGAATTCTTGACAGGTACCATGTTTCACAAATAGGCTTGTCGTTTTTCGTTGCACTCCCCAACATCAACATTCAGTGAGCAAACTTTCATCTTACATTTTACCTTTCAAAAATCTTGATGCATTTAATCTTCTCCGATGAGTGTGTCTAGCACCAATAACATTTTTTTCAGTTCGCGACTTGTGGAAAATGAAGTCCCAAAACCAAAGTAAGGCGTATTTTTTGAAAGGGACTTGTGATTATCTTAGCTGCGAAACCAACAGGTCAGGATTTCTACTTCTTTATGTAAAACTCTCACGGATAAAACGAAGTGTAAAGAATTGAACGATTTTTCGATGGCCGTTAAGAGGTTCCTGCTACTTTTCTTTTTGCTAAACACGCAGCGCCACCGAAAGAATTTCGTAGAGTACAGTAAGGTCGCTAGGTGTCGCGCACTGTACATCAAGTTTTACGTCAAGCTGGCACGTTTCGCACTGCTGTGCATTTGCCTGAGCGACAAATTCAAAGCTCCAACAGAGAAAAGTGGACTGGAGAGAATCAAAAGATCTTAAGATGCCAAAATAGATGGGTGCAGTCATACAACAAGACAAAAATTGCTTTTCAATGTTCTCCGGGCGTAGTTGGAAACAATTTTTAGCAAAAAAATTAGCTTAACTTATTTTTTCACAGGAACAGTTACTTTAATAATCTAGGCACTTACTTTGTGACATAAGAAAGACACGTTTTCACTGCAGCTTGGAAAGAAGCTAACATGTAGAACAGGGGTTCGCAAATACTTTTTGGCGCAACCCTAAAAATAGTTATAAATTCTCGCGAACCAAACATTTCGCGAGCATATAATTTTGAGGAAAATACTTCACAATTAAATATTAATTTCAAGACTAGTATTGACAGTAGCAATTTTCTTGCACAAAATTGTATGAAACTTAGCACACAAAACAGTAAATGATTGCATTCATTCTGTCTAATGAGAATTGGAATCTAAAATGTAAAGTGAAATTTTTCGCGACACAGAGTGGAAAGTCTCGCGACCCAACTTTGGGTCGCGACCCACAATTTGCTCTAGAAGGCACAAAGTGATCAAAACTAAATAATCTAACCTCAGCAGCAATTCCTGTCGAACGTTAAACGTCTTTGATTATCCGCAATTTTGTGAATTTTTGACAAAAGACATTCAGTGGTGAATCTAGGAATTTGGGGAGCCGAGGTAAAAATATTGAGGGGACGTTTAACAGAAGTAGGCACTCAGGCTATTTGAAAAATCGCAGCAAATATGAAGCTTACAAACATCACATGATATAAGCATTACATATCCTCCTGTTTGAAAGAAATTGTACGTACAGCAATAAAAACTTATTTTTGAAAGTGCTGATAAAATGCTGCTTTAAAGCATAACATGTTTTTTCTGCCCATCATCAACAATGTTACTGACCTTCACGCTTCAGATTGTTATAATCTGACTTAATAAAGGCTCCGGCTTATGTCACACACAGCAAAAAAAATTTTATTATTTATCGTGCACACGACAATTTCATATTTGCTCATATGGCCACTTTTGTACTTTTCGATGTAAATGACCACGTACATACATAACAGAAGCATACTTGTACCTTGGGTACGTCTTTCTTTATCAACTCTACTATAGAGTTGTAGCTTACATACAAAAAGTGCGGTAAAACACTGGTGACAATATGTTTAAACTGAGTGAAGTTGAAGCAGTGCTATGAAGCAGAATTGACAAGCAAACCTACAGCACGTAAGAACAACACTTAGTCGACATTTAAAGAAAGGGAGGCCCTACGTCATTCTAAGGAGGGCCCTAGGCAATTGCCTCATTTGCTTCACTCTAAATCCGTCACTGAAGACACCGCACACTCAAAATCTGTATGAAAGCAACGACGCCTTGTTATCCAGTTTTAGTTACCCCCCTGCTGCTCTTGACGAATATGTAAAAATGAAGCCAAAGTGTATAAGGCAGCCAGACTTTGTTGAGCAGACAAAGTTGAGACTGTTAAATAGATAGAAATGTTGGCATAAATAGCATCTGATAAACTCTTTTTCCAACTGTGATTTATTAACCCCAACTGTGAATTAATAGACGTGTTTTACATTGAAATTTTAGGGACCGCGCGAGCCGCTATTGTGGCTTTGAATCACCTTTTTGGTCTTAATTCACGAACCTTTTGCGGTAGAGAGACAACGAAGACATCTTTGAACGCCGATTTTGACGTACGTTATTAAATAGAAAATGTACCTTGACATTTGAAAGTTTTGAGAAAAAGACTCTTTTCTGTTTTTGTTTTTTCATTTTTGTCAATTTTTGGTCGTTGTCTGACATTGTTATCGCGCTTACCTGCATATATATTCAAACGGTTCCATTGGCTTGGAAAACTTGCAAGTAGCCCCAACTAACCAAAAAACATAATAATTCACTCATTTTATTGATCCCTTAGATTGTTTGGAGAAAATTAGTTTTTTTGGGCAAAGCGCATTCTTTCCATCACTCTCACTGCGCAGGCGTATCAAAACTTTTACTAACAGTCGCTACGGATTGGGTGACTATGAAGTGCCTGATTAGCTCACATATGCGTGAAGCCATAAGTAGCGTAAAACGTACCATATTGGCTTTACGAGCACGAGAGGCGAAAACAAAGTTACCTTAAAGCAGGTGTTCCCTATACCGGGCTTCGTGACGCGTTACTGAAAGTCAAAACAATAAATCCGCTTGTTGAAATAAAAATATACGTCATATATATCCTAACTGAGTATAGGTTATTCGCATGCAGCGGTTTGGTCGCATATTTCGTCCCGCGCAATATACCAGTGTATGTGACATCGCACTTGTGCCATAATTCATTTGGCTGAAAAAATGTTTGTGGTACAGGCGATGATTTCCTCTTTCTAGTGCGGTGAAATGAGAGATTTTGAAGCTTGCAGTAAGAAAGTTAATGAATAAATTTTGAGGGTGTGCTACTTCAATTAGCTTCTCTCAGTGTGTGCTACTTTAGTCGGCCTTTTCAATTAGCCTCGCCAGGCCCTGGATGAAAGCATTTCATCTGTGCACCACGTGTAACTATTATCCATGTAAGTAACCAATTACACATGCTGTCAATGAACTTGTGGTTTGCACTTACATATTATAAAAGCAATTGTGTGATCGCAGGAATTGAAAAAGCAATTTTTCTACTCAAGTTCAAGTGCAACAAGCGTTTTAAAAATTAGTTGGGTTGATGTCCAAGAAACAAACTGTGATGCCCTCGCAGGCAACGCAGTACAGTATAATTCCAGTTCAGATCGTGCCTCGAAACATTTGAAGTTCGTTGAGACATTTGACATCCGTAGACGGTTCGTGGGGGGATAAAGTGAAGGAACCACTGCCACGAAGAAAGGAATATACCCTCTTTCCTTAAAAATTGCGTTCGGTAACAGCCGTGAGTGAAATACTGACAGCAAGGCTGTCATGAGAGCAACTTGCCATATGGCACTCCCATTTCTTCCATGCAGAAAAGAGTGTTACCACCGACATGGAGTCATAACAGTCAAATATAAACATTTAAAACTTAAGTGCTGCATGTGCACAAAAAGTTTTACTCCAGGTTTCGAATCGTGAAAAGCCATTCTAACAGGAAGGACTCATTAAAAAAGAAATTTGTTCATCATAGCAAAAAAATATTTCGCTTGGGCGATTGTTTTTATACCACACAAGTTCACAGGAGAAAAGCCGTTCCGCTGATTGGTGTTGCGTGGTCGTCAAAGTGCCCACGTAGCGGTAACTGTTTCGGAAAAGGAAAAAGACCGCGGTTCAGGTTAAAAGGTATGTCGATTTTTGAGTCAACAAATGCTTGCGCTTGCAGTAACAAATGCTGTCGGGAAGGTTGCACGCATGCAGCTCCATAAGTATGCGACAGGAGATAACGTCGGTCACATACCTGCTAATGTAGGCCAGCTTTTATTTTAATCCGTGAAATTTTCCTTGATTTTATAACCGCTCAGCTACTTACACGAAAACTACAGAAAGATTTTTATCACCGGCGATTAAAGTCTTTTCGCAACATGTAGCGATTGCATCAGCTAATTAGTGGGATTTAAGCTGAACCCCGCATCCACAGGACCGAGGCTGCAAGTTAACCCGGCTGTTGCTGTCATCGCTATGTGCGACGCACACACCGCGGTCGATCACGCTTTTCTAAGATAAGATTGCCTGATATGATAAAAGCTTTGGTTGCCTCTTTAGCGGTGATTACTCCGTGCGTGGTTAAGCTGTTATGTTGCATTGTGTCATCCCTCTCAGGAGCAGCACTGATCTTCGTCAGCAGAATATGCATGACTGCACAGATACGAGCAGATTGATCAGGAACATGTTAAGGCGGCGACATGCTGCAAGCGAGCAATACAGACAAGATAAGAAAAATGAAAAAGTTCATGGTATTTTGGGCCGAGTTTTACAAGTTTGAAATGTTTTAGCTTTTCCAAATTTAATCAGAAGCTGCACGAACTTCGCTGTCCTGGTGGTCAGCCAATTTTTCAAGCGAGGCAAGCCACTCGTGGTCTTATGCGATGCCCGACAGGCTTTGGAATTTAGTTCTGATGAAAAAGCAGGAAGCTTGACGAAGCTTCTGGGATTTGGCAAATTCATTTTTTCTTGAAAAACGTAAAAACTGCAGTTTGAGTATTTATCAAATTTCAAAGTTTGAAATTTGCTTTAGTAGATGAAATGATTTTATTCCTATGCTTATGTTGTCGCTTTCAAAGTCAAGATTAAGGTAGCTCAATAAAAGCAAAAAGGTTGGTTCAAACATGTAGCAAGAAATTGGTGCACTTGATTTATGCCTGAAATGGCAGAGATTCCACCTCTTGCAGCAGTTGCCCGGAAAATTTACAGTAAAGCTAAGATAAATGAAAAACTTGTTATACTTTTCACATTGTTCGGAAGTTCTCCAAAACGTGAGTCTCCAAAAATGTAATGCACTGTTGAACTTAAAATCAAAAGATGTTCTATTAAAAGAGTAACCCATAAATAGATTAAAAAAGGAAAATCTTACCTCTTTTAATCGGCCAACTACAAACATCATCTCAAACGCCATTTGGAGCGATTGCGGCTTACTGTCTGCTCAAATATTCAAACCACCTTTTTTCTGTTTGTAACGTTAAAGTAACGAAACAGACTTTTGCAGCATTGCACCAAGCAAATTTTCACTTTTATAATTTTCAAATTAAATTTGAAAGGTTTGCAAAATTTGATGTGTCCTTGAAATTAAATTTTTATCTTGGGAACCATGAACTAATAGGCTACAGTATAATTGCCCAATAAAATAGGTACGTCGATCGATAGTTTATGCCAATGATACATTTACGAGTTTTTGTGTGCTTGCTTGGAGAGAGGCCCGGAGGAGTGGACGCAATGGTTGGTTTAGCTTCATCGTTTTTACCAATGCTTTTACAAACAAAAAAGCATTTAAGAAACAGTTGAATTGATTTTCAGCTACAGCGGTATATTGCAATATCGAAATGCTTACAAGATTGTAAGGTATAGAATATTACCTTTATTTCTGTCCATTTTTAGGCTCTGAAATGTTGAGTGGAAAATTTGTACTACGTAATTGTTTTTAATCACGATGAGAAAATCACCAGAAATGGATTGAATTCATTTTGTTTATTTATTGTTAATTATTTCTACACACTTAAAGATAAAACTGTAATAAAATGCCAAAAACCCCACAAGTATTTTCTCAGTATTTACTTCATGCTCAACTATTAATTGTAAAAATATCAGGCTACTACAGTATCAAAGACAATGATTTGATTGTGAGTTTACTTTGATGTATTTTATCCCACATCTCAATTAGCACACAAGACCAGGTGCAGTAATCTAAGTATACCGACGTTCTGATCTGAATGTGTTACATCAGCCTAAAGTGAGTTTAATTCGAGTACATAACAGTTTTCCTAGACGGGAACATTTACAAAATTAGACAATATTTATGTTTTGATGATTGGCTAATCAACGTTTTAATAGTTAGTTTACCACTATCTCAATCAGAAGTTTCAATGAGAAGTTTCTGTAAAGTTGTAAGACAGAGCAGAAAAGCCACAGAATCAATTGGTCAATATGAAAGTAAGGCTGCCGATAACGTTTTCAGTATAGAGCAGTGGTACTTAACGGGGGGCACGCCTTTCCAGGGGGGCATCAATAAATTTCGATGGGGGAGCAAGCCCTACGCACTCTACAAGGTGGAAAGTGTTTGAAGGGGAAAGCGTACCGTCCAATTTGCCCCTTGAAGTCAAGGGGCGTGAAACGAAGGACAATTACTTAAGGGAGGCATGAGAGAGAAAAGGATAAGAACCTATAT
>JGI24022J15233_10007622_pt1 | contig 11955 bp, 3 predicted proteins | sample Ectturendosymbi2_FD_15233 | JGI IMG/M metagenome (IMG submission 15233)
CAGAGCTTTTAGTAAAGGCCTCTGCTCGTGGCCCCCGGAGAACCGCTCCGTGACGCCCAAAGGGGGCCGAGGGCCCCGGTTGAGAAACCCGGCCCTAAATCAAGATTTTTGCAAGGAAAACCTATTGACAACATTAACTAACCAAATACGAAATCGTTGTTGTTCTGTAAACTTCGAGATAGAAGATGGATTCTAACAAGAAACTGTAATTCACGAGTCACCGAGAATAGCGTTGACATTCGCGAGTTCGGCAAGCACGGTTCAAGTAGTGACAAGGCGTGAAAAGAACCTCTGTAAAATTACTCTACTAAAATTACTGCCACTTAACAAGGGTTATACTTATACATACAATAAACCGATATATGCGTTTTAGAATTCCTCTGAAATCGGTTCAGTAACTCATTGCATTTCCAGTAGCTAACATTTGATGTGTTTTTCGACAATAAAATGCTCCAAGATTCTTTTTCTAGTCACGACAATGAGCACAATTTAGTGCTGGTTCCCAAACACATGGCGCGCGAGGAATATGTGGCCCATGCGGTCGTTTTGTGGGGACGGTAAATGGTTTTTGAAAATTAAAAAAAATTCACGATTAAGTATTTATTAACGTTGACTGTAAATCAGACGTCATCTACACTCCCCTTGTTCATTATAGGCAGGTCCGTAACCAGGGGGCTTAGCTCCCCCTGCAAAATTTATCGGCTCCCTGGAAGATTGTGTTGGACATATTTTACAACTACTCGACATAGTTTAAAAACTTGGGACTCTCTCAGAAAACTCTTTGCCCCACTGGTGTCCTAAGCTGGTTACGGGCCTGATTTTATAACCTCTGTAGAGGTTAATCAGTGGAGGAAATAACGTTTCTATAGCACTGCGGTCTTATATGTTATTTTATGTATTTACTGTTTGTTTTGTCAATGTAATCAAGGTTGCGGAGTCGGAGCCGGAGACGTAAGGAGTTGGAAGTTTTTGGGTGGAGTCGGAGTCGGATTCTTAACAACACTGGGAGTCGGAGTTGGAGTCGGAGTCAGATTTTTTATCCGACTCCTGATGTCCAATTGGATCATTTATTTACATCACACTCTCAAATTGGGAATTCCTGTTGAAATGGTACAATTTGTTTTGAAACTTTTGTTGAAACAGAGATTTCTTGTTGCGCGCCACGATTTCCATTGATTTTAACAACAGCCAAATTTTATTCCCTTTATGTTAAGGAGTCGGTAATTTCGGAAAGGTCGGAGTTGGAGTCGGAGTCGGATATTTTACCTCCGACTCCGCAACCCTGATTGTAATAGAAGATCTCATAATGCGGTCTCCTGGTTATTCAAAAATTATCATTTTGGCCCTCGGAATAATTTGCGTTTGAGAATCCCGGTTTAATGCGTGAATTTCTGTGGAAATCAAAAGAGCGAGATAATGGGCATAAAGTAAAATAATTTAGTAAATCTTTTGTAAGACGAATGTTGGTATAATGAAGTCAGTAGCTCTCAGGATCGGCTGTATCGGAATTGTTAGAGATGACATGACACCCCGAAATTGAGAAACGAAAGGCATACACCCATTTTAAAATCGTTTGTGCAAATAAGGTTCGATTACCTTCCTGAACCAGGTTTCTAGCGACTGGATCATAAGTTCAGCGTTGAAGGAGATTGCAGATAATGAAAGGTTTCCACTTTCATGACAATGCGCATTTGAAACTTTAAGGGTCTACTGAGTCGCAAAATTTAAGCAACTCCCCAGGAAACAACTGGAGCAAGACCCGCTGTCCTCAGTGCCGACGTATACAGGTTTTAAAAAGTAGGCTTGATGGAACATTTTCGAATATTTGTGGTTATTAGTGGTACAGGTCGTTATGGACGAAAAATAGCCGTCTAAGGCCAGTTACATTTGCAATTATTGATCACTACAATAGGAAGCCTTCTGACCTTAAGCATGTTTGCCATCACACAGCGAAGAATTGTTTTTGTTTCGAACAAATGTTGAGCTTGAATGCATTTTATCTTCTGAAAGCATTTTTAACTCCTAAACGGTTTTACCCGACTTGTGCTCTGTTTCACACGCCAGTGCTTGTTAGTGAATAATTGCTTCTTCAAGTAGTTTGTAATACGACTTCATAGCCTGAAATAAAGCATCGGCAGACGTGAGATTATGAATCATATTTGGCTTCAAAGGTCATCTGAAAACGAACATCTGCGAAGGCCTGTGGGATTGCCAGCACCTGTTTTTAAGTTGCAACAGAAAATTACAAATCCTTCAAGATGAAACGCACGTTGCGCATGCGGATATATTGCTACTTATCGATAAAATAAACATGTTTGCTTTTCAACCAGACTGCGTTTTGAGAAACTACAAACAAATTCGACTTCTTATCTCTTGCTATGTCTGTCTTGCGGTATTTGTCCGACTTTACCCTCTTCTTTAGATAACATGCTCCAGATGGCGTGTCAAAGTGGGGTGACAGTTTGTTCGCCTTTTCTGTCTCAGCGATAAGCATGCAAGAAATGTTGGTTGGGAAGTTTACCATCTGCGACCTTAAAAAGAGACTGTTGGTATCTGCTATATATACCTTGCTTTTTGAGGCCAAGATGCAGAACTGGCTGTAAGAATTATTTTTGATACACCTGAGGGTAACCCATGCGTTAAGAAGTTTGGATGTAATGTAGGCAGAAGACAGTTATTCACATTGCTGGCCTGTAATCAATTGAGAGAAAAAAATTCATTCATTGAGAACAGACCGGTATTTGCCAAATGCATAACAAATTTTAACTCTTGAAAATGTTAAACGGTCCCGGTTCTGGTTGATCATTTGAAATAACCATGTACTTAAGCACTGTGTAAGAACCAAAACTTTGCTTAAGGATGAATCCTCAGTAGACAATACGTTTTATTATTTACTAAACGTGAAGCTACCAAAAATATATCAGGTTTCTAATTTATAAATTTTGTTTCAAATTTGCAGAACATCGTTTTTTATTGTTTCAGGTCAGATTAATAAAAACAAGAAAACAAGCAATCATGAGAGGACTGTTGGTGTTTTGTCTTCTGTTTTCAGTTTGTTGTAAGTTCAGTTTTGTCATTTAAAATATGTTTTATGTTCAAATCCGTATTATCCACAATTACAATCGATCAAACGATTTCATGTATCATTTTACAGCTTTCATTGCGGTCAGTAACGAACCTTTTTTTCAAAAATCTGTTATTTCATCTTTAAAGAAAATGAACAAAACTGAATGAAAATTAATGAGTAAAAGCTATTTTTGCCTGACGTACATATTTAGCATACACGTTTAATGGTGTTATAAAAGGGGCATTATTTGCAACCTGCTTTCTCTGCATGTGAACTAAACTTGATCATGTAATTCCGTTCCGTTAAATATATCGTGGAAATACCCGTCGTCATGTGACGCGTTAACGTTCAACCGTAACTTAATTTCGTTAAAATAGAAAAGCTTGCGCTAAAGACTGAATGCAAATACCTGTGCAAAGCAATGTCTTTTTCAGATGCAAAGTTGGTGACTGTAGTGGATACCCAGAAGCCAGCAGTTGAGTACAAAGAGGGTGATACCGTTGAACTTTCGTGCGAATACGCCGTCCTGCCAAACGAAGATCAGCCCCCGATCATCTACTGGATCAAGGTTTGACAGCTACAACACACTACACAATCTACAACATACTGCACTACACAGTCTTGCATGAGACAAACTTACAAAATGCTTGCTTTTTCAAAGTTACCACTCGATTAAGAGTATTTCAGGATAACGTGTGGTCAGCAGTAGCTCATCGTTAAAGCAATCATCGTTTGAAGAAAATTGTGAGCAAAACTGTGTCAGCCAAGTTAATGTTATTTGACTACGAGAACGTGTTTGTTTGATTATGAGTAAACAACTGCGACGTGTTTATAAGAGAAAAAATAACTGGTTTTGGACTTTTGGTTACGATGAAATAAGTTTGACGTCGTGGAAAATTCTTGCTTACCTGTGTAATAATAACTGCTTGAATCTCTCAGAGATATGACATTTCGTTTGTTATTATCTTAAACATTCAGAAGAAAGCTTTTATTTGCTGCATTTGTTATTGTGAACCAATATCAGGCGAACAGTAGATATTCAATAAATGTTTAGATTTGATTATATCTAAAGTGATGGATAGGTGCTTGTTTTGTCTAGCGTATTAACCTTAAAAACGTAGTTTCATGCACACTTGCATAGAGTCCCTAGTATCACTTCCAATACATTCATTTTCAGGGTAAAAGCGTTGACGATCCAGATGCGAAAGTTATCTTCAAAGGTTTCCGTTACTGGAATGAGAGTCTGGGCGAATACAGACAATTTTTCGGCGACTACGAAAAACGGGCTTCTGTAGCAAATTTGACGGTGAAGACTTGTAATTAAGAGCTAACCGGACGACATTTTTTTCTGTTTGAAAGCAAAAACCTTTGTTTTCGCAGCACCCTGCAATCAAAATCTCTTCGGCGGTAGCAGCCGATGAAGGAAGGTATTGGTGTATGGTTGCTGAATGGTCCGGACGTCACCAAGAAGGAACTGACGCCGACTCCATTGCAGTGATGATTGGAAGTAAGTCGGATTTACCCATTTGTGTTCTTGTTCAAAATATAAAAGTTTCATCTTCGACAAGCATGACTACTACGCTATCTTGTCCCCTTTCTTTTAATGGGACGTATTCCCAGTAGGGGCTAAGGTTGCCTTGAGCGCCAAGGACTTTCCTCAAATTTCCTGTCAAAACTCGTTGTGTCCTTGATCCTTGAAAAGATTTTACTATCCTGGAGTATTTTCCGGCGGCCTTGAATGTTCTTGAACAGTTGTGAAATTGTTCATTATTGAACTATTGAATGAACATTAAAGAATCAAGATTAAACGATGTAAATGAACGGAATAACGTGTAGATTTGTTCCTTCAAACAGTTGCGTAGGAAAAAGTAAACTATTCAAGAACAGTTGTTTCACCACTATATGTGCTACATACCACTATATCTGAAAAGTATTCAATGTAGGCATGAAGTAAAATTTTAAAAATAACAAAACGACGAAATGTTCTTGAAAAAATTTCAAGTGATCTGCCAACCTTAGTAGGCGCGGATCCAGCCAGTAATGTTAAGAGAGGCGATTTCAGTAATATTTGGTAGGTAAGGCTCATAACAGCTACGCTACGGTAAAAGAAAGGAAGTATAATACACAACACTGCTGTGACAAAACAATGGACGACAAATTGGTTTTATATCGCGAACGTTGTTTTCCGAATTGTACAAAATTATGGTGAATAAATTTCCTTTCGTAGGTTTTAGGGGGGCCCAAATCACCCCCCTGGACCCGCCCCTGATCCCCAGTTACTCGGGTATCACTGACGACGTACGGCGAATGGGAGCTGGTAGGCCACGCGTGCGTTAAATGTGTCTGTGCAGTGCGAATCTGACGAATTCGTCGCGCTGCTGTATCTTAGCCCATGCTTGACTCGAAGATTCAACACAAGCAGTGTAATCGGCAAAATATCGAGGAATCAGTTTAATCCATGTTAGTATTTTGCACTTGCTGATGGTTAAATTCATTTCAATTTACTTACTGAATTGATTAAAGTACATCGCGAATTAGAGTTTGTTAATGACATTAGCTTGATTTACGTTTGCAAAATAAGAGAAGCTATAAAATGTAGTCAAGGCTTGGGTTTTCTGACTGGGCTATTTTTGAGCAAAAGCTTAGGCTGATTTGTTCGATATTAGTTTGGTTCCAAGTTTGTTTTCAATACTTCGAACTACATCTAGACTTGCAGAGCATGGGCAGAAGGATTGTTTCCAGGGGGGGCAACAGTCGATTTTTCCAGAGGTACCCAAAAGGATTTTTCCAGGGAGAGGGTAAAATTGATGAAATTTCATTTTACTCACTCGAAACTAAAAAACAACATTATTTACTAAAAAGTTGATAGGACAATATCAACTTTAAAAAATATAGGGGGTGCCAAGGCCCTCCCCTGCCCCCCACCCTTCCGACGCCCATGCTGAAGAGCTCAGGTTTCAAACTTGACACAATTCTCTGAGAAGAGATTGTTCGCTGAAGAAAGTTCAATTTTATTTTTCCCGTTGCGTATACTTGAATCGATTACTCAACGGAACCTGAAATTACTTTGAGTAACGTGCTGAGGAAAGACTGAGTTGACTTCATCGCAAAAGGTTTACACAATTTTCTGTGTGTGATTTATAAAGATTCTGTTCGACGGAACTTACACAACTTTTTTGAAATTGCCAGAAGCTGAAGGCAAAAATTAAGTTTTAGTGAAACTAATAATAACCTTAGCTATTGAAGTGCATAAAAGACATATTTCCAACTAGGCTTAGATTGAAACTGACGGAGCTACATGAGTCGACTTGATTCTGACATATTAGGCAAAAAATGCAATCCAATTACATGCCACAGTTACCTGTGTATTGCAAATACCATTTAGAAAATTTTGATTCTTAAGATATTTGCCAGTGCAATACTCACCATCACCAATACGAGTGATTATACCATATATTTTATTTAATTTGTGATAGCTCTTTTACTCATAAGTTTCGAGAAAGCAATCGCGTCCTTGACAAGATCCACCCTTTGTAGATTTCTGTTTTCTGAGCAAACGCATGCGCTTACCCGCGCCATGGACATCGTCAGTTTGCGTAGCGCTGTTTTAAGTGGAAGGCAGGGGCCAAATGCTCCTAAAGCATTAAAAGTCGAACTTTGTTTAGGCCAATATGTTATAATGCCTTGTATTAACAACAGTTTTTAATAAATCAAAGATGCCATTGGTGTTGCTTATTAATTTGTCACTCAAAAAACGATAGGTGCCAGAATGTGCATGTTAACATATAGATAAAAAACGAAAGGCGTTGGCCAAATAGAAAAAACATCTCTTTTGGATAAAACGTTTTGCTTGCTGGACAAAAATTTGTTTAACAAAACGTATTTAGCTTGAGGTAAAATATATTTTGCGTGTTAGACAAAAACATTGTTCTTCCCACAAAGTCCAGTTTTTTACCCTTAAATTCAATGAACTACCTACATTTTTGAATAAAGTGCTAGGGTCAGTGAATTTGTCAAAATCCTGTGGGTGCTTGCAGAAGGCAATAGAACCGTAGCCATGGCCAAGGCAGATCAGGAACGAGTGATAATTTTGATACGGATGCAATTGACGAAAAAACGCATCCATCGAAATGCACACGCTCAAAGCTTGCACTATCGAAGCAATGAAGACATACTTGTATGGAGGGGAAGACGTGATAAGTCGAGTAGCTGATTGGACTTAATCTTTTATTGGAACCCACTTCTTCAGGACGTGAATATTGCACTTTTTCTNGGCGGCTTGGTGGATTAGGGTCATAACTTTTTGAAATTAATAATCATATTTTGCTTGAAGAAATACAGTGGAGCCAGAGTAAATTATTCAATGCATTTTAGAGGAGTAACTATATGGAAAAATATTTGGCCATCTTAAAGAATGATGAGTGTTTGCTCAGATTCCAAAATGGTTTGATTGAAATGTGTGCTTCATTTTAAATTGTTTTACCAGAAACGGAGGCATGATGACCGATAGCAATACCCTCAACACGGGCGTCGGATAGAGGAGACAAGTGCCCCCTGGAATTTGACATTTCTTTGTTACAATTTTGGCAAGAAAAGGTCGTTTTCTTGGTTTCGAGAAGGAAAAATGAAATTTAACCACTTCTGGTCTCGCCTGAAAAAATCTTTGTGGCTACCTCTGGAAAACTTCGCTATACCCCGTGGAAAAAAGTCCGTCCGACGCCCATGCCCCTCAAGATCCTAAAAAGCGAATTAAATTACAATTGCAAATCAATGATTCTGAAACTAAGCTGCGCTGTCGACTGCATTTGTATCTTCAAGAAAGTCAATTTTTCTAGTTTGCTGCTTAGTGCGATAATCTTATCGATGAATTAAAGCAAAACGAATTACTTTTTGAAAAAAATAGGGCAAAACTTTATCCACGCAAATCAAGCAAAATCGCCTCGAAGGTTGTTGCGTTGTTTAGAAATAGTTTTTAAAGAGTTTAAAGTTAAAATCAGCAGGGTTTAAAATTTACAATCTCTTTAACAACTTGGTTTCAAAGACTAAATACTCATAAATTTTATATTTTTTGTTTGCAGGCTAAAAAACTGAAAAGCGAAACATGACACGTAAATACAGTAAATACGCATTTGGTTCTTCACTTTTAAAGTTAAAAAAACACAAGGATATTGAATGATTAAATCGATAAGCCATTCAGTTGTTGTTCAAACAGTAATACCAGCAAATATTTTGTTATAAGAGCAACTTGTTACGAGCAAAAATCATACCACTAATTTAGGAAATAATTTGTTGGAGTGAAACCGCGACCGAGAACGTTGCTAAATGCATAATGGGCCACTTCAGTGTTTATCTGGTAATGCCTTGGTTTGATTATGGACAAATGTTGAGAAGCAGTGTTCTAATTTATCGCTTTTTGGTCAGTTTTCAGCAGGTTGCCGCTTTTGTTCCAGGCAACAAACCATCCGTATCTTCCACCCCTCCACAAAGAAATATAACCGTAGCCTCAGGGAATAAGGCCTCGATACCCTGCGACTGGACCGGTAATATCAACACAGTCACGTGGTACGAAGGTCCCTTTCATCGTTCCGACCAAGAGAACTTCACCCATACCGAGGTAATTGCAGAAAAGATATTTCAAGGTATTTATCGTCAGTCGCGAAACTTTACCGAGGATAAAACATTTCTGCAACTTCGAATGACTTTTGACGATTAACATCTTCTTTGTATTACTGCACAGTTGTAGGTGTATCATAAAAATTTTATTTATTTTTTTCAAACTTGTGCAGCGGTGTAGGCAAACTTTACAGGCAACTCACCACTCCGCTGCAAGAGTTCGTAAGTGGTATTCTCCAAAGGCTTAATCGGATCAACACATTTGTCTACAATTTATAATATGGTCCCCAATTTCTGGAAAAAACAAGGCAACAAACCATTTTGCGTTAATTCGCTAAAGAGCATAAGAAAAACTCAGAACAAAAATAGGAGCCACAGATTGGTTACCTTCGAGCTTCATGATGAGATTCAAAGAAAACGTCATCGAGGAAGATTTTTGGAGAAGGTCATGAAAGCAAATCGAGTACATCTAGCTTTGTAATTACAGACTACTTTTTCCGAATTCCTTGTTTTTGTTTTTACAGTTCGTAACCTCTTCTTATTCTGAAACCTTAACGCAAATCTTTTCCTGCTTCATTTATATCAGCTACGCAAATACTTTTGCACTTACAGAAGCAGAAATTGAGAGTTTCCGTGTTTTATTGTTTATGAATATGAAATTGATTGGAAAAAGCTGTACTGTAAAACGGTTGCCAGCAGAAAAGTATGAAAGATCGAACTCAAAAAAACTTTTTTCTGCAGCGACATTGATAAAAATGCAAGCATGTCGGAGGCAGTTTGAATTTGTGCTAATTTTGCAGCATTTGTCAAAAAAACAAGCACCAAAAGATTGATAGCATGCCAAGTTCAATTTACGTCACAGCGGAAACAATATTGGCGTTTGTGCACGTGAGAATAAAATTGCTTTTTACCACATGCCTTCAGTTGTTTAAACGTGCATTCAAGATTGGAGAGTATGACAAAATCGGAACATACGACAGTGCGGGTAGTGCAATGGAAGCCGGCTACCCGAAATTCTCAATCTCTGGTTCTGGAGAACTTACCCTGGATGACGCCAGTGTCAACGAAGCCGGAAGGTGATCTTGAATAAAATGTTGTAATTGCACGCTTTGGGAAACAAAATAAACACACCGGAAATACACAGCGATGAATAATTTTAAAGCTGTTTTAGTTTTTCTTTCAAACTTTAGTCTTAATTGGTCGTGTTTAGGAAAAATACGACGAGGCCAGCAGCAAATCAACATCGCATCTGTATCAAACTTGCGACAAACGATTATTCTGTGAAAAACATTTGCATCAAATGTGTCTTCTCTGAAGTAAATTACAACCTGACAACAAATCCTAGCATTTGCAATAGCGAAAATGTAGAATATTGGTTCTCTAAGTTCTTCTTACACTAAAATTTAGTGTAGACTTGGTATGGCTTTGATGCGAAGGTAGTGTAATTTTATAACTTTTTGGTGGTTTTTCTTTTCTGTTGTATATTGCTCTCACACTGATGTGCCAATGCTGACAGAGGCTTTATGCCCAATGTTACAATTAAAACGACATAACGGCTAAATCAATGTGTATTTTGTCTTTAGTAAAATTACCATGCTTTGTTACTTTTTTGCGTAAGCGTGAACCTTAAAACATTTGATTTTCTGATTTCTTTGTCAAAATTGACTTGCATGTCATGCTGCGTTGTTGAAAGGTTTATGTTTCGCAGAATTCGTATACGTTTTCTTTATGGTTTTAACCACTTATTATAGTCTGAACACTATATTTATTTTGCAGCAAAGAAGCTACTGTATAACCTTTGCTACATAGGTTTATAGTGACGTTGATTGTCAAGCTATGCCGATTTTGTTTGAATAGGTGAAGGGGTTGAATCATTGAATGAATACAAAACTCTTTCATTAAAACGTTTATGACGCTGGTAGTGTTAAGAACAGCTCAACAGACTGCAAATGCGATCTATCAAAGAAATTTTTTTCAGGTTTTGCGTTTACCTCTGGGAGGTTTAATCTGGTAAGAATGACAATCACAATTTTCATGGATTTATGCCTTTTCTGAACACCAACGTCTGAAATGCCACCATGCTCTAATAAAGCTTAAAACATTCCATTCCAAAATTAGATTGTAGTTCCAAAGTGATAAATTCATGCTGGGGAAGGTCAAGCGGATTTTGCATGAAATTAAGTGCTGAGAAAACAAAGCTGTCTTTCAGCCACTGATACTCTAATATAAATTGCAGATACTGGTGCGAGGTGTCGTATCAACCACCAACATATCCTGAATTGCAGACTGACAGAGCATCAATACTGCTAACTGTTACTGGTTAGTAAATGAAATTTACGTAGAACCGATACATACTTCATCGTACTGATGATGGTAACAATCATTACCAAAACGTCTGCAGTATGTTTTTACTTCATTTGATGTGGCAATTATTTTTGTTATGATGCTGGATGGATCCTCACTTTTCTCGCCTTTTCCTGCAGTTTTATTAATATAAAAACCAAAACGCAACTTTGACTATCTCGGCCAACAAAAGCACTTAATGTCAAAACGTTTATTCAAGTATACTTCAAAACATTCGTTGGCAAACCGCAAACCAAGTTGCAAACCTTTTTGTGATTTAAAGGTTTATCCACAACGTTTGCCTATTTTGTGCAAAGCGAGGAAAAAAATTGTAAACAACTGAATTGAGGATCAGAAATTCTTACAAATAGAAACGTTTCTTTTCCCAGGATTTTTGTTACTTCTTTGACTTTGTTACAATATATACAAAAAACTCAAAAGATTTGCAACATTGCACAAGCTGTTTTAACTCGAGTTTGTTAAAGGTTGTTTCATGTATGTCGGAAAATGTGCTTCAAAAGAAATTTAGAATTAGCATTGGTTATAAAACGATTTTCAGGTTGACAAATTTCAATTACTGCTGTTAACAATGAAAATAATGAATGCAGTCGCAGTTTCCTTAGTAACGAAACGTGATATTTTTTAGGCTTAATTTACCAGCGCACGCAGTTCTCCTGTGAACGCATACATCAAAGTTTTTGGTGAATGAAGTGGTTTGAGAGCTGAAAACAGACTTCTCTGGTAAAGTTCGCCGGTAACCCAATGTTCGTTTTGAAATGCTTGCTTGTTCGGAATTCAACTTTTTCTCCGCGTTGCAGTTTAAAAACCCGACTTTAGAAAAAGAGGAGAATCACCCTTCGATAAAGTTTACATCAATGGTTCCCAATCGGGGTGCCACCGCACCCCAGGGTGCCATTTACGTTACTCAGGGG
>JGI24022J15233_10007628_pt1 | contig 11951 bp, 4 predicted proteins | sample Ectturendosymbi2_FD_15233 | JGI IMG/M metagenome (IMG submission 15233)
TGACTCGAGTCGAGTCAGAGTCACGAAAAATCGTGACTCGAGTCGAGTCGAGTCGAGTCATTGACTCGAGTCACGACATCACTGACTGAAACTAACAAATTGTGAATGCTCCTCAAAACACGACCCAGCAAAGAGGTAAAACTTCCAGTAACTGACGTCCTGTGGTACAGCAGTTGAGCACAAGCTATGCACCAATCAGAACACAGACCGTCAGTCTGCCACCCTCAAAAGCCTGAACTAATGACCGACAAATTTATCCAGGAGAATAGAGTGTATATATTAATCTAATAATTAGCCGTTCAGAGAAAATTTAAATTTAATAAAATTAATTATCCGACTGCAGTAAAAACTGAAATTCTCACTCCTGTTCCAGCTTCGGGTCCGGTTTTCATTCAAAAATCCGACTCCGGGTCCTGCTACGGCTTCGGCAAAATCGTAGACTCCTTACGGAGTCCACTCCGGCTCCGTGATCACCTCTGCAGTGGGCCCCTTCAGCTAAGCTTTCCCCCTGGCTCAAACCTCTATTTACGCCACTGGCTATGGCCATTTGAGAGGTAGCTCCGGCTCCTTTCCTAGATACTAGCGGTTTTGACAAATAGACTTACTTTACCTAAAGAGTGCTCTTTATAGCACACTAAACGCGGTTGTTACGTGTTGCGACACCAGATTTTTTTAGATTTTTAGTGTGGCTCTCTAACAAAATCGAATGTCTGGATTTGGTTCCCTTCAGCGAAATTTAATAGTTAAGAACCACTTAGAAGTAAGAAAAATGTTAACTACCACAACATCTTACTTTCTAAGTCAGAATGATCAAATCGGTTCAGTAGCAGTGTAGCGATCTACAGCAAAAGGAACTAAGTTGTAATGAGTAGGTATAGAGTAATATCCAATCCATAGCTTTCCTTTTGGCTTTTGTAGCTGTGTAATCAATATGCTGTTAGCAGCGAGTATGCTTAAGATATGATACCATTGCAGATTTAAGCTTGAAATTCACCGCACGCCATTGTTACTTTGTAAAGTAGGGATTTTTATTAGGAACTGTCAGGCTTACCAGCGAGGTTTGCTAGATTACTGGCAAAGCTCACTAGGAAACATTACGTTGCCAAGCAGTAGCATAACATGAAAGTTATATAAATAATTGGTAGTGAACTAGCATTGCTTTGAATAGCAGTACATTACATTATCAGGAGGGTATAAAAATCTAATGTAAACAAATGTGGACTTTTCTTGAAGTTTTCATCTGTGGAAAAAACTGTGTATGTTTTCAGCATGGTAACTCGTCTTACTTTCTCCTAAGCTTTGCAGGTTAAATTGTGCTTTACTCTGCAATTCATCACTGCTGATTATCATTATGAATGCAAAAGACAAGAATTATAAATCAGAAGTTTTCAGCTATTTTGAAAAGTCAAAGGTGAATTTCTTGCTAGAAGCCAAAATGTTTCTCTTTGAACAAATGGCTTTCAAACACATCTTTGCATTTGTGTTGAAAATGTGTGCATTTTTCAAAGAACACGTGAGAGAGGTAATGGACAATGTGTTTTGCGTTCTTTGCATGGTAATGGTTTGCCTGGGCAGTGCTGTTAGCTGGAATTGCCAAGACTGCAACAGACAAAGCATGCAATGAATGAGTGCAAACACTTGATCAATTGCGACTGGTATGTGTTTAAATGTTTGGACACAAATGTAGTTTTCAAAACGGCTGTTTTCTTGATTCTGGTCGTAAGAAACAACAAAAGGTCATCAGGCAATGACGGCAAAACCAGTGACTGCTTTTCCAGAAATTTCTTATATTACCGTTATCTTGAGCTACGTTTCTGCTAGTAACTTTTCTCCAAATTATCTGAATCTGTGATTGTTTTTTTTCTTGTGATTACCTCATGGTATGAGCACTGCTTGCAAAAATCTACCAGATTAAATTACTCAGAAAAGTTTGGTACATATTCTCTTCATTTTGTGTACTTGATTTAATTCATTTTCCATTCAACTTGAGGCACACCAAGACAATTGAAAATATGAATGTGTGAAAATGAACAGAAGCTGGAGCCATGACAAAAGAGAGCTCTAGAGCTGGAGCCACACTCATGAAACCCAAGAGCTCTGGAGCTGGAGCCATGTTCGTGAATAAAAGAGCTGCGGAGCTGGAGCTATGTCATTTTTACAATGGCTCCACAGCTCTGTTATCAACAAACAATCCATCAATATCAGCCAAGTACAATTTTTACAGAAATAAAATTACACACATCAAAGGATCCCTTGAACAAAACTACTATAGCTCAAAATTTGAAAACTGTGGAAATAATGTTAAAAAAACCTAGACATTCTCCATGAAATTATTTCTCCAAGAACAAAAAAACAAAGTAGTTGCAGAAACGTACAATGCGCTGACCTTAAGAATCAGATCGATTGTGAAGAGCTATATGTCCACTTTTCCAACATTGGCAACAATATATCCTCCAAAATTGACCCTTCCCTACAACTTTTAATGACTTTCTTAATGAGTATTTTCCCAAGTTGTGTTCATTCCCACCAACCAGTGCTGATAAAATCAGACAAATATTTGCATCATTAAAATGCAAAACAACATCCCACTCCTAAAGACATCCCAGCAAAGTTTTTAAACATTTCTACCAACAGTCTATCCCCCTGGTTGTCTGAATTTTTTAAAGAAAGCCAAACCAATGACCACTCGCACAGCAGGCATAGACACTTACACTTGACTAGGTATACTGTGCTGCTATTGTCACGAACCTGTTTTTTTCATTCATTTTTTTGGTCATAGACTGAAATGTTTTTGAAATGACAAAAAAAATTAAATCATTTCAGTCAGAATGTCTGAAAATACAGGCTCATCAGCACTGTTTCAGTGAGTTTTAATACAACTGTGAGACAAATGACTGAAATGTCTTAGCGAAAAAAAAACCTGTCATGAACTCAATATTATATGTGGACAAAGGTGGATGTGCTTGAACAGCAAAATAGTCCCAGCAGAGCTTTTGCTGCTGGCAGCAAAATAGATGCAACATTGTGTGGAAAACAGTGCTGTCAGCATTTTTTTCTTGTTGACAAGGTTTGCCAGTTGTGGCTTTAATTAAGCGAAATTATTTTACTGAAAGGGAAAGATGAGATCCATTGATTTTATCAATCAGAAATAGTCTGTTTACAGAGGTTTTTCTTGTAATCTTTTTATGTAAAAAGTGATTCAGAAACATTTAGATTGCAATTAATTCCAGCTATTTCAACAAAAAACAGCTAGATGCATTGGGTACCGGCTGCTGATATCTCCATGAATTTAATTTTGAGCATTTACATGTTGGGTCATTCTTTTGCCAAATACTGTAGCACAAAAGATCAAAAAATGTTACTACCTGTCACAGATTTTGATGAAAATATATCTGCACATAGAGCAAACCATTCTGAGCAAAATGACACTAATTTGTGCAAAATTGGGTCAGCAGTTCCAAAGATACCAGAGTTTGAAAATTGGCAGTTTTTGTGATCAGTCATGCATGAAATCTTTTAAAAACGTTGTGTATGTCTTCAAAGTTTAAGAAAATCTTCATTTATAGAACTAACTTCAAATTTGGTTGATAGGTAGTCAAGATTCAATTTTTTGTAATTTATAACATGAACTTAGGTCAAGGTTGAGTGATTTTAGAGGTCAAACTGTAAGCACACCGTTTTAAGATCACTGAACTGTGACCTTACTTTGGGGCTTGATTCCGAAAAAGGCTATCTCTCAATTTTTTCAAGTAAGGTTTCATTTGAAAGCTCTGAAAGTCCTATTTCCAATGTTGATGAATCATGTCTGTGTATTTATGGTTTTGGTTATAGTAATGAGCAGAATTTGTGTGGTACTTGAACAACAGGTATTTTTAAGAAATGCATGTTGTTTTTCAAGTAACACGTGTAGATATATGCAAATACCATTGAGGTGTACTTCTAAGAGTTGTTATTAGTATTGGTTTTATCTACATTACGTTAGGTTTTGAGCATTTTGCTGATTTGCACAGTCATGGCAAAATAGTGAAGCTACTTAATGGTTATCATTCATCTCTTAACCGTAAAATCCTTCGCAATTCTAAATAAAAACATGAAATGAATAAAGCAGTGAGCATGAGATGCAACACTGACTCATTTTGGTTCATGTATTTTTTGTAAAAATTATGTTGACATACCTGTAGTTTATGATGTTAGTGTGAACAAAATCTAATGTAGGAATCATCATAAATGGCTTAAACTTCATGAAAAAATTAGCCTTTTAGCCTTTTTTTATTGACATCACATGTCACTATTCATGGCCTAAGTTCTCATCTAGCAGGTTTGTCGTGTATCATGAACAAGACTTTTCAAAAATTTAATATTTTTCAATGTATCACTTGCAATACAACTATTTCGGGTAGTTTAATTGATGAAAAAATTGTAATAAAACATAAAAATTCTGATCAATACTGTTCTTTGTATTAAATCTTAATTGAAAATATCACCAACCAAACATGGACCACAGGACTTGAGATAACTGAACCAACAATGAAAACAAAAGTGAAAGGTGACAATAAGAGTGGATCCAAAAAACAAAATGGTTGCAGTTGATCTCAAAAGTTTGAAAGTTTTGTATGTAACACATATGTATTTGTAAACTCAGGACAGCTAGCTGCTTTACACATCGGTGTGTCCTTTTTCGTTCAGGTATGCTATATAATATACTAATGCTTGTTAGCAGTACATGAAAAATATCTGATTACTGGTGCTCTGGGTAACTGTAGTGTTTTGTTGGAATACACACATAAACCAATTGTCATAAATCAAGCTATATATACTGAAAATTGTGGATTAATTTAAGTTGATATTCGTACAACAGATGACAAGTGCGTGTTGTCACTACACACAGGTAATGAAGAACAGGAATTGGTTTCACTATGTTCGTCACCATAGAATGGTCTATCTAGAGCAGTGGTTCTTACACTTTCGCAGCCATGTTAATTCAAGCAGTTCGCAAAAACAGCTGGATCGTACGTGGCTTTGCGTGGGAATTTCTCTGGTCCTGTAAGCACTACAGACCCGGTAAAAAGCTCAAGACTCGGCAAGTCGAGTAGTTTGCACTCGAAAAAAAAATTTTTCGTTGGGGGGTGAGGATTTTTTTTGAGTGACATCATAAGTGGAAGACTTTTAGGCCACTTTGGCCCACTGTACCTGGCCCTGGGCCCAAACCGTTAGATGGTAGTATTTTGCTGAAGTTTTTATTGGAAACTAGGCTATGACCGAGTCTTTTGATACTTTGGATGACCAGATGGGGTTTCGGGTTGAAAAGTTGTGATCTAAAGTAATAAAAATATTTGACTAATTAGATAATTAATTAGTGTGTTTATTTTAGATCATAACTTTTGAACCAGAAACGCCAGAAAGTCGATCAAAGGCTCAAAAGACTTGGATTTGAGCCTAGTTTCCAATGAAAACTTCCGCAAAATACTTTGGCCTAGTGGTTGGGCCCTAGGCCAGGTAACATGAGCCAAAATGGCCCAAAAACTACTTCACTTATGACATCACTCAAGAAAAATCTGCAACCCCGTTAAAAAAATTGTGTTTTTTTTTTCAAAAATTTTTATTCGGGTGCAGACTAGATAATTGGCTGATCCATTTTAGGGTTTGAACAGCTCTCTAGCGCAATCAGTGGAGGATCCATGGCGTTGGTAAGGCAACTGACAACTGCTGGTTTTAGGCCGATTTCAAAGTACGAATATATCGTACCCCGGCTCTCAAAGTGTTAACTGGCAGGTGCATGTCCCCTGCTCCCCCTCAGGGAGAATCATTTTTGACTCAAGTTTTTTTGGAAACTTATAATCCGACATTTTGGAGACCTTGATTAGGTTTCTGACATATCTGGGGCTAAAATTATGACTCAAAGACCAAAAATTGGATGAAAATTCAAGTACCACAAAAGGTAGCCTTGGCCATTTTGGCTGAAGGCAATAACTCACCAGCTGATTGGACTATAGAGCTGTTCAAATCCCCTAAACACTTGGAAAGTCATGTATTGTAGTTTAGAAAAAAATTCCCCAAATTTTGTAGGAATTCCATAGGGGATTAGTGGGGATTCCCCTAATTGATTTTTGGTCTTTGTACCATAATTTTGGAACCAGATATGCTAAAAAGTCAATCAAATCCTCTAAAGACCTGTATTATAGCCTAGTTTCCCATAAAAACATGAAGTAAAAAATGGCTCTTTGGTGTTGCTGACCAGCCTTGTGGACTTGTGGGCCCTGTTCTTCATGAGTTGTGAGATACGGAATTTGCTGAAATCCGTCGTATCACCTCTTCTTTTCAAAATCTACACCTGTGACTTGCCACTAACATTCTCCAGAAAGTATGCATACGTTGCCGACTTAGCAGTCATGCATGCTGATGGAGACTGGCAAGCAGTGAAAAGAGTGCTCTGCAAAGACATGGAGCCTATGGGCAAATACTTTCAGAACAGGAAGATAAAGCTCAGCACTACAAAAATGGTGTCGGGAGTTTTCCACTTCAACAACAAGGAAACTAAACATGAGCTGAAAGTCAACTTCAACAAAACGCAATCTTTTACTCTGAGTCCAAATACTTCGAAGTAACATTGGACAGGACACTCACGTATCGCCGACACCTCGAATCACTTCTCAAAAAGCTGACATCATACGCAGATTGGAAGTAATTGAAAGTACCATGCAACTGTTACCATTGCAGTTAGTATTCAAATGCTCTCAGTAGCTTTAAACTAAACTATGATTTGCTAAAATGAAAGCAAGTCATTCAATGTGTGGCTCTCATGAAGATATTGACATAACTTTTGGCCCAGCAAAGCCATTTGGTTGGACATGGCTGTATTAAATTTTGAAGACAAATGTCAAGGTTTCAAACAAATTTCATGCATGACCACTCACAAAAACAGCCAATTTTCAAACTCTTGTATCTTCGGAACTGCTGACCCAATTTTGCTCAAATTAGTGTCATTTTGCTCAGAATGATTTGCTCTATAAGCTGATAAATTTTCATCAAAATCTGTGACTAGTGGTCACATGGTTGTGTGATTTGGTAAAGAATGATCCAACATCTGCAGCAGTCAAAAGTTTTAAATTATTGCTGTTTGTTTCTTCTGGAGTAATAAATAAACGTGTCTTTTAAAACATTTTGCATCCAATAAACTTCCAATTGCTGTATTTGAACTGGTGCTTCATCATGCTGATAACCTGATATGTCATGTTTTCTTTTAGGTTGAAAAACTGTGGACATGTGGAAAGGTAGTTTGGAGCAATATGGAAATAGCAAGCAATTATTTTGCCACCAAAAATTATTTTCCTAGTGTAATTAATTTTTCAAAAACGTTCTATTTAACTAATGACTCGTTATATAGTCAATAGAAGTAAAACATCTCAACTAAGTCGCAGTACCAGGAAAGATGGCTGAATGTTTTAAATAGAAAAGTTGTCTTTTGAGTTTGTTAGAAATAAAGTAATGTTTTACAAGAAGTTTGTGGGTTGGCATGAAGTACACGTTTGAACTGTACAGTATCCTGCCTGGTCAAGAAAAGCAAGGACTGGAAAATGGTTCTGAATCATAATGTTTCAACTTATTCATTCTTTTATGTCAGCAATTTAATATTGAGCAAGTCCATCAACTGACTGGTATAGAAAGCTTGGAAACAGTTTGCACTTGCAAATCATGTTAAAGTTTTCCAATGAGGTGTATTGAAGATGTGATATCCTAAAGCTGGTTTTAGTGTTACTTTATTATTTAGATATTTGCACTTTGAGGAACTTTACATTGGTACTGAGTGATTTCTATTTTCCTATCAAAACAGGTTTCATTGGTAAAAAGTAATCATTCTTTGTTGTACACTAGTGAAAAGATAAACAAACGTTATATCTGTATTTTAAGATATACTAAGGTACTAATAATTAATTTGCTTATCATGAGTGACAATAACAGAGAATGTGCAACTAATGATGCACGCCTTGATCAAGAAGATGTCACCAGATACAGTAGACAAATGATCTTGCCAGAAATTGGTGTTCCAGGACAGTTGGCTCTTAGACAAGCGTCCGTGTTGGTTGTTGGTGCTGGTGGACTTGGCTGTCCTGCAATTCAATATCTTGCTGCTGCTGGTGTGGGAAAGATAGGTATAATTGATTATGACACTGTAGAAACCAGTAACTTGCACAGACAAATACTGCACACAGAATCTGGTGTCAAGAAGTCAACGAGAAAAACTCACTCAGCTGCTCAAGCTGTCAAAGCTATTAATTCTAAAGTAACTGTAGAAGAATTTTACATGCAACTGGATAGGCAAAATGCAGTTGACACTGTAAAGCATTATTGTGTTGTTATTGATGCTACTGACAATGTTGTCTCTCGTTATTTAGTCAATGATGCATGCGTTTTGGCAAATAAGCCCCTTGTATCTGGTTCGGCTCTGCGATGGGAAGGCCAGTTGACTGTGTACAATTATCAAACACAACATGGTGACTGTAAGGGACCATGTTACAGATGCTTATACCCATCTCCGCCACCACCTGAAACTGTTACTAACTGTTCTGATGGTGGAGTTCTTGGTGTAGTTCCTGGCATTATTGGATGTTTTCAGGCCTTAGAAGCCATCAAGATAATTGTTGGCGTTGAACCGTCATATCATCAAAAACTGCTTGTGTTTGATGGCCTGGTGGGTGGTGTGCGGACTGTTAAGTTAAGAGGAGCCCAACCAAACTGTGTAGTTTGTGGAAACAAACCTTCAATTACAAAGAACACTTTGCCAGATTATGTCAAGTTTTGTGGATCAGCTGCTACAGATAAATGTGTATCTGTAAAACTTCTAGATGACGAGCAAAGAATTACCGCTGCAAGGTACAAAAATGAGTTCGTTGACGCCGGAAAACCACATGTTCTGTTAGACGTCCGAGAGCCTGTCGAGTTGCAGATCTGCTCCTTGCCGAACTCCACGAATATTTCCATAAGAAAAATATTGTTTTGTAAATCTAAATTGCCTTTGGCTAAAAGCGACGAGGAAAGATCTTCAGCTTGCAGACAATTACTTGAAAAACTTTTTACAGCTTTAGATAATGTGCGGCAGAATATGGACCGGGACGAACCTACCCCTGTTGTTGTTGTATGTCGTTTGGGCAACGATTCACAGAAGGCAGTCGACTTTCTCAACCGCGAAGTAACTTTCCATGAATCCGTGACTATAAAAGACATATCTGGTGGTTTGACAAGCTGGGCAAAAACTGTAGACAAGCAATTTTTTACTTACTAACATTTGGTGTGTTGTTGTTGTGACCAATCCTTGGACAATGCGCGGAGGAAAATGTGAACTACTTATATTTAACTTGCATACAGTTGAATTGTGATAATATGAAAAAGATGTACTTGAAAATGCTTTTCTTGACGTGCAAGTATGCGTATAACCTCTGCTGTTTAACCGGGAATACGGTGCATGGATGTGTATGCACAGGATCATTCACCAGGTCATACCAATACGAAATGGTGTACCCATGGATGTGCAGTAAGTGAAACCAGAAAACTGCTCATCAACAGCAGCGGTCTTGTTTTTATTTACGACGAAAGAACTCAATTTCTCAAACCGGTGACTGCAAACATTTTGAAAAAGCAAGTGGTTGTTTTTTGTTGGTTTCTATGTTGTGGTGCTTTCTATGTAGAAATTTACACCTGCCGAAGTGCATCACCAGCGGATAGAATTTAATTGCGGCCTGTTCATCCTGCAAAGTACCTGCCGTGTGACCAGTGTTCCCCCTGAGAAAATTTTGTATTGAGCAAATATATGTTTTAGTGAGCATGAATATTTTAAGGCTGAGTTGGCACGTTTCAAATGACTTAAACTTTGAATTATTAGAATAAGCATAAAATCGTGTCAAAATACGCATAAAGTACACACATTTAATTCAAATAGCTTCTACTTGTTTTCGTACTTTTCCAATTCCAGTTTTCGTACGTTACACTATTTTGGAATGCTGCAAGTGCGCGAGAATGAGATTTCAATGCGCAAACTGTCTGGTGGTACTGCGCATGCATACCTCAGGGGGAACATTATTGCGTGTAACAGAGGTGGATTTACTATTAAGCGCGTTTTTCTGTTTACTGCAACTTGAGTGAACTGCGGCAAGCGGGTTATTAGCGAAGCGGGCGTAATGTCTGTTGGCAGCGAGGCTTGGCTAACGGACATGTCAGGTCAAGTTTAATTATTTCGGCCAGTTGAAATCAGTCACAAACCTGTTCCATTAATAGAAGAGCCGAAAAATCATGGAGTTTTGATCAAGCTTTATAAGTAATAAAACAAATCTTTTTCGACCTTTTCTTCATTTGGAATTCCTATGCAATGATGTCATCTAATGCCAGCAAATGCGGGAAGATAGGAAGGCGCGATAAGATCCATTTCCACCACCTGATGGGAATAGATGTCAACGCTTGGCTCACAACACATTTCAAATGTTTTCTGCCATTGTTATTGCCACCTAACCTGCACCAGCTTAACAGTCGACAAGGAAACGTTTCCTGAATGTAAGCATGGTAGATTTTTACGCTAAAAAATAAATTTAAATAAGTGGTTTACTTTCCGTGCAATATAACGAACCGTTGAATTGTGAAGTACGCGATCGTACTGTCAAAAACAATTTAGCTCTATTTTTATCATGTTTGTAAAATGTCGCAATTTTTAGTTCTACGATGCTCTCAGGACATCGCAAATATCGAAAATTACATGTTTGCTGATGAGTGATGGCCATGCTGTCTTTCGTTGCATGACCAGGATTATGAAATATTTTTTTTCATTTTTGGCAACGAAAGCAAAAATATGGCAAACGCAGAAAGCGCGAAATTTGTCGTGTGCTTCCAGACAGACGCGACGCTAAGTTTTAGTCAAGAGCCAAAAACCGGGGCAGTCATTGAGGGATTAGAAAAAAAAGCATCATTTGCACTTAAGAGCAACTGCAAACAGGTTTCGTCCTCTCCACCGGCAACGAACCTTTAACAGTATATTTAGTCTAAGCTGATTCGCTAAAGAAATAAGTCGCCGCATTTCGTGTTTTCAAAGTTGCTTTCGTAGTCGAGAATTCATGATTTATCTAGTGAGGGAACAACCCGAAACAAAATGGCATGAATATGTAATATATTTTTTCGTTGAATTGTTTAAGTGTTTGCTCAAGTTCAATGTCACAGGAGAACACAAAACGCTTTGCAACATAGCACGGAGGGGTCGTTGATACGCACAGGTAATAATGAAAAGAAGAAAACGATGAAACTAAACACCAGCGATGAAGTGGCAAAACCCATTTTTGCAATTCTCGACCTCAGGTGTCGTCTCGAAGGGTGCAGGTCTCGTTACATCAACCTGATCGTTGCTAGTCTGATCCTTGAAGGAATAGAAAAATAGGGTTGGCAAAAAGCATTTTGACTTGTGTTGGCAAGACCGAACAGTTTTGTGTCTCGGTCTACGAGATTACACGGCCGTAATCGCATCACTGAACGCACCAATCACCCGTTACAAACTCTATCACCTCGAAGCGGTACTTATTACAGTAAATCTCGGTTAATCCGGATTCGATTGGACCGACGATTTTATCCGGTTTAGGCGAAGATCCGGAATAACCGAAGATGGTTGTTTCTAGCCCATAGGTTCCCAACCTTGGAAGCTGGCACCCGTTTCACAAAAATAAAGTAGCATTCACACCCCCTCCTTTCAAGAAAGCGAAGAAATCACAAAAAATCCGATTTTGCAGTGTCTTCATTTTTTAAATAACCACTCGTCACAAGATCTGCCACCGGGGGTGAGGCAACAGGGCAATTACCACCCCGACGCTTTCAAAAACATGTTTAGCTGTTACGTATGTTGCGATCGGAAATCCCGAGCGGCATGTGCGCAAAGCTTCACACCGTGGCAGCAAGCAACAATAGAGTTCACATGCCATGAT
>JGI24022J15233_10007629_pt1 | contig 11950 bp, 9 predicted proteins | sample Ectturendosymbi2_FD_15233 | JGI IMG/M metagenome (IMG submission 15233)
TATTTTTAGACTAGGTCACTTGATAAGGTCACATGATAGTTATGTAATCACATGATAGGTGTGTGGTCACATGATAGCGTTCAGCAGCGCCTCCAGTGTTGCGACCAGAATGAGGTTCTGTTAATATTCAGCATGTTTAAAGTAACGCTTGCGTGTCATGTTTTTCATGCTTGACTGTTTATAGCCTTTGGGCTGGTTTTTCTTGTCTTTGTTGCTTGATTCCTTTGACATTGTTTCTTTTAATCGTATCAACATTAAACATGTACAGCCCATTAAAAATGTGTCTGCTACATTTAATTCAAGGTCTTTACCAAAAACTGATCAAACACGCGAGGTTTTCGGTGAATATTACTGCAATATATGGTATGCCCCAACCTTACACAAGGCACTCCACATTTCACATTACGTTACCCCTTGTTGTTTCTGTCATTTCTCGCTGATGCAAAAAAAACAAAAAAAACAGGAAGCACAGGCCAAAGAGACTACTAGGTCAATACAGTAGATTTTTTCCAATAGTAACTGATGGCGCGGGAAATGAAACGGGATTTCCTGTTGACTCAGAGGATCTGAAAATCCATTCTGCATATCGTATTTGGAAAACATTTTCAGTTTATCCAATTTAGAGGTCATTTTTGCACTCCAGTCCTAGGATTTTACCGTCACACAACGTGATGAAGCAACAAAGGCAAAACCAGTCACTAAGTCGTGGCGCTTGATATGGGGTTTTGTACTAATAGAGCCAATTACACCCCAATAACATCAACGAAAACGCAATAGTGTTGTTAGTTGTGATCGTAACTTTTTATTTTGCCCTATTTACAGATGTTTAAGGTCGTAATTTTTTGACACAAAGTCACGTGGCTCCCCTCGTGTGCGTGATGCAGTAACTTAAGTCAAAATATTCCTGAAAATGGATCGCTTTCTTAACGACAAAGACACCGAGTGTGCTGATCTTGAATCGCCCACTGCTGAGGACGAGCCAACGAAAACGTTTCGGAACTTTCTGGAAAAATAGGGAGTCAACGGAGGAGGGAGTTGATGACTTGTCCGTTCTTGTAAATGTAAAGTATGTTTCGCCAGTATGTACGTATTGTACATTAAATGATTAAAGTCGCACGTTAATGCGTCGTGAGTGCTTCAAATGGTTTCAGTAGACTTGAAACAGATATTTTTGCTCGGTATCTCCTTGCGACGAGTAAACAGTAAGTCGGTCAACTGTTGGACGAAAGAGCAGTTTCAGAACTCTAAATCCCGAACAAAACCGTGAATACTTCATTTCATAAGCGCTATCAAATTCAAAAAGGTAGTTTGCACTGAAAAGTCCTAAACCACAAAAGCGGACTGTATCCACTCAGGCTAGGGATTGCTCATGACCGCGCGCAGCGAATTTCTATTTCGCACCACGCTGTTAATTCATCAGCTGCTTCTGCCGCAAACGTAAGCGTGTGAAAACTGACCTCAACAGAAATATTCGCTACTCTTCAAAAGAGACAGACAAAAGGCACTAGATGCGACTTTTTATTTCTATCCCTTTCGCTTCAGGCCTTGGAAAATGATATAATATCATGCAAATTACGCATATGTTATCTTACAGAGACCTGGACAAAATTTTCAGGGTCCGACCGATGTCTATGTTTTGTTTTTAAGTTTACAATTGTGGAAAATGCTTTCTCGCACAGGTACGTTGCTGCGAAAAGTAACAACCTTTTTGTTGCTTCCAAGCGCGCGATTTCAAAAGGTTGCGCGGTTTCTGACATCCCAAAAAACGACAGACTCAACTTGTTTTGAAATACCATGCGTGCTTCAACATTGGAGCGAGGTGCGAGAAGCGCTTCTGCAAACAATACGGCTCATCTGGTATATCAGTTAGTTCACACTTAAAAGGATTAACACTACATGAATCAAGTTCTGGGAAGCATTCAGAGATATGTTGAATGCGTTTCGTCAAATATCTGCGAATAAAGCCTTTGATGTCACTAAATCATCAGAATCTACCCAAAATTCTGGTAGGTTTGCAAAAAGCATCTGTCTTGATTTTGATGAGGTTTTTGTTCAAATACAAAAGCTTTGATCCAAATGTAGAACGTTTTTGCCTAGCTACAATAATATTCATATTGTTCCCATTGTTCCCGTGTAATGTTTAATTCAGAGGTTTACGTGACCACAAATCTCGGGTAAATATTCGAGAATTGTAAGTTTAGTCTACTTTTTGAAATACTCTTAATGGATATGCTTTTCTCAACCAGAAAAATTTGAAGCTCATCTCTGAGAATCCACACACTGTATATAACATTTTCACGAAAGAGCGACGTGATCTCTGCGTGAAATAGGAAGGTTGCATATTTTCCATTCCTTATAACAGACGCGCATTAATGCATGTATGTTATAGCATTAACAATCTTAACGATATCATTCATGACAGTTTCAAATTCTGGTTCCAATTCTTTCACTAACAATCCTTGGCGACGATGTCTCATGCATTTGAAACCTCAATTTTATGATTCTTTTGTTGAACAAGAGCCACAGAACCATTGGTAAGACCAAGGCCTCCTAGGGAGAGAGGCCTTGGCTTTGGTATGACCCAAAATGGCTAGAGCTTCATCAACAGAAATAGCCATACAGTTGTCCCATAGCAAATTAACGCTTGTTTTTTTGAAGTATGCAAGGACTTCGCTGAAATTTTCCATTCCAGCAAAGTTCTTCTCAAGTGAACATTTCACCTACATACTCAAATGAACCCCAGTACTTAACATATGCTAATAGCTGAGAATCGCTGCTGACGTGTGAAGTCCCGTCAAGTTGAATAGCGAAGTATTTCCGCTCTTTTATTGAGGATATAACGTTTTCTCTCAGATCTTTGCATAGAATGAAAATTCTTTGTTTTACGACTAATGCCGACAAAGGCACAGTTTTAGAGATTCCCTATGTACACACATGGTTTCTGCCAACATGCAACTGCAGGTTTGATCAGCTATTTGCCGGTATTATATGTGTCCTTATTTCGATCAAAGCGGCCTGTGATGCCAGGCGACAAGAAAACTTGTTCTTGTTCCGTGTTGATCAATGTTGCCATGCTTTTCATGATCTTTTTCTGTCTTTTTATTGTTCTTTCCAAGTTTCAAAATATTCGCGTGGTTTAGAAGACACATGAGGGTGAAAGTTTTTCAGATGCATTTTTCAGATGATTCTTTTTTATTGACTCCGAACTCGACACTTTCAAACAAACGGCGGACTGAGGCTTCATCTCTATATAATTTCTCATTTTGCGAAGTCGTAATTGCGAAAGTCTTCCTTGTATTTCCATTTCTTACCGTTGACATTTCAAAAACGAAGTGTTAAAATTCAAAATGTTATAATACATAGAAAACAATCCCATCATCCAAATAGTTATATTCTGCAACACTAAAGTATAAGACAGCAACACTATAGTTCCAATATTAGTATTCTAACAACTGTGCAATAACATAGTAATAATTGTTTCGTCATAAATAGTTTTATAATTAAATGGAAGACTTCTGTAAGAACGTGTTTTTCAGGTTGCAGTGGAAAATTACCAAGAAATTTTAACCGGAAAAACAGATCAACTAGTTATCCGGTTACTAGGGACTTTCAGAAAGCTGATGACAACATTTTATCGCAAACCTTTTCAATTTTAACCCATCAGGGATATTTTACTCAGTTTCCGTTCCTCTTGACCTGGATTATCAGAAACAGCTCACAGGTTTTAGCAACCTCTGATAGCTCCGCTGGTTCCNCACCAAGAGGNCACAAAGCGAGGCCGTAGATATAGTCACAGCACTTAGACCTTGGTCGATGTCTGCGCTGTTGTGCCATGNGTGTAGCTAAGAAGCCACTCCTTCCTAATCGTTCGTGGATAATGTTGGTTACGCGACCGAACCAACGTAGCTGGGATTTTTCAATACGGAGAAGTGACTCGAACCGACATTCAGGGATTTACGAAAGTCACAGCTGCGCACTTTGTCGCAAAGGGTCGCGTCGTGAAATATTCGCAAGAAGTGCCATCTCTGCTGCTTGGACTTCAGATAGAACTCTTTGGGTTATTCAACAAGATTTATGAGCAAAGGTTAGGATTGTAGAAAAGATTGAGTTAAACACTGACACCTTTGCCGTGTTTGAAATCTCCTGTTTTGTGAACACGTAAAGATAAGCTCACGAAAGACCGTGTTTCCATTACTGTTCGTGCATCAAGCAACTAGTTCTGCCTTCCGTCACTCGTGAATACCACACCGAGGTATTTGCGCTACTCCGAGAACTTCTGCGGTCATAAAATCGACAGCAGAAAAGGCGACAACCTGTTCACAAACAACTGAAAAGTTAACAGTTTTGGTTGTGCACTGTTTTCCAAGGGAACAACATCACATGCACTAGATCGAGTGTGCGCATGCGTAAAACGCCAATGAACTTACAATTGTCGCCATGCTCAGCTGAAGACCAAATACGAGATTGAGCTCCTTTCCTTTGAACCAAAGCACAGCGTAAGTACTCTGCACCACGACAAGCGATTCTCCACCGATGCCGAACACAAATCTCCCGAGATCCATCAACCACATCTTTTCAACAGTAGCTCCTACGAAGTGCAAAGACAGTGTTTTGAACATTCAAATGGTTGCATGAAGCAAAGACGTTTGCGAACAATCATTAAACGAACAATATGCTCTCAAAAGAAGATATGTAAATCTGTTTGATAAGGTTTTTGCAATTCATTGGAGACTACTCTCTCTACACGGAGACCCAATCAAACAACTAGTCGGTCGTTGAAACAAAAGCCAGTTATGTGCAGCGTTTTTCGGGTCACCAGATACAAGAACTTCGAGTCTGGTTCATCTGAAATTTTCGAGTGATGACTTGTTCGATTTCAAATCGTGACACGAAAACTGTTGAGTAACTAGTTTGTAAGCTTGAGTCAATTCGAGTCAAATAAAATTGGGCTTGTTTGCATTTTTTCATAAGTATGTAGTTTTGGCTTTCGGCACAGAAAAAAATGTTTCTTTAGAGGTTAGGAGACTGCAGAAATGAATCGATTCACGAGTCAAAACGTTCCACAGTAACTCGAGCGAGTCGAATCTTTTTGTAATAGTGTGAGTCGAGCCATAGCATGACTTTCACAGAGCATGACTCGAGGCAAGCCTCTACAATCACGACTCTGATCAAACTGAGTTATTGACTCGTGTCACGCAATCTTTGACAAACCTCTTGTACATACAAAAGTTATCGGCACGTGTGTAACAACGTCCGCATTTCACCAATGTCTTGCAGATGTAATGGTTTGCTATTCGTTATATTTCAATTACGAAGATTGTAAAATATAATCGTCATCATTTGGGCTTAACTCCTGGAAACAGCTCTTAATCGTAGTAGTCAGAGCTATAGCACATTCTGATCCCCCCCTAAAGAAGCGAAGGAATTATCGACATTTGATCAGCAAGCTAACAGGAAAATGAGCAACGAAGCCGTGCAGGTTGAAAAAAATTGGAGAGAATTGTTACTGAATCCAAGTGAACTGTTTGTCCAAATTAAAAATTTTGAAAACATTCAGTATAACCTAAAGTGTAAGCTGAATGCAATCACCCCATTTCAATTACGCAGCAACAAAAGAAAGTATTGCATATCAGATCATAAGTGATCTGAAGAGCTTCAAACAACAAAAATAACCTCAGGAAGTTATTCGCACTAACAATTTAGTAAGCATCACTGTGAATTTATTGATTTCTACTGTGAGTAACTGCAAGATTACCAAAAGCGAAGATGAGTTGACCAATAAGTACAAACAAGCTGAAGATTATGCTTCCCAGACGAATCCCAAATACTCGATCCAAGAGGAAACCACCGAAAAAGCACAGAACCACATTAGGCCACGAGTACCTGGAAAACAAATCACATGAGAATTGAAGCCTTCGTACAGATTAATGAAAAAATGACAACAATGCTGCTACAGCATTCAGGGCATCTACTTTCAGCTTTGTTTAAGCTCCATTCGCAAAGCATTTTACTCAATCCTGCACATCAAACCTTTTCCACACTTCTATCTCGCATTGGAAATTGACGGGTTTCTGTTTATTGTTGCTACGCAGGGCAATAGCCGTGAACAAGATAAGGAAAACTTATCAGCGAACGTAAAAATGCGAAGTTTGCCACTGATTAAAATAATCTGAGATGTTCATGCATTTTGAACATGTTTATTTGATGCTACTCTGCCAATGATTTTTAACATACAGTAGTTGTTTGATAGATACGCATACGCTATATTAGACAAGCAGCTACATCAGATGTGAAATCCGTGAAAGTAAACAACATTATCTACACTGCTGAGCTGCTCCTACAAATTTAATTCGTTAATTCTCACTTCAGAGACGTTAGGAATGTTCTGTGCAAAAAGTTAAATTGTTGCCGTTATACCAAACAAATACTGATTACCATGCAAACCCTAATGTAGCTTTGATTAATTTATTTATTGTTTCATATCACTCAGCTCACCAAAAGAAACAAAACAAGGAGCTATCGCAGAAAAGCTAAACCAATTGAAAGTAAACATTAGATCAAATGAAAACACAATGGCCAAATAACTGATCAATTTAAGCAATAAATATTACTTTGTCACATACGATTGGTGAAGGACCATGGAAGTCATCTAGTCTAGCAACCCCGTTTATCACTATTTGACAAGTCTTTGAGAACAATAGTTGGAAATCAAATAAGCACAGTTAGAAAAACAAATAAACAAACATAGAACCTAAGTTACAGTATATTTGCAGATGAACAAAGTATGCCTATGTGCACAAAGGAGTGGATTAAATTTAATTGAGGAAGTTTTGTGTGGTCAAAAAATGTTCAAACGGGGTATGAAACTAAAAAAATAAAAAGTTGATAGATGAGTTAGAGAAGACAAACAAAAGTGGAAAAAACTATGGAGTGTAATTGCATGCCGGATTCCGTCGTAAAAATGTGCTGTGCACAAGAAGAAGCGAGCAAAAAAAAGTAAAGTCAAGTCGTAAAAAGACAAAATTGCGTTATTTCAATTACATATACTCTCAGCGTTTGGTTCTTCATAATTGAAATGTTGCTAAAATACATAATTATGTATCTTGTTCAAGTAAGAGCTGTTTCATAAGTTTCCATTTGAAGGTAAAAAAGGCAGAAGACTCAACACAATCTGGTATTGAAGACCACACTTTTGGGGAACCAACGTGTAACTCTCAGTACACGTTCTCGCAATGATAAGAGTACATACCAGGAATACAACTGCATGAATGTAGCTTCATCAATCCCCATGTCATTTCTTAGTTGGTCGTGAAGAACGGCTGGGTTGTCGAAGCAGAAGTTACTCCCTGGTCAAAACAAATTCTGAAATGAAGTGGTTTTCGTATAAAACTGTTTTCAGCACAGATTTCATCATGTGCAGAGTGAACATTGGAATGCATCAAACGAAGATAGCCAATCACTGTTTCTGCAAAACCTACATGGCCCAGATACGTTTATCAATAACAATTTTAAGCTTATGTGCGAAACCTATTTTCCCATGATGCAAAAACATGTTGTGTTTGGAAAAGCCTTTTCTAAATATCAACGTGGTAGTCATGTGAGGAAAAAACTAGGATTTTAGTACTCAGTGGCAATATTCAAATTAAAAACGGAATCATAAGCTATGCTGTTGAGACGTTCCTTAGTGCAATATACACCTTTACTTGATAAAATCTTGTTCGAAGTGATTCAATGCTTTTTCGTCGAGTGTTGAAAACACTCCTAACATGTTTGTGCCAGGGTGGCATTACTTAGCGCAGACATGTTGAAGTTAGCAATTGCCGCAATAAAGAATGTCGCTGCGCAACCTGTCGCAGTCAGACTGCGGCGCCAAGAATGTTGAAACTAAGCAAGCAGCGCGTTCAGTTGACATTTCGAGGTTCACTTTTCAGGGTTGATATTTCAAGGATGTCATTGCAATAATAAGAGATCACCTGTTCAGCTCACTGTGCGCCATCACAATGGCTACACAGATGACGCACGATTAGCTGTTCACCAGAGCTCACCTGCAGCAAGAGAAGTCACTCGCCACTATCACTCTGTTACTATTTGTTCAGATGCCTGCATGGGCAAGGTCTTTAAGGTGTTTCCTTGTTTCTGGAAACTTTATAAAGTGATTTCGCAGGTCACAAATTATATCAATAAAATTTTTCATAGTTCAAACTTGCAAATTTTGCCGGTTGGTTCTTTCTCACCACCAAACCGAAATATTGTACTGGGGAATACACTCTTTTCACTTTAAGGCATTCTGTACCTTTGCTCAGGCCCGGCATGATCTCACTATGGAATTCGAGTTGTTACAAAATTAGCGTTTCATTATAGTTTCATGCAAAACAGCGTTGAACTGCAGAGTGGCGGGAAGGTGACACAGTGGGTTACGCACGCGCCACTTAAGCTTCACGGCTGGTTTCAATAAGATAAATCTACGAGTGGGTCATACTGGAAACGGTAGTTGCGTCCTTTCTAGCCTGCTAATAAGTGGATGGAATGGATGGTAAACCCAAGGGTGAACGTGCTGTCCTGCAATGATGGCAGCCGCGTGGCCTACAGCGAAAGCAAGCGGGGATAGCTCAGCTGACCACTAGCGACACATAAGAGCGAGTACAACAGCAACTATATACTGCATAATAAATCAATCATTTTTTATGGTTTTCAGTATCATTGGTATTATTNTTTAAAATCGGTTAAATAAACTCATACTTGAGGAAACGCGTTCCAGTAGAATTCACACAGATGTTCTGTGGACATTTAAAGATTGATAGACTAACAAAGGTCAACACCAGGTAGTTCACGGAACATCTTTTAGCAAACAATCATTAGTTGCTAGGCAAAATAACAAAATCGCAATATTTTGAAAACTTTTTTTCCACAACTGGGAATTCTGGTGAAATTATGGAAGTCAATAAAAAGCAGCAAGGCCATTGCTTCAATCACAAGAAAACGTCAAACTGCAGTAGGCCTACTCTTTATCTTTTATTTCTTGAACCAGTATGTTACTCACCGAAACCAATAAAACACATTAGCACCAAAACTATCACGCGAAACAATCTGCTTGATGGATCTCNGAAATCTCCACAAAAACTGTCCGATTGAGTCGTGACAGTGACATCATCATCATCATTGCTTTGCACTTTGCTTAAAAGAGGCTTTTGTTCACTTTCATCATCCATTCCGCATAGATTCAGAAAGTATGAAACTGTTTCTTATGGGACTTCAACAAAACTACTACAAAAAGCAGTTATAAAAAACAAACTGTAATGCAACGTGTAACCACACATCAAACAACTCTTCTACATCTTGCATGCTTCAAAATATGCAGTACCGTCCGAATTAATTGACTTAGCAAGATTTTTTAACCTCCCTGATGTTAGAAAACATTATGTCAATCTTAAACTTAACAACTAGATCAACTGAATGCTGCAGCATTGTTGAATAGCATCGTAGTCTACATTCGATGAAGAAAAATTATAATTATGATGTCACAATACTTGTTATGATGTTATAATTTCCTTATGTTTATCTGAAAGCAACTTGCCAAAATTCATTATTTTGACTAGATACCCTTATCCGAAAGTGTATCGTTGAAATTATAGCTGACACAACCCCAAAAAGCGTAAAAGCATTCTTACTCTGCATAGGCACTTTCAGAAGACATCAAGGAAGATTGCAGGTATGGTTGGGATGAGGCAGTCCACAGTTCGTAGAATTATTCGACGCTTTAAGGAAACTGAAACAACCTCTCAAAGACGTCTGCTAGAGATGATAAAATGCTACATCAACTCAGTGTTGTTAATCCCATGAAGACAGTGGTGATTTGCAAAGAGGCATGATGGCGTATGGAATTCATTTAAGCAACACTTCAATAAAAAGACGTCTCATTAAAGCTGGAAGATTTGCTCGAAAACCTCTCACGATACAGCTGCTAACTAAAAAAATGCAGAGCAAAAGACTTGCTTGAGCTAACTAAACAATAAAAAACTGGACTTTGGCTGATTGGAAAAAGGGTTGTGTTCAGATGAAACTCATGTTTTCGTCGGAGGCAAGCATTCTCGTTTTGCGAGGAGTGTATGAGAAAGTGCAAAAACCATGTCACATCAACCAACAGGTAAAATATCCCCAAATATGTTTTGGGGATGTTTTAGCTGCAAACGTGTTGGATCACTCTTTCCTGTCCAGGGAATGATGTAAAATGACCTGTATATCGAAGTTCTCGGACGAAGATTAATTCCAGATATGCAAAAGGTATTTTCTAGTGGCGAGGGCATTTTCCAACAAGATTTAACATTGCAGTGTTAAAATCGCCTGGTAACTCACCTGATCTAATCGTAATCTTAGACAATTTAAGATGTCTGAACTTGAGATTCCACGGAAATGGTTTTAGCAACACAGCTGCACATAATGCACTCGTGAAATGCCAAAGTGAAGGTTATGAAGTCTGGCTGACCGAAGGTTTCCTATCGCAGGGAGGATCGCCTGATGAGTGATCTGCCGCTCTCCAATGCATTCCAGAAAACAATTCAGACAAAGTTGATAGAAACCAAGCAGTATAATCACAACCAAACAATTCACGGGAGATTGTTTCCGGAATTTCGGCTCAAATCACTCAATCGACACAAAAGTTACATTGACTGAAGCTGTGAAAGTTGACTGCGCATCGCCATGTGAAAAAAGGTATATTTCTCGGATAAGGCCTCAGTGAAGAAGCAGTTCTGTTGTCTATTAGAAAATATCGTGTCTGGAAGCCTGTTTGAACATAGTATTATGGCAAATACACCACATCAAATGTAACAAAAACAACCAAATGTTTTGGTGAAAAATGTCTTCCATGAGAACAACTAGACTTCCTTTTCTTCCGCCAGGAACCACGATGAATATTGACGAATGTATCAAATTTGCCGAAAGAAATGCTTCATCACGTCACTACAGTCAATAACCTGCATCTTTGTGCGCATGATGATGTTCCATGTCGTCAAAGCAAAGCTGTGAAGAGAGTTTTGGCCCTAAAGTATTCAAATTCCGGAGTGGCCGAAAAATAGACCGCGGATTTCCATTTAATTGAACATTTGCGCAGTATAATGAATGCAAACTCACTGATATCCACGTCGCCTGCAAGACGTGAGCAATAACAAGTGCGCTCACAGAACGTATTGTCAGCAGCATTTGTTTGTCGAATATAATTTGAAAATGTTTCCCATGAATGGTTCTTCTGTTCCTACCACGGTTGCGCAGCCCTGGACGTGTATTTTGAACACGGCATGTTCGCAAATATGAACCGATTGTCGATGAAGCAGAACTCATTCATGCCACTCCCAGTTGCGCCCCTGTTCGTTTACAAAACGGTCGAGAAAGCATTGTTTCGTTGAGAGACATAGCCGCGATCGCTCAAGTAAGTTCACCCTCTCATAGGAATTTAAATTATATTCTTTTCATCGTAAAAAGCTTTTGAGTGGAGCTGTTGACCTAGCTGCATTTAATGTGTCTTCCAATGCACAAAAGGCGAGCCAGTAGTGGGGAATTCGCGGGCAACGTTCCCCAAATTTTTTGTGCCCGGAAAAATTAGTTTTCAGCAAATACTAAAAACAAAAATATTTTCCCCATAAAATATTTTAGTCCCCAAGCCTGGCTACGCGCATGATGTTACTCACGGTGATACTGTCGTGCATCATGGGAATGCCACTGTTACATATGACCAGAAAAAATCGGCCCCTTTTCATGAAGCTACGGTTCTTCGTCGTTCATCGCGAGTGCGGCGCCCTCCATCCCGACGCACGTATTGCAACGTTGTAAAATTTAAAGGAGGCTGTATCGCCAGATCTCATCTTAACACTTTCGCACTGCAAAATGCTTTTAGTCTAGAGAAAGGTGGGGCAAACCCTTCTAGAGAAGGGGGGGGCAAACCCTTCTAGAGAAG
>JGI24022J15233_10007632_pt1 | contig 11948 bp, 7 predicted proteins | sample Ectturendosymbi2_FD_15233 | JGI IMG/M metagenome (IMG submission 15233)
GTGTTATAATTCGTTCGTGTGTTATGCTAATGTTGCTAATTCGTTTATTTGCTATATTAATGTAAAGTACATTTGAGCAAATTACGTTCTTCTGAAATCAGGGGTGTACACTCCAACATTAAAAAAACATCAGGTGGTACGCGATCTCAAAAAGTTTGAGAACCACTGATCTAGAGCATGAATCCTCACGCTCACCTTTGCAGACAATGATCACCACAGTGTTTTTGCAACCGTTGTTGTTCTTATGAAATACGGTAAGGTTTATTTTGCCATAATCTTAATCATGGGCGTCGGAAGGACTTTTTTCAGGGGGAAACAATAGTGGATTTTCTAGGGGGTGGCAAAAGGAGGTTTTCCGGGGGAGAGCCAACAGTGTTGAAATTTCATGATATCAACTCTGAAACTAAGAAAAAAGTTTTCTACTACAGTAAAATGTTAATAGCAAAATATCAAATTTCAAAATCCAGGGGGTCAAGAACGCTGCCCCCCTTCCAACGCCTATGGCCATTGACCATAATCACGGTCTGTCCTTCTGATAGCGGCGATCTGAGTGAGCGAGGCTGTTCGCAATCACTAAGCAGCTTTGAGAGAATTTGTTTATTTCGCGCGAACGGGTAGCTCCTTACACGTCATTTATCTTGGCCGCATTCAGTTGACTGCCACTCGTTTGGTGAGACGTTGAAGCTCATGTTACATTTGCCAAGATAAAACTTAACAATTAATGAAACTATACAAGTGTCATGGCGGGAAGACAATCGGAAGACCGTACGGTACACTCGTCAACTTTTTTACCTTCTATACAAAGCTCAAAAATATGAACACACAAAAAATACACGAACGCTATCACATACAAAGCATAGAAATGCAGAACGTGAGTCTACTGTATAGAAGAAAACCTTTTCTTCTCATTTTTCTGTATTCTTGCTAAGTATGTTCTTTCCTATTTTGGCAAGTACAATTTGGGACACCTAAATTAACTGTGTCAAAGGCCCTGGCCAGGTCTAAAAATTTTAAGCAAGTGATTTCATCTGATATTGAAAACTTTCAACACAACCTTTACATATCAAAAATAGCAAGCGATGTGGAGTATATTTTTCTGAAGCTATGCTGATGTTTCGCAGATCTTATTGTATTGAGCCAAACACATGCATTTTTTCAGTGCATTAGTGAATCGAGACAACAAAACATTGCGCGGTAATTAGAACATTTATCCTTTGGACCCGACTTGCATACCGGCAATGTCTAAGCCACTTTCAGCACGTTCAGCACTTCTGCAGATGTTGGCAGTGTTTAATATTTTTTTCACTGGTGATGAGACTGAAATAAAATGGGTTTGGATTTATGGGACTTAAGCTAGCTTCTGGAAAGTTTCTATTTTTCTTTGACTCAGCAACATTTCGAAACTTGGCAAGAACAGCAAACACTTGGTACATGCGTCCCATCAGAAAGTGCGATTTTATGGGGTGATTTTTAAACTTGTTTCCAATGTTACTTCTCACATTCACGTAATTGTTTGTTGGTGCTGAAAACAGCATGGAAAGTCACAACACCAGCCTGACTACGATTTGGGAAAGCGTTTCGTGCATAAAAAATGTGCAGTCTCTTTTTTAGTTATGGGTCGATTGGGAACATTTAGTTGCAACCACCATCCTTCCTGTGATGTTGGCATTTGTTCCATGCAACGAGTCGACGGATCACTGTATACGACTGTAATGACGGTGCAAACGCCCCTTTCATCCAAATTGAGTACAGCATGCAAGATGACTTGGGTAACAGGTCAACTGAAAACGAGATTCAGGTCGGTGCACTTGCATCATCTTGGCGGTCTGTCATTTTTTGTCCTTTGGCCACTGTTTGTCAACAAAATCCGCACAGAGATCAGGCTGTAACAGTGAGTGTAAAGCAACTGACCCCGCATGAACGACTGCAGTGAATTCGTCTCGAAATTGCCAACAATAAAAAAGAACCCAGGTGAACTTTTGACTGTTATCCGTGAAGTGGGTAAAAGGCTGGGAAAGGTCAGTTTTTTGTCAGTCATCATTCTATTTCGCCTCCGGATTGCGCACTGAACTTCGCTGGTTTCTTTTCTGTTTGTGTAGTTTAGCCATAGAGTCAAGGAAGGGAAGTAAAGTCGGGTAATGCTGAGCGAACCGCTGGAATGAGTCCTGGCTCATCACGTGATAGACATGACGCTGCACAGCGTCGAAAGCATTCCTTTCTCGCTTTGCCGCTTTTATCTTCGCCTGCCGTCTTGTTAAATAGTTGAGGTTGACCTAAGAAACAAATAGCTCGTAGTTACCATATCAATTCAAAATGAACCCACGCAAAAACTCCCCCAAAACGCCTTAATTCTAAGATTGCGGTAAGCGAGAAGCAATTCAAGTGCGCAGGAGAGACGCCATTCTATGGCCTCTTGCCGTCACCAAACCGAGGAAGGTTTGCCTATGCTATGCAGTCTGTAACCTTAACCCGTCCACAAACGTGTGACTGCGAAATCCGGTCCACAAAAGATACTGACATGTAGCGGTCGCTTAAAAGGATGTTGTAGGCTTTTGAAAGTTGATGGCACCGCTTCGCCGAACAAGAACGTTTAGACCAGTGGTGCTCAAACGGGTGCCACTTGGCTCACTAAGGGAGGAATTTTTAATTCCTGGGAGAAAATTTGTTCCAGGGAGAAATTGGGGAGGAAAAGCTCTGGATGTAAAAACCTTAAGTTTTTATTATTTGTTTATTCAACACAGAAAACTGCACAGCGAGATTAGTTTAGACGGGAATGTCTACAGTACGCAAGGGCAGGCTGCTTTAACTGTAGTGACTGCCGTTGTAAAAGTGTTTGTTTGGTGGTTCATAATAAATCGTCTATTGTTTCTTCACAGTAGGTAGTGTGAAGTATTTGCAATTATCTTTTTTGTGATTTTTATTGGTGAGGAATTGACAGCGTTTGGGTTTGTAAGGGGGAATATGAAAAAAAGTTCGAAAACCATTGGTTTAGACTAAAGGAAATTCGACCACAGAGCTTTGATATTAACACTCGTTGAAAGAGTTGGCCGAATAGAAAAATTGTAATATTGTTATAATAAAATTTGAATCAGGAGATTTTTAGTGCTTTGTCAAATGCACTGCAAGGGTAAACCAAAGTCAAGCAATTAAGTTTTTTTGTAAAATAGGAATCCCAGCAAAATTCCTTTGCGAAATACATTCTGGTTCAAGAAAAGGATGGAATCACAACGAATTTTGAAAGCTTTCGGAGAATTGAACATTTTTTAAAGCCAAATAAGCACAACTGTTCACATGTAGCACCAGGAAGAAATAATTACTACCATGGCTGAAAGACCATTAGTAGAGCAGTGCCAGATAATATCATTCGATGCTGTTCCCAATCCACTTTTTCCAATCGCATTTTGTACAAACATTTTCAAACTTGTACACATTAACCACAAAACGTATATCAGCATAAATTTACTAACATTATGAAGCAGACAAGATAGACAACGTGCGAAAAACACGAACAGTTTCCTTCAACGCTTATGATTTTCACAGCAGAGAAACTGGCGCGTAAGTGGCCCGCGGAGCATATTGACTATTTATGCAAAAATTACCTCATGAGGAGAGTCGGGCAGCATATAACTGCTTACGATTCTTTCCGCCAAGGCGTCCAGCTGGCAGTCGCTCGCATTCTTATATCGCTCACAATCCAGCCAGAAGTCGAGATTGTTTTCACTGTGCTCCGTCATGAGGAAGCCACGGAATGCAGCAACACCAACTGCAATCAAATTGTAGACAACTTAAGGTGAGGTACAGTTCAAACGAAACGATTTGTAGCTGTGGTTCGTCACGACTCTCGACTCCATCGTGTTGATTAACGACTCGGTTACGCAAAGCCTAACTCGATTTTTCAGTGAAGTACCTCGAGTTGACCAGATGCTTTCCGATAGAGGTTCGGACTAAACATGGATTCGTTGGCTAAAAATAGAACTTCACGAAAAATTTACGCAAGACCGTAGCAACTGGGGACCCGCTGTGCAGGGCTCTCTTAGCATATAGTTTATGTGATCTATGCCCTCTGCTGAAAATAGGTGATGACCTTTTTCGGTCTTTTGCTGATAGCGCATAGCAGCCCCTCCATTGTGTATGCCCCCATCAAATAAAACCTAAGAACGTTCCAAGTTCACTGTTCACACTTAAGCCCATCACTATTTTTGAAAAATTATCAGAGGTTATTAGAAATCAAGAACATACTGTTTGGCCAGAGCTGCTAAAAACTTTGGTGTAAATGTATCCAAACAACTGACCACATGGTGCTTGTGAAAAGTTAATCACTTCGCTTTATACAAAAAGTGCTTGAGTTGAAGAGAAATCACTCCAATTTTCAGATGAATTTTCGTCACACATGAAATATAATGTTTCTATTCGACATGTAGCACTTTTACAGTACTGCTCAATAAAAGCACGAAGGTTCATTTTTTATCATCAGAGAACTGAGCAAGCATCATCAACTCTTATTCAAATATAACCAAACTATGGTACTTCGATATTTTTGCGTGCTTTTGCATATGATCATGGCGTGTTATACGTAACTGAAACCGGCGTTGGATGAATGAAAAAACTTTTTAGTTGCATTGCTATCGAAGGCGAACAAATTATTCTTCAAAAAAACGAGAAATTGGCACTTGGGATCTTTTCACAGGTCTCAATTTTTCACTGGGACCTCGTTGTGACGTCACACTTCCCCAAAAATTTCAAACTCGAAAGTACACGAAAATCCATCTGATCTTATGATGTCTCCATTGACTCTCTAGCGCAGTGGTTCTCAACCTGGGGTTCGCGGGAAGATTTCCAGGGGCACTTGGATGGCAGTTGAGTTTTCATGTATTGTTATTTTTTAATATCCTATACTAGAGGAGAATGCGTGCTGATTGAAAACTCCGTGTAGATTTTGCCTGATCTTGCGTTGTTGTGATGCAACAATGTGAAATCCACGGCTTTGCCAGCTAACCTGGGAGTTCGGATTGATTGTTTTATGACTCGAAGGTACTTACTGGAAAAAGGTTGAGAAACCCTGCTCTAGCGCGATCCGTCGCCGAGTTATGAACGTAATTGCCTGAAAGTCACATGAGTGGCTTTCGCAGTCCTTGAAGGGAAGCAGTAGGCTACGTGCCGTCAACAACAGTCTTGCCCTAATATTGTCGTTCTGTATCCACTTTGGAAGGTTAAACTAATTGTAAAGGCCTGATAGTTGCTAAGGGCTCTCGTGTACAATATTGCAAGGAAAAAACTCAAATGGTTGCGTGGTTTGATGCAGTCAGATTATGTTTGCATTCGTCCCTATTCATTGAACACTACAATCGCATTTTACTTTGTGAATGAGTGCTCGAACAATGCAGTGTGTGTTTGATTGATGGCGCGTCATGTCACACGCATTCGCATTTTGCCTGGACTCGACCAGTTTAGGGATTGGCGCCCTAATCTGCAGTAGTGCTGCAACAAGTGTTACGTGTTAGTTAAAAGTAGTGTTAAGAATGTGTCTGTAACCCTGTGGTTCTGCCTTCAACGCAGTTTCAAAAAAGTGTCTGTAACTCTGTGATTAAGCCGGCTCCAATGTCTTGTAAAACGTTATATTTTGTCTGTTTTTATCAACCTGCGTTATGCCATGTGTGTACGCTTATACTATGGACTTCGTGTCTGCTCACAAACAAATAAATTAAATTAAAATTAAAAGTCTTTCGGTACAACAGTTCCACAAACTGAAATTTGTCAAATAATAATTTTTCACCATGCGTTGAACAAAGCCAATTGTTGCGTCAATGGCGTGGCCAAGAATAGATGACCGATTGAAAAATCTACGAATGTCTAGTCTTCACACCAGGGGCGGATCCAGGGAGGGAGCGATTGGGGCGATCGCCCCCTAAAACCTAAAATTGTAACTTTTTTTCACCATGATTTTGAACAATTCGGAAAACAGCATTCGCGATCTAAGGCCATTATCCGTCCATTGTTTTGTCATAGCAGTGCTGTGAAGTATACTTCATCTCTCTAAACAGTAGTGAACCCGTAATGAGACTTGACTGCGGAATATCACTGAGATCGCCCCCTAAACTCACTGACTGGATCCACCCCTGCTTCACACCCACACACAACGAATACAATTCACGCACAAATGGTGCTAACAAGGAACACATGCGTAAATGAATGTCTTACAATTATTCATCAGCAGATGGTCGAGTTGCACGTTGCGTGGAATCTGAGTGTTTCTGTCAAAAAATTTGTATTGTTGTCAGCAGCGAACACAACATCTTGAATAAGTGGCGTACTAGAACACTTTTTTGGGGATGAAAAGTTGGTTTAAGCTGGGGCAAAAGTGACTCATTACAGAGCCTATGCAATGCTTAGGGCATAGCTTGAGCTTACTCATGAGCAACATCTCCATTGCCGTTACTTTGGTAAAGTGGGTTTCGGATGTCTGCATTTAAACACAAAGTTTGTTGATTCTTACAGCACTAACAAATCGAAGCTGCTTTTGTGGATAATATCAAACTGCGACGAATGTTTCTCATTTTTGTTGAACCATATTTTAAATTCGTAGGAACACCCAACTTAGTCCGAAGGTGTAAAGCAGAATTTATTACCTCGATAACCCACCGTATCCACTGGCATTGCAGTGTTTTTTGTTTTTTTTTAACTAAAAGCAGAGTCCAACAAGTCGGGAGACCGTAGACTTACAGATATTCCTAAATTATCGAAACAGTGTCTGCTACAGAACGAAAAGACGAACTAAATTAAAATGTGCAGTGAAAAACTCAGCGGTTTTGCAATGCACATGTATTTCATATTGCAAACTGAACTGAAATAACGTGTGGTTAGTTAAGCTTCGCTATACTAACAAAGGGTTGTACATTAACGACATACTTCCACTGTTTTTTTCAGGTAATCTCCGCATATTATTTCACAAAATCGCGAAGTATTCTTGCTTTTACGTTAGCATTTTCCCATCGAGAGCGAGTAAGGGCAATTATGTGGTTCTCCAACGTAACGTTTAAATTGCAGACTTAGTAACTCGTTTTCTGCGCTAATTTCGGTAAAAATGCTTCGAAAAAGCCAGCTCCATCCCAACTAATGTACTGAAATGCGTACAAGCAAAGCGAAACGCCAAGTCTCTTGCAATACATCTAAACATCGGTACTGTTCACACCATAAAATTTAAACAAATATCAATCCATTTGGCAGTAGCGCAGCCAATAATATTGTTCGGGAGGGGCCAGTCACTGATGCCGTCAGTCGCTGACGTCTTTCTAACAGTTGAAAATTGATACAAAACACCAGTAAAAATCTTAGCAAGTTTGTTTCGAGGTGGGCCATGGCCTCTTCGGCCTCATTCTGGCTGCGCCACTGCCATTCAGCTGCTTAGGGTAGCATTCTAATCTGGTCTGTTTGCGCTTGTAATTCTTGAGACAAGAGATGCCCGCAACTGCTATTTTCTTTTAGCTGTATTTACAGTAATTATATTGGGATTTTATCAGCACTACACTGCTTTGATCCGGATGAATATTTTCAATCTGGACTTATTGATACCGCTCGACTACATTAATAAACTGTTATAAAACGATTTTCAAAACGCCGAGATTGCTGACTGCAAGACATCTTCACCCAGTGCTACGAAATGGTACGACGACTGCTTCGCAACACTCTTAATTTTTTTCAACCTGAGTAGATAAAATTACCTATCTGACGTTGTTCCTACTTCCCTGTCGACAATATTTATTTCATTTGACAGTGCTCTGCATCGAAGACAATAGATAATGTGAATCCCATTATGATTATAGGATTACAGGCAACGGTGTTTGTTTCGATGAAATGCTTTCCCTGTTTTTTTTCTTAAAAATGATATCATGCCAAGTTTCAGCGATCCACCCTTGGCTTGAAAAATTCAGTTGACTAGCGTAATTGCATGGGTAGGCTCATATTTACAAATGACGACGCTAAATTGGTTTCAATTGAGGTAATTTTCCACGAAATCGCAAATCTAGGTTATTGTTTACATGCAATTGTCGAATTTCGTTATAAAAATTGGTAAATAAATCATTGCTATATGTTACTGATATTTTCCAATGCAGAGAGGACACGTTAAACAAAATCGTGGCATTGCATACTATTTCGTGCTGTTAAAAGATAATAATTTACTGACAAAACATTGAAACCGTTGCCGACAAACTGGTCAAAACTGCTCTGAGTCTGTGCTCACCGCCTGCAATAACTTCTTCAGTTTAGAAGGCCTTTCCGAAATCTACTGTGTACACAATTTTTGAAACTTCTCTTTCGGAAACTTTCATACACACATCGCTTGATAACGTTCCAAATACTTTGCATGGTTTGGATCTAGATACCACATAGCACAGTAAAACATTAATGGAGCTAGCACTGCCTGAACAGCACGAATCTGCTGGCATACCTTTTTCTTATAACTGTCATTCTTACGAATGGCTGGTCGGTGGACCTCGCAGGAAGCAATCTCCGTTGAGCTGGCTTGTGTTGCCGCATTTTTCTTTTCATGATACAATTCTCCAATCCAAGGTGAAGGGACGCCGATGGATGGGAAAGGCGTGGCCTCTTCGGGCAAGATTGTCTGTACTCAGTAGGTGTTACCTGAAGCGAAAGAAAGTCCATCGTTCAGTTTAAAGTGGAACTAAATTTGTTCTTGAAAATCTTTTTTTTACACTTCGTTAGGTTATATCAGTGGTGTAGGAGGCTGGGGTGCAAGCGCACCCCGAAAAGTTTAGATTTTGTGAAAATCCGGGCACAATTCCTGGAAATTGGGGCAAAATCTGTGAAAACCTTTGCAAAATCTCTGAAAATCTGGGCAAGCTCTCCAAAAATTCGGGCAAAAATGGCGCCCAACTTGCTTTGATTTGAAAAAAAAGGGTCCCAACGTGTTTTGATTTGAAAAAAAATGGTGCCCGAAATCACACGAAGACCTTTTGTTGGAGGTCATCAGAAATACGGTCTTCTTGAAAAAATATTCGCACAAAAAGTGGCCCAAAATTTTTTCGGGCAAGTTTGGAGAAATTCGGGCAAAAATATTGTCGCACCTCCAAAAATTTGCCCGCTTCTACACCTATGGGTTATATGCGAGGTTCACTGTTGACATTTTCGTTTCTGTAACGCAGTGGCAATCCTTTGTGATGTTTTACGATAGAATTACCGCGGAAGTGTATCAAAATTGTTTGCGTACCAACCTGTATCTTTCAATAGCGCGTTGTAGCCTACCCGGCTACCTTGTCTGTGGGTGCCCTTTCAAAAGCTAGAACATTGCGTGGCCGTCACAATAGTGCAAAGCCACCCATTTGCAGTTGACTTGTTCACTACTGGATATGGTGATAGACGTTTTTAGTCTCGCTGAATGAAGCCCTTGCCTTTTTGAAACCCAAACAACCTGGCACAGCGTTTGAAATTGGTGTAATCTTTCTTCAAGGTATTTATCCAAGTTTGCACAATCTTTGCTTTCAGGGTGTGACGAAGAGAATTCACTTAACTTTTTTAAAAATTGCTCAAAGGTACTTGTAATTTAATTTATTTGTGTATGAGCAGACACGAAGTCCATAGTATGAACACACACACTCTGCAGAACGCAGGTTGATAAAAACAGACAATGGAGTACCACGTTACACAAGCCAAGCATTCAAGAATTGTGGATTTACATCTTGCCTTCGTGACGCAGTTTCTGGAAAACAGTCAGTTATTCTGCATAAAATGTTGATACGAATACTAATTGGACTGGCATGGTTTAATAAAGCAAACAATTAGCGCACGTTCTCGTTTATCCTTGGCTACACACTTTGATTCTTACCCTGACAGGAGCAGCGACTACGCAAGAACAGCATGTGATTGGCCGAAAATATTTGAGCGTGTCGTCACTACGAAAATAGTATTGAATTTTCGCTCGTTTCTTAGCACCGGAGCTTTCCGAAAGTCCTTGTTCTCAAAAACGTTTTGGGACGCAGGGCTCTTTGCAACGTCCCCATTCAAACGTTTTCGCTCTTTGCCTTTAAGACTTGGCAATTCAGCAAATTGAAGTACTGCACAAAGAGATCTCAATTTTAGTTCGACATGGTGATTTTTCTCCATTATCAGGGTTTATTGAAACACATTGCTATACCTTGCTAAAACTACTGCGCAGAATTTTCCTTTGTACTTGTCTGCGCGTTGCTTATCGTTTGTTGCACAGCAAAACTATGGAACATGACGTATGCGTGAGCATTTACCAACAGAAATTCTGCATCGCAGTTACCCGAGAAAAGTTAATCATCACATTGCAACTTTACGTTTTATGACCTTGAGAACGAGATGTTTTTTAAGGCTCGATTTACATATGTGCGAGCAACCATCGCGGTCCCATCCCACTGGGCTTAGGTTCCCCGAAGAAACGCTCCAAGACCCTCAAATTGATATATGAAGCACTGTAATGTCAAGCTCCCCTATTGAAAACTTTCTGGCGACGGTTCTGAACCAACTATGAAACGAAGACGTTGATTTAACACTAACGTCGTTTTAGTCGAGACTCAGAGAAATCTTTCATTTAACAAATAAGATTTCGTACCACAGACCAAGCTGAAGGAACCAACAGTATATGATGGGAAAACAGTTTCAACCCACGGTGGACGTTCGTACAATTCGTCTAAGTCCGTGAAGTGACCGTTTACGTTGTAACACTTGTTCCGCATGGCATTTGCAGAAATAACTCAACACATGCCAACGCTCTTACCCAGCTGAACGTTTGCGACGGCGCAAAAGAACTCTCGCAAGCTACGCTGCTGCCCGGACAAGCCATCCTTTTCATTTTCCCTTGATTTGACTGTTGCTATCAAACGACAGTGCACTGACAAAAACTGCGTCTTTCTGCTGCTGCTGCGGTTCAGAAATGAGGCGTACTGCTGGACTTCTCGCAAAGCAAGCCGCGAACAACGCAGCTGACAATGATCTTAGAGCAGGGCGTGTTTGCACAGTGCGAGAACAGCTGACAGACGCATTAACTTTCGGTTGTGCGCACAAACCTTGCGTCCAGGATAATTCCAAAACCATCCGCTCGCCCGACTTGCACAAACGAAAATCTACATCGCGCTATCCGAAGATTTCCGAACGCTACCCGAAGCTTACCGAGCGCGTCTTTCATTTTTTTCAACGAAGCCGCAGTGAAACTAACGAAACGTAAAATGTAAACGGATATTATCGTCAATCGTGCTTTGGAAATAAACGATGTCCAAATTTGTTTGACAACTCGTATGTAAACCTTAACCAATGTGTCAGTCCATCAAAGAATGGGACAAGGGCGTAAACTGCTTTGTTGTACAGAACAAAGAGAGCTCAAATTTTTGGGCCATGCTACACGCCAAGGAGAACTTGAGAATCTTGCTCGAAGTTGTAGAATCTCAGGAAAACGTGCCAGAGGTGCCCAACGTTTTACTTATATCAATATCTTCAAACGTTTATATAAAAATCCTGGGCAATTATGGGAGACTGCACGTAATAGAACACGACGGGAAAACATCATATGGAGAGCTGGATCAGTCATGAAACCTAATGGGAGAAATGTAAACCTGCGTAGGTCGACGATGGGGGTTGAGACCGCAGTCAAGCATAGCATTAGCATTGGGAGGGAAATGTGCATTGGGATGGAAATGTGCATTGGGAGGGAAATGTGATGCATTCGCACCTGTCTGCTCAATTCGGAAAGCGTGTGCAAGTCTTCACAGCAAAACTTCCAGATAGAGAAACAGTGTTGTTGATTTGAACAAAGCAATTTTCCGCCAGAAAGCGAAAATATCGCCGAGTTTGCCAAGCGAACAAAGAACACCAACGTTACCGAGGAGCACAGCATTTTGCTGATAGCTAACGAGACGTGGCAGAGTAGCTGCGATTATGAGCAGGGCCGTCACCAGCAGGGGGCCAGTGGTGCC
>JGI24022J15233_10007636_pt1 | contig 11946 bp, 11 predicted proteins | sample Ectturendosymbi2_FD_15233 | JGI IMG/M metagenome (IMG submission 15233)
AACAAACAGTTCACGCGCGGTGCTGCAATAATCGCCTCGCCACCAGCGCAGCGTTCCCTGCGAAAGCAACTGCGTGGCCCACAGCGCAAGCAAGCGGAAATGGGCGCCGCAGACCAGTCGTGCCACTCGAGAAAAGAGTACAAAAAGCGCGTGTAAATGAAACTGAACTGAAGTGAACTGTTCAAGCTACAAATGTTTCCAAATGTTTCCATGCTCGACACGCTCGATATTCGTTTTGTACACTGCGGCATTTGACCTGTTTCGCAGCCCGCCTGAAACCACTTGTGCGCCGCCGACCAGTTCGAAAGCGCTGGCGCGAGCTCTCTTAGTAGGAATTAATTTGCAGGAGATACGCTCTTTGGAAACAAGCATTCGGTCATGACTGGCGGTTGAGGATTCTGACGTACATGTATAGCCGATTCACTGAACTTCCTGTTTGTGTTTTTTTTACTCGCGGTATTATCGTATACCGCGTAAGATGGTCATCCTTTTTCTGGCATCACGTCTGGAAAAAGCATTTTTTGATGAAAGTCTTGATGGAATCGATTTCATCGCAGTGTTGTGCATCAGTTGTTTCTTTTGTCGGCAAAACTAATGGGAAAAAAACTACTTTTTGTGATACTTGAACAAAGACAACACCTCCAAACGTTGTGCTTGTTACTTCACAGATGGTCGCATACCTTTTCTCCAAGGAGAACTCCCTTTGGGATAAGAAGCACATTAAAGATCCCGACCCGGCGTTGCTCGACTACCCGCTCTCGCAATATTGGATCTCCTCCTCCCATAATACGTGAGTTCATGTATTATTGAAGGAACGCTTGTCGTGTTTCGCATTTCTTCTCGCATTCGTGACGTCTGCATCCGGGTACTCGTCACTGCCAGGATGCCGATTAATTAATTATTAATCGCAGGTGACCTTGTTTTGAGGCCAACCTCTTTAGGCAAACGTGTTTTAAACCTTGACCGGTGCGGCTTCTGCGTTTTGTCTGCTGTTGCTCCGGACGTTGTTGCCTGATTCTTGTTTCGGCCTTTCTCGCTTTGACTGTGGATTTTCTTCGGAGGTTCTTTCAGTCCGAACGAGTTCGGTTGTTTTTTGCTGTTGTTGTTGTTGTTGTTGTTGTTGTTGTTGTTGTTGTTGTTGTAACCTTAAGCTGCACATATATGCCAAACTGCTATTACGTGTGGTTTAATATCTCCACACACACAGCGAAGTACAACTCACGTGCACATGACGCATGCATGGAACACACAGACAGACGAAAGAACACGAGCACGGATGGCGCTTACACGGTACTATGTATGTAGTGCCGCTGTAGAGTGCTGTGATAAGCTCCAAGCAGACCGATTCACAACATGTATGGGGGAAATGATGGGGTTACGAAGGACCAGGGGTCGTTTGGGCAGTAGTCCTCCCCAGTGCAAACCTTGCTTGTCGTGTACAGGGAGCAGTTGGTTGATTAAAATAAGAAAAAGTCTGATGCTACAAGACAGGGGTTCACAACCTTTCCCTGACCATGTACCCCTTCAGCATTTCAATAGACAGCATGTGCCGTCAAAATTTCGTATGACAAAATGACTGACTAAAATAAACAAAAATCCACTGAATTTTTAATAAAACTTTTATAGTATATGAATATATTTTTCCTATCTATTGCTAACCTTAAATGTACCCCTTCAGATAGGCAGATGTACCCCAGGGGAACACATGTACCTCAGGTCGGGAACCCTTGCTATGATATTTTACATGCGCAATTGGTTTATAAGTTTAATGGGAGTAAAATGCGATTCAGGAAAATTTACGCCGCCAGAAGATATTAGTAACATTTGGTGATGGCTAGAGATGGAAATGCGTCATGAAGGTGGTGGACAGTTTAGGAACGAGGCGTGCAGCCGTTCGATTGGGAAACTGATTTTCGGCCGATATGATGATCAACGCATGGGAACGGAAATTCGCTTACTGTTGTGTAGGTGCACAGTTTGCAATGTTCGCAGTGCGATTGGAGACAACAGACACACCAGTACATGATTATATCAACCAAATGCTGTAATCCTCTACGTTTGCTGCAATGTTTACACTGTTTTAAGCCAATCATGTGCAACAGCCGACTTAAAATGTTTGCTACTTCCCAATATGCTGCCTGGGCGCTAAGCTAGCAGCGAGGAGTATTTGCTTCAGTGCTAATCTCGGGCCAGACGTCTTTGTTTAAACAGAACGCATGAAGTGACTTGCAGTTTAGCGATTTTTTGACTGTCAATTAACGAGGTAAATCTCAAAAACGACAGAAAAGACGTCCAGGTACAAGATAAATGATATATGTTCGTTTTTTTTGGTTGAAAACTTGTTCCAAATTGGAAGCCGCACAATTCTTACAAAGAGTGGCGTTACTGTTTATGTGATAAATATTTCTGCACCTCACCTGACAATAGTTGCCCCGGCCCGACACTCCCGTTTTCTGTCACTGTAAGTGCAAGCCACAACGGCTGCTTTGCTATGTCTGTTCATCAGTGTTCTTAAAAACATGGATACAGTATATCGGCCGCTGTGATTTTTTGTCAATGATTTGTTTTCCACAAATGTGCCTGTTGCTCCCTGTGATATGTCCGCCGGAAATATCCAAATCATTTCCGTGATTCTGTCTTGCCACTTGCAAACTTACAAACGACCGATTTTACCTTCACGCAAAGACGCCATCGCCTGCTGTCCGCCGAACATGTTACGTAACGCTCCAAAGCTTTGGCACCTTACGATCTTCTTTATGACGATTCGCAGAGTCGCGCGACGTTGTTGCGCGATCGCGGCCTCGTTTCGTCGAGCGACGATTGTATTCAAAGTAATTCCGCACCGGATCTGCGCTCACGGCGCGTCACTAATCCGTTGTCGGATGTGAATAACAACGCTGCTGTTGGCTTCCTTCTCTCCCCGTGCCGCTTCACCAGGATTCGCCGAAGTGCGCGCCAAAGAAAAGCATGCTTCGTTGGCAGCTGCTACGATCGGGCTGCGCTGAAGCTCTTTCTGCTCGTGCGTGTCGCGGCGATGTAATAATGAGGCTCTGTGCGGAACACTGACAACTGCCGATGTGTGAACTTTTCAGCGAAGCTGAGTGTCTGGTCCTCTGCGTCGGCGGGAAATTGGCATTTTGTCCATGTCGGCCACTTCTCGTGATTTGCTTGCCTGCGCTTGCAAAGCACGATTTGTTTATTGCTCGAGTTCGTCGAAAAGAAAAAATGACTGGTGCTACTATAGCGAGAGGTCTTCCACACAACAGCTTGAAGTCTACCTCCCCTTGTTACTAAAGCGTGAGGTCTACCGCTGCATTATAGGAAGAAAGCTAACAATAAACATGTCATCATGTATTTCCATACATTTATTCTAGCGATACACACTTCGTGCATCTTCTAAAAATGACACAAATAGATCATTGGAATTTTTTCTCATCGTCTTCCAGCAAAAATGAACCATCAATTCTAAACGCCTTCTCAGGTATTTAAGCACGTTCCCGTTTTATAAGGTGGCACATTCTTCCGAAACTTTAATGTGGTTCCTCGTTTGTGAGAAAGTAAAAGGTGATTATTGCTAATCAGGTTAGACATGCTACTACCCCGACAGAAAGTATACGTGTTTGAACGTAGATGTTCTAACCGCACACTTCAGTCGAATTCACGTCGTATACCTTAATTTGCTGGCTAGCATTACGTGTCTTTGAAACTTCACCACCTTCAAATATTTGATGTGTGGTGTCGAAGACTGGAATGTATAATCCAACCTATGCTTTGTCAAAGGAATGTTCTGATGGATGAAATCTCGAGCCGAGTAGTAAACCTTTGACGACGAAGTACGCAGTGTTTGAAAACGAAGTTATGTGGTTATGTAGAAAACTTCAGTGCCGCATATAAAACGTGCCAACAAAACTTTGTTCTCAATGAGCAAGCGTCGTCATTAACTTCAGTTATGAGCAGTCTTCCTGCGTGTTTGGTGGTGGCGCCCACTCACTGTTTCTGCTATTTAGTTCGAAGCGCTTCGTTTGCTGTTTGTCACGTAACTCTGGCAATAATTTCGCTCGTGAAACGAAACGGACCGGTCAGCTAACTTTTCGGATTGAGTTGTGAAATTCGTCAGCTCAGCCATGGGTGTCGTAAGGATTTTTTTCCAGGGGGGCAATAGTGGATTTTTCCTGGGGTGGCTGAAAGGATTTTTCCTGGAGGGGGCCAACAGTGGTGAAATTTCATTTTGCCCACTCTAAACTAACAGAACAACCTTATTTTGCTAAAAATTTAACAGGAAAATATCAAATTTTATAATCCAAGGGGGTGGCAATGGCAAGCCCACCTAGCATCCCTTTCCGATGTCCATGAGCGCAGCTCAAAAGTACGATTCTGGTCTTTCTCTGTATTTGACTTGTATGAAATATACAAAAAGAGATATTCCGCTGCTAGTATTTTATCTATTGATGCTGTCACCGCCAACGCCTGGTTTTGTGACGGTGCCTGTGACTTGGCCCTCCGATAGCGTATTCTGACACTCAAGTGTTTTTAATCTTTGGGGGGGGTTTGATCCTTGGGAAGTCACGCTCGTAAAACAAGTCATTTATTTTTTTAAACGTGACGTTCATTAATTAAAACTGCGTTCAGAATGAGGTTCTCGCATCTTTATTGACCGTCACAGCTGTGTTTCACAATTTGTATCTTGCAGTCTGGATCAACACGTTCGTTTCTTCCGTTGAATCGGGCTCGGGCGATTTTCATTCTTAGCTTTTTAGCTTTGTGCGGTAAAACACGCAGGCAGCACTGTTTGCTCACGAGCAAATGCGTCACCAGGAACGATGGTTGCTCAGTCATCAATACAATTAATAGTGCATCAGCTGTAGAGTACACAACGCTGGTGGAATGAAAATGGTTAACAGGGCTAATACAATCATTCACCATATGACTACATTGCACTTGATCTTAGCTCTAAAGAGCCGAGAAGCCTTTCCTAGAAGCAAGAAGTACTTTCTCAACCTATGCTTACTAAATGTTAAATAGTTTCGGTTAGCATTGCAAAGAAAACTTTCTCCAGTAGCCCATTTTTTGTCAGGAATTTTCAAAACCGTTACTTCTATTTGAGATTTTAGGTTATCCACTGGGTTAACATTTACTATCTTTCGCCGCAAATGGTTGTGTTTGTGCTGATTGGATGAATTAGCGCATCATTACCCAACATTTTCCAAAATTAAAAGTTATTAGATTTTGAAGAAGTGTTTGGCTAAAACGACCTTATTGCAGGGAATGGACGTTCGCTAAACTCAAAGGATTATAACTACAAAAGATTGAAATGTTAAATCGGCATGTTGGTCGAAATCATGAAGTTCATTGCTTTTGTAACTGCTTCTGTGCATTCGATTTTGTATGTGATTAAATCTTGCAAAACTTATGTATTTCAAGGCCGTTAAGCTTGAATACAAAGTTGTTCGTATATTGTATGGATCACTGCCAAAATTTTTGATTTGTGGTTGCTCGTAAATTAAAAAAAAAACTTCTTCCGTTCATCTCGCGGCATGCAGTAAAAGTAAGCGAAGCTGCAAATAATTGTTTAGCTGCTTTCTAACATCAGGTGGCCTATGCATGAGTTTGACTAAGCCCAGGCTGTGGATCTGGTTGTAGAAGGCAAGCTTTCGAAATTATTTTATGCGTTTACGGTTTTTCCGCACCACACCACACTTCCACCTACTGTACCGTGCGCCGTTTCGTGCTGATAGACAATAATTGCGTATACTTCATTGTGACGCACACAAAGTGACTCGCCTTTTTTCGCAGTTACTTGACAGGCGACCAGATCAGCAGCGATTCCTCGTGCGAAGCGTACGCGCGCGCCCTGCGAATGGGGTGCCGGTGTATCGAACGTGAGTTGGATCGCGAGAACTAGCATGCATTCCAGCTGTTATGTTTTAAAGCTCCATGCAAGGTTGTCCGCGCCTTCAATCGAGAAAGTACGACTGCAAGAAATCCAGTTTCGTTTCGTTATTTGTTTAGTGACTCGCCACTACTGCAGCATCTGCTGCGAAAGCAGCCGCGGTGCCCACGGCGCAAGTAAGCGGAGTTGGGAGCCGCAGACCACTAGTAACAGCAGTCCGACAGGAGTAACAGAAACCGAGTATAAACGCGTGTGTGGTTTCCTGTTTTGTAAACCATAAAAGTATGTGTCAATGCCGCCCTTTCACGATCTCTTTGAAGTTTCCTTACGTTTGGCATTTGGTTTGGTTGTGCAGTCGATTGTTGGGACGGACCGGATGGAATGCCTCATATCTATCACGGCCACACTCTCACGTCCAAGATCAAGTTTGCTGACGTCCTGAAGACGATTCGAGAACACGCCTTCGTCGTATCAGAGTAGGCTGATTGACATTTCATTGTATCTTTGTACCTTTTGCGTCATTTGTTCGGCGTACTCGATTCGTTACACTTTATTCCTGTGGGGCTTCTTCTGTTTCCACCTTTGTACATGAAATCTCACTCAAAAAAGTATAGCTAGCCTTTGAAGAAGTGTTGCGATCGTGCAATTCGGTTTTCGATGTTCAAACCCTTCTGTTCGTACATTTCATTGCAGCCTTCCTGTCATTTTATCCATTGAGAACCACTGTAAGCTGCCGCAACAGCGCCACATGGCTGCCATTTTTTGCGACGTTTTCAAAGGTAAAACCTTGTTGTTCTATTTTTCGTTGACATACCTCTGAAATTCTTCATTGCTTTTGGCTTTGAACAAAGGTAGCGGAAGACACGGATTGTAAGTTGTCAGCGTATACAAGCTTCGTCTATGAGCAATGCGAACACCTTCGGGTGAAGTACTGCTTGCTCTCGTGTTTGCTGTTGGTTATGGGGCGCCGTTCGTAAAAATATTATATCTGACAGATTTAGCACAAAAGCTGCTATCTCTGCGCATATTTAGCTATCTCTGCGCAGAGATAGCTATCTCTGTACGCATTTAGCTATCTCTGCTCGCATTTAGCTATCTCTGTACGTATTTAGCTATCTCTGCGCGCATTTAGCTATATCTGCGCATAGATACCTACATCTGCGCACATTTAGCTATTTCTGCGCAGAGATAGCTATCTCTGCGCGCATTTAGCTATCTCTGCGCAGAGTTAGCTGTCTCTGCGCGCATTTAGCTACCTCTGCGCAAAGATAGCTGTCTCTGCACAGAGATAGTTATCTCTGCGCGCATTTAGCTATATCTGCGCATAGATACCTACATCTGCGCGCATTTAGCTATCTCTGCGCAGAGATAGCTAAATGCGCGCAGAGATAGCTATCAGAGATAGCTAAATGCGCGCAGAGATAGCAGTTTTTGTGCTAAATCTGTCAGATATAATATTTTTACGAACGGCGCCCCGTAGTTGGTTTTTGAACTGTGCACAGCGCTGCTGCTACTGCACGGTAAATTTAGCCGGTGGCTTGTGTGAGCTCGGACGATGCGTTAAAGGCGCGTTGACAAAATGTTCTTGCCCTACTCTGTTGTGAATTCTGTGTTTTTCGCACGTGCGTGTTGGTTGATTGACAACGCCTTTATTTGTTGTTGCGAACAGATATGTTGTTACGTCAGCCTGTTTCAAGTGATGACAGTTGTCTTCCTTCGCCGAACCAGCTGAAAGGAAAAATCATCATAAAAGTAAGAGATCTGGGTGGAAAAGCATTTTTAATTTAAATTCTTGTCAAACTGAAACAGTGGTGCTGGTCAGATCGAAAGATCTTCGATTAGTTATCTCTCACATTCGGCGCACTTCATTTGCAGACGTGTAGTTTTCGCAAGTGATGTTCGCGTTTACCTGCTGCCATTTGATGAACTCTAGTTAGTGTTGCTCGAACTACTGCCGAAGCTTCATTCAAGTAGACATGTTTCCAGGCAACTGATGGACTGTCTGCGGCTTAACGAACTTTCTTCTTCAGTTGCAACTAACGTCCGGAACAAGTTTTGCTTTAAAAAACGCCATTCCGCCGCCGTCTCCCGACCTACTCACCAGTTATAATAGAAACAAGCGTGTCGGCTGAAAATATTCGCAGATTGTGGAAGTTGTGATGAACTGTTACTAGCGCGAAAAGCTCTGGGTGCTGAGCTACTGGCGGAAGCGTGACCAACAACTGAGCTAGTAATTCGCTCGTCTAATGTCTGATGCAGGTCATAGCTTGCATGGAATAAATCATGATGCTTTTTACAGCACAAGAAATTGAGCGATGCCAATCGTTCGACCGAACTCTTCACAGAATCAGCACCTCCAGGTGAAGGACTCTCCGCGCCGCTTTCTGTTTCAAATAAGTGTCTCTGTTTTAAATCAAAACACGCCGAGTGCAGAGGAAATATTTCTAACATAACTTCCTGTGACTTCGTCGCACCTACGTCATACTCCAGTGCGACGGTCTTGAGTCCTATCATTATTTTCAGTGAATATACCTAGAACAAGCGGCGCTCAGTGCTTAACATTTTATATTTATTCGCAAATTTTTTATGTATTCAGGCGAAAAAAACGAAAGATTTGAAGGCCTGTACGTAAACTGCCGAAGTTTGATGCTTGTGGCCAGTTACTGTTGCAAATGCCTCGAATATGTCGCTCGAGTAAAATTTTTCAAGTTTTTTTTGCCAAGTTTGTTGCCGAAATACATATGCGACTTCCAAATTTTCAATTTTTCGGTAACACTGATATTTTTCATAGTCGACAGTTCAAGCTAAGTGTGCTGCGGCGGGGATGAGCTAGTATGATCGATGATTGTTGCGATAACGGTTCTTGTCCGTTGCATGAAACCCTGACATTAAATAGTTGAATCCTCAACCTAAGAGTTTTAAGAGCGAAGTATATTGGGATTTCTGCGTTCCAGCGTGGTTTGATACATTTTCTTCTGCACATAAAAAACTCGTTTTTATCTCCAATTGCAGTCCCTCAAGAAGACATTCAAGTGTTACCCAAATCTTGCCTCCGTTTTCCCGTATTTCGTTTTTGCGTGACATTCAACTGACGACTAGTTTTTGATGCCTGTATTTCTTGCGTTTCAGATGTTTCCCAGGACATCTGCAACTCAATCAAGAACGGAATGCTGTATCTTGAAGATCCAGTTTTAAAGGTTGGTATAGTTTATCGGGCGTAGTGGACCTGATGTCGATAGAGTTTCGAACGATCTTTACACCATTTTGGTTGTGATTGAAGATTGCTGCAACTGAAAGAAACCATGTCAATGAATCTTTGGTTGTCAACAGCAACCACAGAACTGTCGTTTGTGTCGGAGGCGTTTGTGAAGTAGTTTTCAAACCATAGGGTTTTGCTATTTCGCCCATAACAAGCGATGGGTATTTTTATGTGGCAAAATATCGAGTATGTTGAAATATCGCAGTATTGCAAAAGTTGCTGTTACATGTATGGAGATACGAAACGCCATGAAAATGCGCGGAAGCTGTTTTGTCCGGTGACATCATCAGTGTGTTTATAGTCGATGCCGATCTATCGCAAAGATACCGGTTTATCGACCTGTGCAATAACAACAACACTGCTTATGCACGCCAAACCAGGTTATATCTCACATGCGATGATCTGTTGAATTCACTTTTTTTGACAGAGGCACAGGTGTTAGGATTGCTTCCATTGCTCGCACTTTTGTGCCACCCCCCAGTAAATCAAATGATACATTGTTGGTTCTCAGGACTGGCACTTGCATTATTTCGTGCTCTCCGACGACAACCGACTGGTCTACACGGACGAGCGACAGGACACGCCGGATGACCCGGACGACAGCAACAACAACAACAACGAAGATCCCGGGGTCAGTTCGCAGACAGACAAGGTGGGGGGTTTTCTGGATTGTCGTCCAAGGTTTTACCATTACTCACGTGACGTAGACGCGCTTAAACACCTTCACATAGGAAGGCGTGCGCGTATTATACTTTCGATGAAGTTTTTACCTATACTTTGTATTTGTTTAGTGTTTTATACGGCGATGTTTTCTGTGCTTAGGCACACAAGAAGATCTTGTACTTCTGTGCCAGTGCGAATTTATACACCTATAAATTTGTGTTACGAATAAAATCTTGGTTGCCATGGTTTTATTAAGCGTAGATTAACATTTGACCTTTATTGATCTATTGGTTTCAGAGGCAATGGTCAAAGTAAAACCTACCAGTAATTTTCCGAAAACGTAGCTACGCTGGAAATAAAACGATTATTTGTAGATTTTTAAACTTATTTGCACGGACCTGGCCGATACAACCCAGTGTGTTTTGACCATTGTTTCTATGACGGACGGTGCTGGCACTGCGTCAAAACAGCTATGTCCAACCCTAATGGTTTACTGAACCAAAAATTATGTCACTATCTTAACCAGGGCCACACATTGAATGACATATTAATGAGGGCCACACACTCAATGGCTTACTTTGATCTTAGCAAACCTAATTTAGCGTAAGTTAATGTACTGAAAGCGTCGAGTACTGAATGCGTTCGAATCCTAACTGCAAGTGTAACAGACGGGAAAAAAGTGGTATTCAGAACTACTTGCATCAAAAATGTCAAATTCAAGATTATCAAAATAAGGACAGTTTGTCAGTATATACAGTAGGATAGGATACTTTCACTACAGCGAAAACCTAAACTGGGCCGCACTAAACTTCGACTGGGCCACATGCGGCCCGAGGGCCGCGGGTTGGACATAGCTAGTCTAAACCTTTGGAGGTTGCGTTGCAGAACATGGACAGGACCGAACTGCATTACTCCGAAAATTGGTATCACGGCCAAAAGTCCCGCGAAGAGGCCGAGAAGCTCTTGCAGGAGTACGGGAGCCGGGACGGGTGTTTCCTTGTGCGCGACAGCAACGTATTCGTCGGGAATTATACCATTTCCTTCATGTGAGCGCGAAGTTCGCTTGTTTCGTGTTTGCAACAGATTTGTGTGCCCTGGAAGTGCAAAGCTTCGTTTGCGCCGCGAAGTTTTGCTCCGTTTGCGATTGTTTGGGGAGGGTTTGTGTGACTGAGCGGAAAGCGTTTCGGATAAAGATGTTTTTCATTCATCAGGAAGATGGCGTGATATTTTTAATTGAGCTTACGCGCTTTAAAGGCTTTCCGACGCAGAATATCACTTTTGAACATTGTGACTCGTTGCGAACTTGATAGTGGCGCAGCCTCGAAAACAATGTCATGTGTTTTGAATTAATAACTGTCGCCGCAGGGAGGCTCATCAAGTTTAGCTGCGATTGAGAAATCATTGAGTACTGGGAAACATTGATTTGATTGTGTATAACAGGGGTGGCCGACCAGTCAGACGCCAAGAACTACATTTGTTACTGTGTTATCGCAAAGAGCCACATCATACACTTGGGCACACATGGACATCACCCCATCTCTTCCTCACTCTCACACCTTTGCTCAGCTAGATTTATTATAAGTATCAAACACCAACATGATAATGACAGAACAATGCAAGCCATTCATCGCTATGCATGCTGCTTAGTGGGTCCCCCGACTTTCAAGCTGAACGATTGGTACAAAATTTTTCGACTTATACCCAACAGTAGCATGAAACCGGACAACGGAGCCGCATGCGGCTCGCGGGCTGGCCAAACCTGGTGTGGCGGCTCGCGGGCTGGCCAAATAGTTACTGTAACACAGCCTAACCTGCTTCGAATAAACATGCAGAGTCCAAACCGTCTTTATTTCATCCACAGGAACAACGGTCAAGTCAATCACTGCCGCATCCATTCCCAGCAACAGAACGGCCTGACTTACTATTACTTGGTCAACGCGATCGTCTTCGACAGTCTCTACAGTCTGGTGCTGCACTATCAGAAATACCCCCTGCGTAACCGGACGACCGGTTTCGAGCTGCAGCTGACCGACCCCATACTCCACCCGAACGCACACGAGAGCAAAGAGTAGGTTTGGCGCCGAAAAAAAGAAAAGCTCAGCGTGTTTGCTGCTGGTGCTGTGTGCCGCTGTGA
>JGI24022J15233_10007639_pt1 | contig 11944 bp, 7 predicted proteins | sample Ectturendosymbi2_FD_15233 | JGI IMG/M metagenome (IMG submission 15233)
GGGCCCTCCAGTAAAAATTGCCCCGGGCCCCCCTACCCTTTAATCCGGCTCTGGCCACCACCCACGGTCCCACTTCACTAAGTTGTTAACTCGGGCTCTTTTGTTTGAGCCTTGTCACTGTTCATATATTTTCGTTCCATGTCTGGCCTTTCGCGATCATGTTGTAGGTGACCTGAATAAAACAATGTCATTCGTAGTAGGCGTTCTCACGACTTCGTTCGCTCCCGCTTTACTCGGGCTCATCCATTAGAGTCCGAGCTGTGCTATGCAGTAAAGTATTTTTGAAACATAATTTATATCGGACTGAATATTTTTTTAAGCAATGGATTTGTATAGAACATTGAAGTTGAAGTTCAATCCAATGGACAGTTCCCATTTCGAGATTAATTTCAAACGAACGATAAATTGTCCAACAACTCGGCTAATATGAATGAGCGCAGTAAGCGGAGGGCTTACTGGCGTTATCATTGCTCTGTGACGTACGTTACTCAACAGTGGAGAAGTTATCATGAGAACTTCTCATTTATTGTTGCATAACATAACGTCACAGACAGGGCAACTATAATGTCAGCCAGAATGAAAGCAAATGGAAATTTCAGTGACGCAAGCGTCGAACGGTTTTATTCAGTCAGAATAAATCGTATGAGCCCGAGTGACGCTGATGACCTGGGTCGCCCCCGTAACAGCCTATTTGAATTTCAGGTGGTTCACCGATACGTTTTCATAGTGGTGGTGTAGTTTTGTCTAAAATAGTGTAATTTAGATTTTAGACCTTCATATGGTGTATATGTTATGACGTCATATTTCAATGCTTGTGACGTCACAGTTGCCAATTCAAACCAAAAAATTTTGCTATAATTTTTTGACCTGCACTTGTGCCCCCCCACTTCCGCCACCCGTGATCCAGGGTATAGGGCTAGAATTAGAAGCTGTGGTGTTACCAGGATTTTATATCGGGGGGAAGTTGAATTTCAAAAACCTCAAGTTCAGCAATTTGCTAGTCAAAAAACGATACGCAGATTCAAGGTGATGTACTTGTTATTTTTCACTGAAAAATATAAAAAGCATAAAAGATTTGTTTTGTGAACCGAAGTATCACCAAAATACGAAATACGTCGGAGTGTTTACTAGTAGTTTACGGAAAACTTGCTTGTTCTTTTCGTTATTTGATACACTCGTTATTTTCGGTACTTGATACACAAAAAATTAATAATTATTTAATTAGAGGATTAATCAATCATTTTGTTGTTTTTAGGCCGTAACGTTTCAACAAGAAACGCTAGAAAGCCAATCAAGGCCTCTAAAGACTCGGATTATAGCCTAGTTTCTGATAAAAACTTGAGTCAAAAAATTCCCTCTTGGGCCAGGGAATTTTTTGACTCAAGTTTTTATGGGGCAGGCACTTGGCCCAAGAGGGAGCCAAAATGGCCTAAAATCTGCCCCAATTATGAAGTCACCCACAAAAAAAACAAAATCCAAAACTTTCAAATTTTTTTCAATGCAAACTAGAAGACTTGCCGCATCTTTCGAGGGTTTGAACAGCTCTCTAGCGCAAGTAGCGGACGAGTTATGGAAGTTGCAAAGTGAAAGTAAAGAAGTGGCTCACGGGGTCTTAAAGGTAAAACCAACCGACGCAGAAGGTGTTGATACACTTTGTCTTCGTAATAGAGGGAACCGCGGCTGCATCTTGTTTGAAACTGAGGGAGAAGCTCGAGGCAACGAGCGCCCAGAAGATGGTAGACAATTCAACCTTCAGATGAACAGAGTTTTTACTGTATATCATAATGAAGTAATGCTGTCACAGGCGTGGGCGTCAGGAAGGGGAAAGGGGGTTTGGCTCCCCTGGATTACGAAATTTTACATTTTCCTATTACATTTTTAGCAAAAACAGGTTGTTTTCCTAGTTCGTAGAGGGAAAAATATTTAACCATTTTCCCCTCTGGAAAAATCATTTTGGCCACCTCTGAAAAAATCCAGTATTGATCCTCACCTGGAAAAATCCTTCCAACGCCCATGCTTACAGAGTAAATCGATCTTATCGAAGTTACAGTGTCACAAAAACAGGTATGGCCGATGTCACTACTGGTGACAGCAATATTGCAGTACTCCGCCAGCGGTCATAAAAAACAACAGATGTGCGTTAGCGTCTTCACACAATATAACCATGCGCCTATTTAAACAGTGATACACAAAACGCTAGTTTGCTAAACCAAACTGGGTCTAGTTTCCAACGTCAATAAAGTAGTTTATTATACATTGATTCGGAAGATCAAAACAAATACTTCACGCTAAGTCATGATGGGAACATATTACAAAAAATATGCAAATCACTGCTAACCTACGTACCATTTACCAGTGAGAAAATTATGACTGATAAACACTCTTTTTTCAGATGTTTAGCTTACTCAATGAAGACAACTTTAACGTAAGTTACCACTTCTGCTCTCGTGCGCGAAAAAGATAATTTTAACGATGAAAACAATTGCGCGTTTTTCCATCAGTTGACTGCAGGTTTGCCGGCTATGCAAGCTTTCAAAAGCAATGACAAAATGGTTCTTTTGAAGTTCTCCGAAGCACTAATGTAATGTGAATCTTCATGTTTCGAACACACAGAACTGACGGTGTGCGCATCACGTGAACACTGACGTGAAAAGAATGAAAGGAAGAAACGCGTGAAGGAAACTTTGAAATATTTGACCGAGCAGGCGTTAAAATAAATAAATAATTTCCTTAGAAACGAAACGTGTTTTTCTTCACTTTAAAAAATCGCAGCAAAACGATAACGTGCTAGTAGTAGTAGGTGCAAGTGTTGATATTAAAATAGAAGAAGGCATTGTTCTTTTACCGATAGACCAAATTTTGTGCAAAAGTTGGTTGAACTTGAATTAATAACAAATGCCATACATCGATTTTCTTCAAAGCAGTAGCACAGAACTTCAGGTTTAGAAGGATATCACTTAAACTTTTGCTGTAGGTGTTTTTTACTTCTTTGAGTCATCTGTTTTTCTGACAAAACCGAATCAATTAAGTTTTAGACCATCTCTAAATTGATCAGTGACAAATTTTGAGTCTCCAAAATGGCATCTAAACATATCTGAAAATATAAGTACGGCATATTATTCTTGTTGTCATGCGACAGTGAAACATAGATGAGGTCATTCTTCGCATAACCCTGCTCAGGTAACCTCGGCCCAATTTGGGCAAACGGTTGTTCTACTTAAATTAAAAATTAGTTAACCTTCACGTAGAAAGCTGGTTCGGTTAGTAGCTGCATTTTTTAGACGCTCTTTCGGACAGTCCTATCGAAATCTGTACAAGTTTTGTAGTTTTCGATGGGGAACAAAAATTTGCCCAAAATGACCCATGGTTACCTGAGGTGTAACAAAATTCTTACACAAAGATCCCTTCTAAGGTAACCTTGAGCAATTTCGGCAAAAGGAGTTGGTGCATGTAGGTTCTCTATTAAGTCACGCCAGCAACCTTTGTCCGAAGCCAGCACGGGAGTAGGTCACACGAGTGCAAGCCCTAACGACACAAATCAATTTGGCGCGAATGGCTCCTGCTCAGCTCGTGGTTTTCATTGAGAAACAGGCAGGAGAATGTATGACGCCTTCTTCATCAGAGGAAAGAAATTGGAGCCAGAAAGGGCCTCCACCTTGTGGTGTGTAAACTTGTGGTGAAAGGACAAAGCATTTTATTGAGGACATGATGAACCTTGTGCATCTCTTTTCCTAAGTGAAGTTTCTATAACTTTGGCCTTTGGCCTAGCCTAAAAAGGCTTGCTTCTAGTTGTGCGTGCACTTGTGACAAAAGGCCAAAGCATTTTATTGAGTACATGAACTTTGAGATCAGACAACGCTGCGGAACCTGTCCACCATCAAAACAGAACAAAACGAGGTTCACGTGCCAACTTCCAACGATGGGGAGCACTTTTCTGCATTGATCATTTTCAAGTTTTCTGCAACGATTACTCACACCCCTGGAATACTAACCTCAAGTGATTTCCACCCGGACAGTAGTGGTGGCCACGTGGTCCCTGGTGAAAATCACCCGACATTATGGTTGATTGTGAGTTCGGGCGAAAATCACCTGACGTTATGGTTAGTGCGAGTTCGGGTGAAAGTAACCCGACGTAATGGTTAGCGTGAGTACTGTGAGTTTGGGGTGAAAATCACCAGGCGTTATGGTTAGAACGAGTTTTTGGTTTCCCTGTTGATGCCTTGACATTGCAAATATTGACATAACTCCACTAATTTATGGTTTTCATATTTCAATGTGGGGGTGCTTGGTGCATTGTTTGGGGCGACTTAGCCCACCAAATCCCCCCTGTGGCGACGGGACTCGCCGTATGTGAGACATGAAAGGCAATATCAGTCAGGCCCGTAACCAGCTTGGAACATCAGGAGGGGCGAAGAGTTTTCTGTGAGAGGCCCAAATTATTTGAACTGTGTCCAATAGTTTCAAACTATATCCAACACATTTTTCCAAAGGGGGAAAAAATTTTCTAGGGGGGCTTCGCCCCCCGTGGTTACGGGCCTGATAGCAGTGCCGCAATCCACCCAACAAATATCGTAAAGCATTTGCCCATTTTGGGCAAGTTTGCCTTATGTGCCTGATTGTCCTAAAAATTTTGCCCATTTTGGGCAAGGTTAATTAATGTGGCTGAAAATTGCATGAAAATAGAAAAGTTTCATGTCTCAACCTAATTTACTTTTATTGCAGAGGACGGCAATCTCGAAATGAGGTTTTCTTTAAACCTTAAACCGATCACCAATGACGTCTACTGGCGGAATTTTTGGATTTTTCTTTACTTTTTCGTTCATTTGTTAAGAGCACCTCCCACATTTTTGTTTGGAAAATTGCTTTTGTTGTTCATCATACAAAAATTTTTCCAAAATCAACACGTTTTTTTCTGATCGGATGAGCTTGAGAAGACTTGCTTAGTTGTACAAAACCACGCGTGCGCGTTTAAACCGATCAGTTTGTCCAGTATAAGCGAATAAACAAAATCTGCCCATTTTGGGCAAGGACAACAACGATGTTTTTGTTTAGAGGTTACCTGAGCAGGGTTAAGCGTACTTACTCAATATGTGCAAAGTTTTACATTTTAATGTTTTTACTCTTGTCAGTCTTGTTTTAATTTGGTTTATTCCAGGGCTTCGGTGTACATTTTGTAGCTTTCAGAAATGATTAATTTTCACTCTGCTCAACCACGGATGTGTTAATTTTGAATTGTTATTTTTTGAAAATTCTCTGGCAATTTATATTTCGTCAGAGTACGGAAAATCAATTAGCATGAGACATAAATACTATTCTTAGCTGCTTGTTTTTTACCACAGGATTTCCATGCACTACACTGAGTAAGCATACGATCTAGCAAAGTTGATACCATGCAGTAACCTGTGCAGCCCTCAAACTATCACAAATGCTTTGAGCGTTTCACCAAAAAACAATGCTCTGCAAAAACCAAGCAAGTCTGCTTGTAGCTTGCTTGGGTTTCTTTGCAATGCTGTTGGTTATTGTGATGGTTTGGAATGACTCTTGGAAAGAGAATGCTGCAACGATGAGGCAAAACCCAAGACTTTCGCATAAAAATCTTTCTGCAAACAATGGTGAGATGTGCACAGTTTGCTCGACCAAAACTAAAGAATGCAAAGATTTTAGGACGGAAAATAGTGAAAGTGACATCAGCGAATGGGGCCCGCACAAATTGGCAATTATAGTACCTTACAGAAATGCTTTCGAAGAATTACTGGTGTTTGCTCCACACGTCCATCACTTCATTAAGGAGCGCAAAGTTCGTCATGAAATAGTTGTCGTCCATCAAGTTGACAATTTTCGGTAAGTTAAATGTGAATGGTCAGCATCCTTCCTGAAAAAAGAGAGCAACACGTTCTTATTTGACAGAAAATATTATTGCAGCTTTAATAAGGGCGCCTTGATGAACATCGGATACTTACTCACAGAAGGAAACTTTGGTTACTTCGCTATACATGATATTGATATTCTTCCTGTAAACCCTCGACTGAATTACAGTTATCCTGAAAAAGTAAGTTGTGAAATTACTTGGTGGTGCAATATTTTTTCTGATCCACTGCCGGCTTATTGCTAGTGGCTATAATACGCTCGCAAATCTTTTCTCAAAAGAAAAGAAAGTTTTAGGAGGGCAAGAGTGAAACTGCTTTTGAAATGTATTCTGTTGAGAATGTAGTCTGTTCGAAATGTATTCTGCACAGAAAAACATTTAATAGCCATGCCAAACTGCTTTCAAAGCGTTTGGACAAATTTCATCTTCGTTAATATAACATGCGCGAAGATGGTGAAAACTTCGGGAAGGGCGAAATATTTCTATCTTGCATGACATATCCTGCAAAGCTCAAACTTTAATGTGGTCATGTCTTTTTTCACCAGTAGTGACATTAGCCATACCTGCAACTTGGACAGCATCCAATTAGCGGACAAAAGGTTCACAAAAATGCTTCTTCAGAGCAGGAGCGGATACAGGGGGTGGGAGATTGGGGCGATCGCGCCCCCTAAAACCTAAGAAAGTGACTTTATTCGCCATAATTTTGTACAATTCGGAAAACAACATTCGCGATATAAGGCCATTTTGTCGTCCATTGTTTTGTCACTGCAGTTTTGTGGAGTACACTTCATCTCTCTCAGTAGCAAAGCTATTGTGAGACTTGACTACCAATTATTACAGAAATCGCCCCCCTAAATTTATTGGCTGGATCCTCTCCTGCTTCAGAGATACGAAAACTTTTTGCCCTGAAAAATTTATCATTGCTTCAAATTCTGACGACGACTATCATCACATTAAGTCCGATTTCGCACATTCAATTCATAACTGGCGGTACCCTATTTTCCCGGAATTTTATTTTGTCAGAAAGACGTTTTTACCCAAAAAATTCATGAACATTGCCCTCATTTGACTGTTTCTGACAAATATGCTACAAGGGTAGCGTCCCCAGTATCGTACGGCTATGGTGGATTTTGAACGAAAATTTTTGCTGCCTGAAGCTCAATGCAGAAACATAACAAGGTTTGTCAGATCTTGAAACTTTTTGTGGAGAATTTTACAACATTCAAATTGTTTAGTCCAGTCTGGTTATTGTGGACCGCAAACATGTGATGATTAAAAAATCTTTCGGAACTTTGTACTAAAAACATACCTTACCCAGCAACGGATAGCTTAAGCGACAGGTTACACCCCACGTTGAACAACCGGGATGAATGATTGTATACACTTGTTCCAACATCAAGACGCCACAAGGGTGACACAGCCGAATCTGATCACAAATTGCTTTGCTGGGTAATCAATTTCGCGTCAAAAACACAGAGCAGTTTTGAACCTGCCTGCGTAAGTTTGGTGCCATATCGGTTTGTGATACTGAAGAATGCAGCATGTTAAGATTAATCCACAATATTTGTCTATCTTTTTCTCTAGGGTCCTTACCACATGTCATCACCGGAATACCATCCACAGTATCATGGGAACAGGTTCATTGGCGGCATACTCCTATTTACGTATCAACAGTTCAAAAAGGTCTGTTTCTTTGTTTCCAACACCAACAGCGTGGATCTGACGATGTGTGTTTGTGTTTCTGAAATATGTGGTGATACCTTTAACAAATTTCACGTAAGGAAATTATGGGATTTGATATTTCTTACCAATTTTAATGATTTCAAAAATTAAAGTTAGTTTTGAGTGTATGATCGTTTTAACACAGTGGTTCCCAACCTTTTTCATCTCGCGACACCATTTGAAAATATGACATAAGCTCACGACCCCATTCAAAAAAATGCCATTGTCGCTCAGCCCCAGCCATTAACTGCAACATTAAGGTGTTCACATAACAACCGACAAGATGAAAAGCACATAATTTTACATGGTAGCCTACATCCACTGTATTTACATAGGCGTACGAGGCGGGGGGTCGGCAGCCCCCCCGGGCTTGAAAAATTTCAGGGCAAACTCTTTTTTCAGGGCAAACGCTACTTGCTCAAAAATCCTGAATGATAAAAAAATATTTAAATACAGTGAAAAATTCCAGGGCAACTCTTGTTCAGGGCAAGCGCAAGTTGCTCAAAAATCGTGAATAATAAAAAATACATATTCAGTACAGTGAATTCAGGTCAAGCGCAAGTTACTCAAAAATCCTGAATGTAAAAAGTACATTCAGTGCAGTGAAAATTTTCTGGGCAACTCTGTTTTTCAGGGCAAGCGCTACTTGCTCAAAAATCCTGAATGATAAAATATATATTCAATACGGTGAAAATTTTCAGGGCTCCCTCTGCTTTTCAGGGCAAGCGCAAGTTGCTTAAAAATCCTGAAGGCAAAGATATATTCAATGCAGTGAATTCAGGGCAGCTCTGTTTTTCAGAGAAAGCTCATGCTGCTCAAAAATCCTGAATGATAAAAAATACATTTTCAATACAGTGAACAATTCCAGGGCAACTCTGTTTTTCAGNGCAAGCGCAAGTTGCTCAAAAATCCTGAATGTGAAAAGTATATTCCATGCAGTGAAAAATTTCTGGGCAACTCTGTTTTTCAGGGCAAGCGCTACTTGCTCAAAAATCCTGAATGATAAAATGTATATTCAACACGGTGAAAATTTTCAGGGCACACTTTGTTTTTCACGGCAAGCGCAAGTTGCTTAAAAATCCTGAAGGCAAAGGTATATTCAATGCAGTGAATTCAGGGCAACTCTGTTTTTCAGAGCAAGCGCAAGCTGCTCAAAAATCCTGAATGATAAAAAATACATTTTCAATACAGTGAACAATTCCAGGGCAACTCTGTTTTTCAGGGCAAGCGCAAGTTGCTCAATCCTGAATGTGAAAAGTATATTCCATGCAGTGAAAAATTTCTGGGCAACTCTGTTTTTCAGGGCAAGCGCAAGTTGCTCAAAAATCCTGAATCATAAAACGTATATTCAACACAGTGAAAATTTTCAGGGCACACTTTGTTTTTCACGGCAAGCGCGAGTCGCTCAAAAATCCTGAATGTAAAAAGTACATTCAATATAGTGAAATCAGGGCAACTCTGTTTTTCAGGGAAAGCGCAAATTGCTCAAAAATCCTGAATGATAAAAAATACATTTTCAATACAGTGAAAATTTTCAGGGCACCCTCCGTTTTTCAGTACAAGTACAAGTTGCTCAAAACTCCTGAATGCAAAAAGTGTATTCAATACAGTGAACAATTCCAGGGCAACTGTGTTTTTCAGGGCAAGCGCAAGTTGCTCAAAAATCCTGAAAGATAAAATGTATATTCAATACAGTGAATTTAGGGCAACTGTGTTTTTCAGGGCAAGCGCAAGTTGCTCAAAACTCCTGAATGTAAAAAGTATATTCAATACAGTGAAAAATTCCAGGGCAACTCTGTTTTTCAGGGCAAAGGCAAAGTTGCTAAAAAATCCTGAATAATAAAAATATATATTCAGTACTGTGAATTCAGAGGTCCCTCTGTTTTTCAGGGCAAGCGCAAGTTGCTCAAAAATCCTGAATGATAAAAAGTATATTCAATACAGTGAACAATTTCTAGGCAACTGTGTTTTTCAGGGCAAGCGGCGTTGCTCAAAAATCCTGAATAGTAAAAAATATATTCAATACAGTGAAAAATTTCAGGGGAAACTCTTTTTCAGGGCAAGCGCAAGTTGTTAAAAATCCTGAATGTAAAAAGTACAGTATATTCACTACAGTAAAAATTTTCAGGGCAACTCTTTTTTTCTAAGGGCAAGCGCAACTTGCTCAAAAATGTGAACTGTGAAAAAATTTTCAACACAGTGTGTATTCACGGTACCCAGTAAAAGGCGGAGCTCCATAAATAGTGGAGCTTGGTTGCGGAGGTTTGATGACGTAACTGGAGTTGCTAAAACCGATATTTTGCGTTTAGCAATGAGAAGTAAACGGCAGTAAAAATAAATTTATTGCAAAAGGTGATATTACACTACGGTAAAAGAAGTCTATTCTGAAGTTTAATAATTTTTCCTTATCTGAATTTCACAACGGTTCGGGGACAAAAAAATAGGTTCCAACAGTTGTAAAAGTATAAATATTTTACACATCGCAAACTTCCATACATTACAGTTCACCATCCAGTTCACCAAAGTTTCAGGGTTTAGGTTTCTAATTGAATAAAGTATTTGAATTTGAATAAGTTCACCAAAGTTTTGAATAAGCTGTTTATATTTTAAACTACAAGTGGTGTGAAAATGGCAAAGACAAGCTCAAAAAGAATCAACCTTGAAGCTGTGCATCCAGCCTTGCTTGAAGTAAAATCAACTGTAAGTAGCATATGGGACAAGCTGGTGGGACTTGAATCCAAATTAGAAAAAGTTCAAAATGAAAATGTTCAGTTAAAACGAGAAAACCAAAAATTTAAAAGCCTTATGCATACCGAATACTTTCGAACTGATGAATTGGACCAATACAGCAGAAGAGAAAATGTTAAATCTTTGGAATACCAGAGGACTACACAGTTGAGGAGGATGGCAAAAAACAACTCTTGAAACTAGCAGGGGAACTTAACATTTGGCTTTATAAATTTTAATCTTGTTTAGGCTTTATAAATTTTAATCTTGTTCCATGCTTTAGTAAAAATGTTAACGAAAATCTCTGTTTTATTGTAACGTTTACAGATTCGCGGCATGACCAACAATCTTTGGGGGTGGGGTGGAGAAGACAACGAATTGTACACCAGGATAAAAACTGCAAAAATGAAGGTATATCGCCAAACCACAGCCGACATTTTTTGACAAAATTCGAGTAGATTTGTTGAAGTATGGCCCGCAAGCATAGTGACAAACTATACAATTACCCTAAGAATTTCGCAAGATTTTGGAAAGCAAAATCTTTGATTGACAAAATTTTTCGTAAATTTGGAAACGTTTACAATGACCGAAAAATTTTTGTTAATTTTCAATGTTCTCAATGGACTTTTGCAGCCCTGGTTGAAGTGTTTGGCGCTGACCAAAATTTGCTTTGTTTTTTCTGTTCGTCGCAACTGTATGGGTTTCTTTCCAGCGTGCACTCCTCGTGTATGCGAACATGTTGGAAAGGAAAAATTACACGTTTATTTTCTATCACATCAAACTTTACCTTAGCGTACGTTTATCTTTGTTTCGACTTCGCGATTTCAAATTTCATTTTATTATAAATAGCCTATATACCCTGCTATAGTGATTTAGAAAAGGACTGGTCACACCTGATCAATTTCTGTTTTTAAAGTGTTACGCACAATATTTTGAATGCCATTTCATGCTATATGTGATGCACTAGCGAACCACAATATGTTTTTATTGCGTTTGGTTATACTCAGGGGCGGCTCGTCTAGACGGGCTGCAGCCCTCCCTGAAAAACGTAAGGCAAATATTCCGCCAAACGGCCAAACTCGTCTTAAGTTTGGATTTAGTTACGAAATTTCACAACACATTCATTTTCGGTACTTTCGACACCATTTTGGCTCAACGTTTCCTAGAAATCCAACAAAACCCGCTCTTTTCCAACGACCCCGCTTATGCGATGACGTTTTCAGCACACTTGCCGATGAATTTGGCCATTTCGGGTCTGTCTTCGGCACAGCCCTAAAGGAAAGAAACTAAACAATGGGCTACAAGAAATATGGTGGTATATCCGCCTACCGCAAAGCGTTTTTGTTATTTCGACGATGAATCTTTGAAGAAAAAATGGAAGAAATATGATCTTGACTGTTTTTTACTACCTGATGTTCTTGGATATTGAATTTTATAATTAAGTTTAACAATGCTTTTACTAGTACTTTGGCGATATTGGCGGCATTGGATTAAAATCTGGTCGCCAATCCCGGGCTGCGAAAATACAGCCCTTCGTTATCTGCACCAGTGCAGCTTGCAACAGTAGGCTAAGCTGATGAGCTGTCTAGGGTTGGCGTTTGAAGATGTACGGCAGTAGTTGGTGGATAT
>JGI24022J15233_10007640_pt1 | contig 11944 bp, 9 predicted proteins | sample Ectturendosymbi2_FD_15233 | JGI IMG/M metagenome (IMG submission 15233)
AAACTAAGGCCAGGAATCTATAAGAGCTCGATGATGACATGCAAGCAAGTGGCTATCTTAAACGAAGAGCCATGCAACAGCATAATTATTGAAAAAAAAAACAGCAAAAAAAGCTAAGCAGCAAAAAAAGCTTTACCTCTGTCTGGTTGTTGGTGTACTTTGTAAGTTCATTGTATCGTTATATTCGTTGCGATGAAACTATGTTACTATCAATTATTTGATGTCAGACAAGGGGTACGAGAAAATTTGATGAAAGGTCAGGGGGTACGAGTGCATATAAAGGTTAAGAACCACTGGTCTATGCGGTCGTTCAGTTCAGCTGTGGCGCATTTACATGAGACAATGCTTGTTTTGCTGAGAAGTGCGATTGCCCAATAATACAAAATAGGCACATTTATTTCACGTGATGAACATATTTTGATAACAAAGGTTGTGCTACACAGTGTATTTTTTTCCCTCCAATTTTCTTCTTTTTAAGCACCATTGTAATGGGAACTGCGAAGTAAAACCACAATTACGTGGGCGGTGATTCAAAAAACAAACTTGCCACCGGTCGAAAAGTCCATCACCCCACACGCCATCTTTAAAATGCTATGAAAATCGGTCTGGCGGTAATTTTTAGCTGGCTTTTATGTCGGCAAATATTAATTTCAATACAGTTCCGACCCTAGTCAAGATGAAGACCAAGATTTAAATATTCTCCGAAGTACGAGTACATTTTGCAGTTGCAGATGTTGCGCAGTGAAGAGCTTTGAAGTAGATTTCAGCCAAGCACAATTATCAGTTCCAGACCTATTTTTAAATCCAGAAAAACACGATCTCAATGTTTATCGTTATGCTCAGACACGACTATAGACAAGACAGAGCACAGTCTTTCGTACAGGAGTGTGCAGCGGAGTGGAACGCCATGTCTTTCCGCAAAGCGATACATTTTGGTCGTTTCGCGTCGATGACGATAAATATTGATTTTTTTTCTTTTGCGCTGGTCAGTGTCTGATAAAAATATATTTCGCGAAACCTCAGTTGCACCTCAGTTAATTGTCTCTCAAAGTTAGTTGTGGTTTGCCGTTGCTCTTTAGCGATAAGAGCTTCTCAGTCGATCCAAATCCCAAAAACAGTTGCTCATCTTCGCCCTCATCGCTTTCGATCAACTAAGTCCATGGCAATGGTATTTCTAGTTGCGACTGCTTACACGCAGCAACAGCAGTGTATTATTTTTTGCCATAATGCTATACCCCTGACAAACAGTTGTTCCGTGACCTTTAGGATTTTTAGTTAAAAATGTTTGCTTATTGGTTATTTGAATCTAAAGGGGATAACCAATGGTCATATGCATACAAATATTCGGTGACTTTTCCAAAAATGTATCGGCTACCACATAAAAACAAACCGTTGATATACTTCAATCCAGGTAACAAGCTAAATACGCACAGGGGCTTTAATTTAGTTTCTCATTTTCTACCAGCAGGCCCCTATTTCAGCATTTCCAATGCCACAACTCAATTAAAGCAGACCTTAAACTCTCTCAATGTAGTTGTTTACTGCAGTGCTACAAGCAACTAAACCACTTCTAAAGTTTCTTCAGCCAAACAACTCTGGTGAAAACTCAGCGTACTACTCAGCCGGATTTCAAATCGCACACTCTGGCTGTTTTGAAGCATTATAGAACAAGCAACATAAAACCGATTTTAGCAGATTCTTCCACTCCCTTAATTAGCCGGTTGGTTAGATTCATTCACAAAATGTAAGAAGGTGAAACTCGGTTCTTGATGGAGAATCGTCATCTGTAGCATGATGCATAGAGGTTTTCGTGCCGCAAAAGGTTACCTCGGGTTCAATAAAACCTTTCAAAGCGTGTTTCATTGGACCCGCATTTAAGCTTGACCTGTCAGTCTTGCGCCTTTGCTTCTTTCAAAGAAATCTTTTGTCAAGTCAAACTTTGACTGCAGAGAAATTACACCGGTAGTTTTTTCTTTAACTGAAGTGGCACATTGTATCTCACGTGTTTTGTATTACATGAAAACTACAACCTAAATAAGGTGCCGAGTTGTCTGCCTGACCAAGAGGGAGAGAGGGTCTGAAAGTCGCCAATTGTCAACAATGAAACGAATGACTTGCTTTGCCGTTTTGGCGTGTGTGTTGAGCTCCGCTGTGGTTGAAAGTTTCGATTTAGGCTCAGGTAAGCTGGTGGACGGATGCAAATTTTTTTTGCCAGATTCAAGTAAAATGTAAGGTACTGGGATAAACACGTACGCACTACTTNAGAAAAGACGTTCATCAGATTTTTGAGTCAGTTCCGCCTGCATGTTTTGCTAAAATACTTTTTTGCATATTTATATCTTACAGCGAATTAAGTGTTTCTTACTTTTCAACACTGGCAGAAAGAAAATGGTATTCCAATACTGCGTGAATATCCCAATTGGTTACATTGTAATCATCATATTAATTTTACATATTGTGCTTTATCATAACTGAAGCTAATTGCCAACATTATTTCTGGAAAATCTCTTGCTAAGCCTCCGAAGCACCCTCTCAGAATGTCAGCGTCTATTATGATACAAAAGGAGTAGTGGCGATCACGTACAGGGAAACTTAAAATTTTCTTTGTATTTTCAGAAAAGGATCAATCTGAAGGAAAAAACGTGTCAGCGCCGTATAAACCCCTCATTGTAGCCTCTTTCAGTGGTTCGTGGCAGCCCATTAGTCCGATGGAACTTGCCATGATAGCAAAATACAGAAAAGAACATTTCCACAAAAGGCAGAACGAGATGCCGATTAGCTTCGTTGTGGTTTTCGTTGCCTGCACGCTTGTAGCCATTGCCGCAGGGTCATTTGCCATCAAGCAACGGTTATGCGGCAGTTGCGTTGTTTGCGTGGAAAATGCTAATGAGGCAATGCTTTCATTCAAATCCAACTCCAGGCTGAAACACGCTCTTTTGAAGGATGAAAATTTGGTGAACCGTAACGACGAGTTATTCGCGATCATCTGAGCTGCTTGACTGCGCAAGAGCACTTGCTTCAATATGCGGTTGGGCTGCGCGACGACAAACGACTACAAAGCTGAAAGTCTGTAACAAAGTGCTACAAGCAGTGAAACTCATTTTTCTGATGATACGCCTCGAACGAAGCTACCTTTACTTGATCATTCAACTCTGCAACGCTTACAATGCAAGTCGGAAGTCTTACGAATAAACATGGAGTGGAAATTATGGTGCTTGTGCTTGTTTCCTGAGTCATATGAAACAATAAACCATCACCATTACGATCACTCTTGTGCTGCTCAAAGTAGTTGATTTGATTGCTTCCTCGTTTTGCTTCAGCATGTTATTTCAAAAAGATCACCGAAGACGTTTCGTCTCAGCGAAAGTGCGTGCCGTCGTTTGACCGTATCTTATCATTCTTTTTATTACTGATAGGATTTCGGTGGCACTTTTAGACAACCTGATCGAAAGTGTAACGGCCGCAAGCTCTTTGCATTTGCCCCCGAGCTGCAGACTATAATCGTTGCGCGTGCATTGCGCTGGGGATCCGGTTTGACTGACCGAGGGCACCTCGCGCTGGTTGCTGAAAGAAAAAATGCGTTCCTTTTCGACTTGGACTCGTGAGAGGGTCATCAAGCGAAAAATAAGATGAAGCTTCTATTCTACAGTTGACGTTGCACACAAGAAAGATACCTTATTAAATAAACTTGTGGTGTTGCTGAACTTGTGCTGAAGAACTCCTACTCAGAAAGAACAGGCTATGCAGACACTAATCTCAGCTAGAGTTGAGCGTAGGTATCTCGCCGCCACACCTACGGTCAACCCGCTACCCTACAAAAGCAACCCTACCTTTGAGTCGCCCACTCGATCATTTTCCCCCATGTTTTTTTTCACTTTCGTGCTGTCACCGAACATTTAAGTAAAAATGTTAACTCTGAGGACAGCAGCAGGGACGGTTCCAAACTTGGAGTTTGGGGGCTGTCGAAAAAACACCAGTTATTTGCAATTATCACAGAGAAGGAAAGTCAAGAAACAAAGTGAAGGTTATCGATTTCAAAAAATGTGTAATTACTGAAGAGGCAGCACCATAGTGATTGGAGGTAGGCAATCGCCCAAATTTCCTCCCACAGTTTAGTAGCGACGTTTACTAGTGTGCGGGATCAACAAATTAACCTTCATGTTTGTTGGGTTTCATCTGCTACTGGTGTCCATTACAGCAAATTGCGACAAAATATAATTTCAAAGTATACGTACTGGATCTTCAGCTGAAAAATTTATTTTATTAGTTTGCGTCAGGTTTAAAAGTGCATATCACTCAAAGGGTTGGCCGGCAAAAGTGACTGAAAATGTAAATGCTTATCTTCGGGGGCGAAAACTATCCCCCATTATTTTCATTTACTCCGATTCTACCCCTCTGCCAGACCGAGGCGAAGTGTTACGTTTTTATCTCATACAGAAAATCAACAACTCCCTTCGAAGTATTGGATCTCATTTGCTTCCGAATTTTATCTTTTCTGTTCAACAAAAACTAAGAATTGAAAAAAACTCAAAACAAACACTCTTTAGAAAACGTCTACCGGTGATGCGTCACTGCAGTTCTGAAACAGTATACTTAACCAAACGGGTGACGTCACAAATCGAATGAAGTGAAGAGTAAGAAGCACAACTGTAGAGTACCGAAATCTATTGCGCCAACCAGTCGGTTAGTGCTCTACAAAATTTTTCGACTTTTTAAAACTGATACCATGCGTAAGAAGATGCAAACGTTTCGGATTTACCAACCTAATGTGCAATTTTACTGCCAGTTGCTGATTTAACCTCTGACAAAGGTGTTCTGCACAGACTGCAAAAATCATGACACAAGTGTTTTGTGAGTATTCTACGAAATAAAGCCATACATTGCACAAATTCCGCTTACATTTGTTGACAATCACGGTTTCATAAGATGAACTCCAGTGGAGAAACGTTCATAGTATTCTTTATCTTTATACATTTACAACAACCCTATCTTCATCTACGTGCCTTTTAATGCTACAAATATGGAAAATCGACTGTTTCTTCTTATCATGTAACACTCTGTCTTGGTTATTCCGAAATGGCCGCCAATTGGTACAAAAAATTTTACCTTCTCTGTATTCAGTGTGTTTTTGGGAACTAGTGGGGAAATTTTTCCAATCACATTAGTCCAGTGGTTCCCAAAGTATGGGACGCGATCCTAACAAGGGTTGCGAAGGGTAAAAATGGGTCGCGCTTGGCAAAGAGTAGGTCACTGACATTGAAAACGAACTTAGCAATTTAGTACCGCAAATGATCCATACAAGCGTTACATATTTTTCTTGTCATAGTGTGCTTTTTGCGGCTTGGGTAGCGAAGGCTCGCGCTCAAAAAAGTTTGGGAATCGCATGAGCCGGAACAAAAAATCACAAGCAAAAGTGACTGTAGGCGCAGAAAATGGGTTCCAGTTTGAAATGTACGACCAATTTTCATTTGCCAATTTACCAAATGTTAAAATTACGTTGATTGTTGTTAAATTTTCAGCATGTTTTTACCGTAATTTCTATGCTTCTGCATTTCTTTCAGTCTAGATCAATAAACACACAAAATGAAACTCCCCATCTCCGTCCGCAACAAACAAAGCTGTGATATGCGGTTGTCGGAGATTCATGCCACATATCAGCAAAGGTGGTTAAAACAAAACGTTCCGAATTATTCCTATTTCAACTTCATTCAGAATTGAAACTGGGCTAAGAATGATCCTAAACATTTCGAGATAGAACATGAAAATTTTTGAAAGCAATTTTAGTTTTGAGTTTTTTAATGGACATTGTCATATTTAAGCACTAGTGGTAACTGCAATGCAAAAGACCATCACGGCAACGGTTTTCTCAGACAAGAAGAAACAAATAAAAATACAATTGCCAAATAGTCAACAAGCAGGACGGAAAACGACATTGCACGTTTACGCAGCGGTTTGGATGTAACAGAAGTGGGTTTGGTAGGTTTTTCGACTTTTGCCTCTTTCTTTTTTGCCAAAAGAAAGTTTGATTCACAAAATATTTTTGTTTTAATGAAATAAAACACTTTGGACAAAAACAGGGATCAACAGACTATAGCAGATCTTCTTGATCTTGAACTTTTCCAAACCACGGTTTCCATAAGTTTTAGTTACGAGCATGCTGATTTCCCAGGCGGAAAATTTTTTTGGTCGTCACCTGTGGACCAATTCAAAATGTAGATAAATCTATTTTCAACTATAACCGCCCCTGCATCAATTCTTAAAATGTTTCTTAAGTTTTGAAGCTGCTACTGTACCATGAAGGTTTCAAAGTTCCAATCCATAGAATTCAAAACTCAGGGAACATGTGGAACGAACACATACCAAATAGCAATTGACGCATGGTGAGCACCATTAAAACACACTGTAGCAGCATATGGCCCAGTGGTTCTTAACTTTTTCCCTGAAGGGAGCCAAATCCAGACCGACGATTTTGTTAGAGAGCCAGACTAAAAACTTTTAGCACACGTCAACTGACAGGTTTTCTTTCACTGCAAAGAAATCGTTCACACAAAATATTAGAGGTTTCCTGGAAAAACTGCTGAGAGCCGCACAAAGGTGCTTGGGAGCCGTATGTGGGTCTCGCGGAACCGCGGTTGAGAACCACTGGTATAGCCCTTCAGCCACCTATACTTAAATGACGTGGCCCCACTTTGCCAAAGCAAGTGGAAATTACGGCCAGTGCCACAGGTATTTTATGTTTGGAGTCACATGCTTAATAAAAGTGCTTAAGAGTAACGTCACATTTCTCTTTTTGCATTTCAAGAAAAATTATTTTGTTTTGAAACTCAGGTTAACAGAACGCGACTTTCAGGAAAAGAAAAAACATGTGGTTTGACTTATAAAATGCTACTTTATATTTAGTTTGCTGATGTAACCATTAAAATTGCCCTGAAGGCTTTGTTCTAGAAGGGCACTGTTGTGTTTCACCTGTCCTGACACTGCAAATCTTGAATCCACGCTTTTACTCAGGTAGCATTCATTTTTTCGCCATATAAGGAAATAGGAAAACGAGAAATCTTGCTTCTAGGGAAAGGAGTAAGATTATTTTGTACAATCATGCAAGCAAGGATGTTAATGGCGTGATCACGGCTTCTACCTGTAAATGGATAGTGACATTGTGAAACAAAAAAAAGTGTGAAGGTAAACAAGACAAAGTTTTTCTGAATCGTTGAGTTGCCAAAACATGTTTAATTTTCATTTCTTTCAGTACAATTTTCAACACATAAGGATCAATGAATAAAGGCCAAAAGGTTTTCACGCTTCTGAACGTTGAAGGTAGTTTGTAACTGATATGAAGCCTTAGCTTTCGATAACAGCACAGTGCAAAAAGAGTAATGCCTGCCCTGTTTAAGTTCCATTTTCACTTTTTTACTTTCAACATGCAACTTTGCGAGTGTGGCGAAAAACGATAGAATAAAGGGCAAAGCTGAGCACATCTTGGCAAGCGCTGTTAATACAGCGGCCAAATGACAATGAGTGCAATTTACACAAAGGGATTGAGTCTTTGTCTCTTGGGTGTGTTTTGTCATGTTGTATGTTGTTCGTACCCTTCACCGCTGTTTGTTATCTTTCTCCGTGTTACGTTGTCAACGCGTGCCTTCAGTCTAAGCAAAGTTTGATCTAAGCACAGTAAATTTTAAGCAAAATATTGAGAAAGAAAAAGAAGGAATCATTTTCATGTTAAAAGTTCACACAGCCATTCCGCAGATGCAGGACCGGAAGGACCAAATATTTTTTTTCATTTCATGCTAATCATCTAATAGCTTTGAACGAATATATTTACTTTGAAAATGTAGGCTTCAAAGTTGAAAGCACAAGGTTAACCACAAAAATATCGAAATGTGAATGCGAATACACGGATAAAATGAAGCAAAAACGCATATTCTTCAAAACTTTGTGGATTATTCGACACAGACGCTGTTTTGGAGATGTCATTTAAACCTATGAAGAAATGTGTTGGATGTTAAAACATTTCTTTATTTTTCCACAGAGGGGGGAAAATCATTGGAAATATTGATTACGGTTTTTCTGTGACACCACTGAAATAACACCTTTAAAGTTCATTACCCTATCAGAATGCTGCATGCTGCCAAAATCTAACGTGTTTATCGAATGCAATAAAAGAACGTAAAATCCGATGCTTGAAATGGAATGAATCGGACGTTGCGAAAAACAATTATCTGTATAGCTTTAAAGTAACAAAGACATTTTTTCAAATGCTTTTTAGATCTACAACACGAAAAATTTTAAGAACTAATTTCTACGTTTATGCAGACGCAACTGGGATATAGTCTAAAATGTGCCTTTCACTACGATAACTGTTGATTCTGAAACAATATGTAGGAAGACAAACTGGAAATAATATGCAAGGAGATCAACTAAAGCTATTGAAAATATTTTTTGCGAGACTGTTATAATGGTAAAATTGTCTACGTCCATTTGTTGTTACTGTTGCAGTTCAAAGTGAAATAATATTTTGGTGCGGATTTTACAGTTCTCAAAATTGTGCTGAGAAATCCATAATCGCGCTGAAATATCGAGACTCCTTTGTAATGTCATTGACATTGTCAAATAAATGAAACATGTGCTTTAAACGAAACATGTGTATACCTACTAATCTTCTAATTTACCACGCAGACCTGCATACCGTTAGAGGTATAGAGCTGTTCTGATTGCAGACTGCCATTAGTTAGTTGCGTGCTGGCCAGTTGTCTGCAAGAACCGAAACGCAAGACTGCACAATCGGCTTAGGGCCTCACTAAAAATAAAAACCACTATCCAGTCCCATGACTTGCTTTCTATATAGTTTTTCATGGGTCAATGTCAAACGAATTGGCTGTAGACCTTCCAGTGGTGCAGCCAGTGCAGTGGAGCGTTGGGCGTGCGAACTGTGTGGCTCAAGACTGCTTTAGTTTTGCAGAAGGTCGCAGTTGCACAGACGTTCTTAGCAGGAAACAAGCGCTGAAACCCAGAAATAGTTCCCTGTTATGTAGAATGTTTCGAACGCTTTTGAAACTCATTGAAAACAGTGCTAGATTTAGCGGATGTGGGGAACGTTGAAACAGGAAAAGGCCAAAACAGAAGGTTTGTCAAAAGAATGGAAACGTGTAATATTTCCTACGCTTGCGCAAACCAAACATTAATTTCTAGATTTTCTCGATGCGAATTTCAATGAAACTTCTGTCTCCTTAGATGGCTGCAAAATACAGTTCTTCTTTTAGAAAAGGTACATTCAACGGACCTGGCATTACGTTTATTCAATAGTCTTCGTCAAAACCACCGTACGTAAACACAAACGTTAGTTTATCGCCGTGTATTACGTGCAGGAATGCTCCAAAACCAGGTCTAGACGATTGCCGCACTGAGAAGATGAAATAATCAGGACGTGATGAGGTGTGTCGTGGGCGTGTCACGACAGCAGATAGGAATAGTAAATGTTGCCAAACATAAAATCGTCTTTCAGTATATTTTAGGTGGAGCATGAGACCAAAAAAAGCTTGTAACACTGCCTTGTTCAGTTTCAACTATTCGCAAATGCACGATCAAGCATTGGCAACCCCATGTGACACTTGTCCACTGTAAGTCTGTGTATTACAAACATTCGTTTTTTTCAAAAGATTATTTAACGTTGTGAGTGATTTGTAGTAAACATGCAAGTCGGCAATCGTAACAAAGAGCTAAATTATTTCGTTATAGCTTCAAGGCTTTACATTCATACTTTCATATTGTTGTATTAGCGCATCTGGAGCTCCACGTATTTTCCATCACAAACGCCAAAACAAACGCAGCAGTGGTTGTTTAAGCCATAGCAAATGGCATACTATAAAATCCACAGCATTCACGCGCAAAAATGTGGGTGCTACTGCATTAAACATATTTTTATTTTAACTCCGACGAATTACTCAAATAGTCTAACGAGCATGAGAAAGCTCACTTCATGGTCAGTTAATATTAGAAGCGAGGTTTGTGAGGTTTATAAGAGCTGAAATAAAGAAAAACTTTTTCTGACCGAACTTGCGCTGATAAGCTTGGCTGTTGAGGTAGCTAAAATTTTTATTTTGATATCTAGGCTATAGGCCTTAGGTGTTGCTGCGAAAGGTTGCAGGGGCATGAAGGCATGCGTTTACACAAAGGAAATAAACAAACTTTTAAAAATGTATCGTGAAGCAGGGCCGGATCCAGAGGGGAGGCGATTGGGGCGATCGGCCCCTTAAAACTCACGAAAGTAAATTTATTCACCATCAATTTGTACAATTCGGAAAACAGCATGTGCGATATAAGGCCACTTTGTTGTCCATTATTTTATCGCAAGAGTATTGTGAAATATACTTCACCTCTCTTACAGTAGCGAAGCCGTTATGAGACTTGACTACCAAACCTTACTGAAATCGCCCTCCCCCTAGCCTTGCTAACTGGATCCGCCCCTGTCGTGAAGCGTTGCGCGCTGCACTTCTATAGTACAAAATGTGATTTTAACAGAATCAGCTGCAAATAGCGAACAGACCGCTCAGTTACAATTTGTTACCGTTCGCAGAGTCACGATAAATTTCTGAAGAAACAAGAGAGGCGGCAATTTGGTCTTCATATACAAAAACTTTGTATTGACCCATTTTGTTTCTGCCTTTTACCAAATAAAGAGAGGGCGCTTTAGCCGAAGAACACAAGGAACTGAAATAAAATAATGCCAATTAATATGCAAGATGATATTTCGCATCAAGAGTATATAAACAATTTAACAGATTGCTTTATTTTTAGCTCTTGACTAAAGACTCGTTTTGTAGCCTAGTTTCCAATAAAAACACGAACCAAAAAACGGCTCTTGGCGTTGGCGCCCAGGGTCTGATGACATCATTCCAATGTGCATAAACCTACTCTCATATGACCAACCGACAAAAAAACGAAAATCCAAAACTTTCCAATTTTTTAATCGAAACTATAAGACTCCGAATCATAAAGGGTTTGAAGAGCTCTCTAGCTCATTCGGCTGGAGAGTGATGGCCCTCAGCCGAAATGGCCAGCGTTACGTTTTTATGGGACTTGATTTTTTACCCAAATTTGGGTTTTTGAGACACAATTTTAGATGCAAAAACGCTAGAAAGCCAATCAAGGGTTCTAAAGACTAGGATTAGAGCCTAGTTTCCAAGAAAAACTTGAGCCAAAAATGGTTCCTTGGTTTGGCGCCCAGAACCAGGTGACCTCGATCAAAAATGCGCGTAAGCCTGCCTCCATTATGACGTCACCCACAAAAATGCCCAAACCCAAAACTTGCATTTTTTAAAATCTAAACTAGAAGATTTCCTGACTCCGCAGAGGGTTTGAACAGCTCTCTAACTCAATCGGCTGGCGAGTTACGGTGCTGCAAAGTTCAAAAAAAGTGGCGTAGGTGGGACTTTCTTCTTTGAAGTGGCTTACTTCTCGGCAGGGCCTGCATCAAAACGCTGGTGCTCGAGAATAGATAAACACGAGTGTATGCTTTTGGCTTTGCAGCTTTTTCTGAGGCTTTGCAATCATCAGTATCTGCCGTTCGCTATTTTCCAGATGTTAAACATACAGATATCTTTGAAAAGACCGCTTGCCTACATCAGCATAAATTTACCACAGTTAAGCTAGTTGATGAAAAATTTCAGTTTTGCAATGCGTAACACAAGAGCCATTCCTTCGAGCGAGATTTGTGTAGTTTATTATTGATGAGTGAATTTTGTCCAAAACTTAATGAATTTTTTTAGTTGGCTTAAATTTGATGAAGGCTCTTGGAATTACCACATGATTCCAGTTCACTCACGGGCAGTGTCTATTTTGACATCAGGGGCAAAAAAGATCGGCAAAATAGTCTTAGACTATTTTGCCGTTATGGCCATTATTTTGCCTTATTTGGGAAAATAGGCACTACCTCAGTTATATGTGA
>JGI24022J15233_10007645_pt1 | contig 11938 bp, 10 predicted proteins | sample Ectturendosymbi2_FD_15233 | JGI IMG/M metagenome (IMG submission 15233)
TTATCATCTTCAGTGCATAGCAATAGAACTGCAGTGATCTTGCTGCAGGTTCTTATTGGTTAATCAGGAGAAAAGCGCTGTAAAAAAGGAAAAAAGGAAAAAACGCAAAAGGCTAAAGGCTCAAAAGGCTAAAAGAACCATGCTTTTAAACAGCCACTGAACCACAGTGTTTGGATTCTCACTCCAAGACCTAATGTTACAAACTCTGTCTAGGACCACATTTTTGGACTGTTTCTGGAAACAAAATTAAAAAAACAAATTTACGTTTCTGAAAACTTTGGAAAGCAGAAACATAATTTTATGTTCGCCAAGAACAGTGCACAGTATACCTTGGATGTAGATCTACATCCAAAGGTAACGGAAGTGTTAAGAGTCTATGTATTTCCAGCTGATCTGCCTATAAACGGAGATTGTGGCCTATTATTTTTATGTCACAAGCTCTTTGCAGTCATTGATTCGATGTATGCTAGGCATGGTTGTGGAGCTGAAGCTCAAACAATTTTGGATGGCTAAAGAGGTGGAGCCAACAACCTTTAGATAGTGAAGCCAGAGCATGAAATTTGGGTTCCGGTTCCACATACACAGATTGTGGGGAAAGCGAGTCGTGCAAATAATGCTATGTTTTTTAGCTTTCAATGGACCTAATTGTTCTTGAGCCAAAGCCAAACACTTTTAGATATTGGAACCAGAGTGGAGCCAAAAAATTTAGATGCTTGGTGCTGGAGCCTGAAATTTGGGTTCAGGCTCCACAGCCCCATGCTAGGTACAATCATGATGTTACAGCTGAGTCCAGTCCAATAGATGTAATCATAACGTAACAGCTGAACCTAGCAAAAATTGACCAGCAAATACCTTTTAGTATGTAGGCTATGATGACATCACCTCTTGTCTAATGAGAATACAAGTGTTGAATTGTGTATTATTTTTATCCTAGCATTCTCCTGATAATTTATATGCATGAAGCAGAACATGTTGAAGTGTTTTAGTTCTATAATTTTTATGCAGACCCTATACCATTAATGTTGGTGGAAGTTCTTGGTTCGAATGTAGGTAGTACATGTGGTACAAACAATAATATGGTGGAAGTGCCTGAAACCAGCAACCTACTACCAATTTCCTCTGTACCGGTGCCAGATAGCAGGTAATAAATGTATCTCTTTCACAATTTTCTTGCATAGTTTTTTGTGTGTATGGTAATGCAGTAGACACTGGTTTATACATCCTTGGTTAATACAACCAACTGCTTATTATATCCAAATTGCTTTGAATGGCATATTGTTAATCATTTCCCGTTATAAAAACTCTGGTTAGTACATCCAGCCACCACTTAATCCATCCACATTTGAATCCCTATGCAGTCAAACTATTTTTACTGTGAACAAATAATGGCCTATGATTACAGTACAATGTGACAATTATTATGATCGAATAGGCTATGTACAATGGACTGCTTTTGAGCATCAGTTAACCCATTAAATCCAGTGTGCGCCACTNTTCTTGCTGAACTTTGCANGACCATGACTCTCCAGCCGATTGAGGTTGAGAGCTGTTCAAATCTTTAAAGATGNAGAAAATCTTTTAGATTAGATTTTAGAATATTAGAAAGTTCTGAATATTGTTTTTTTGGGTTTGAATTTTCGATCCTCTTGTTCAAGCCTTGCGACAAAAATATAAAAGGTATGATTTGTCCATCTTGGGCAAGTCTTTATTCAAACCACAAGTTGCAGGCTGATTGAGAGAACTGTTAAAACCTTTTGAAATGTGGAAAGTTTTGTAGTTAGATGAAAAAAAGTGGGAAATTTTAGATTTCAGTTTTTTTGTGTGTGACATCAAATAGGCCTTCTTGATCTTCTAGCATTTGTGGTTACAAGTTAATGGCCTGAAAACAACAAAATTAATTATATAGTCCCCTTAGGAATTAATTGATGATTGACTTTTTGCCATAACTTGCCAACCACAAATGATGCTAGAAGACTAATCAAGGGCTCTAAAGATGCAGGTTTTCGCCTAGTTTAATAAAAAAATACCCTTTGGGTTTGGGGTCCAGTTTCAGGTAACCAGGGCAAAAACAGCCTAAACCTACCCCTATTTATGATGTCACTCACAGAAAACTCAAATCCAAAACATTCTAATTTTTTAAAATCAAAAGCACAAGTCTTTCTGCATCTTTAAAGATTGAACAACTCTCTGNCTCAATTTGCTGGTGAGTTGTGGCCAAATGTGTTGGTGCCATTTTGTGCCAAAAGTTTGGCGCACGTTGGACTTAAAAAGAGGTGGTTGGTNTTCGGACTTGATGGAACAGCATTTGAGAAGATGTACAGGTTTTATGCTTTGAAGGCAGAAGTAGATGGCCATATCAGAAAAACGTTTCTGCCTAAGCAAACCACTTTGTGCAGTTGTTTCAGTGCTGAATAGATACAGTAAAAAACATCAATTGCATAATTTTACCCCTTTGGCCTTGTTTAGTTGCAGTTTCAAGAAAATCGGTTATTACAACTACTGCTTATTACAACCAAAATCAGCCAGTCCTGGTGTGGATGTATTAACTGGAGTCTACTGTATTGTAATTTGTTATAATCAATCATTGTTGTCAATGACATGTGGTTTTGCCAACATATGTTTTCAAATTTTTTGTGTCTGGTGCTATATATAATGCTTTCTATCAAATTTTAGAGGTCAGCTTATCAGAGTTGTTGTAAAATTAGAATGTTTCATTGAGTGGTATAATCTGCGCCGTTACTACCACAATCTGCAAAATTAATCAAAACCATTGTGCATCAGTTGCCATGTGTGTAAATAAAAACCATGCTCAGGCAGAGGGATCTATTTGAAAAATTTATGACTGTTTCCCCATCAACTATCCACAAATGGAGGCCCTGAGCTGTGACTGCTATGCATCTGGGGAGGTGAATACGGACAGCTCAGAGTGCTTCTCCAGGAAACGTGAAAACCACACAAATAGCAATTCTGACATACAGTGATTTAAGCTAGTGATGGGCAAATGGAACAAACTTCACTGAACAGGAAAAGAAGACTAACTGGTTAAGGGAACCAAACAATATTCCCTGGATGTTGTTGGCATCTGTTTGACTGAGCTTCTAACATTGTAAAGCTAGATTATAGGTGGAAGCTGTTCTAGTTCGACATTGAGCCAGCAAAGTTTGCCTAGTCTAAAGTGGGGATGCTCGTAAGCCCTCATGTGGCAAGAAGTTTTAATGTATGGCTCTCACTAGGAAAAAGGGTGTGCATGTTAACACTTTGGCTTTGGTACTGTTCAAGGATTTTCACGCCAATGCAACCGGATCGCACGTGACATTGCGCGAGCGTAACTCTGGTGCCAGAAGCGGTAGAGAGCTGTTCAAGGGCTCAAAAGACATGGCAAGTCTTTTAGTCTGCATTCAAAAGCAAATTTTTTGGTTGGGGGGTGTGAATTTATTGTGAGTGACGTCATAAGTAGAGGGCTTTTAGGCCACCTTGACCCACTTCACCTGGCCCTGGGCCCAAACTGTTAGATGGTGGTATTTTGCTGAAGTTTTTGTTGGAAACTAGGCTACAATCTGAGTCTTTTGATATTTTGGATGACTTGCTGGGGTTTAGGGTTCAAAAGTTATGAGCTACAGTAATAAAAATATTTGATTAATTAGTTTATTTGGTAATTAATTAATTTGTTTCTTTTAGATCATAACTTTTAAAGCAGAAATGCCAGAAAGTCGATCAAAGGCTCAAAAGACTCGGACTCAAGCCTAGTTTCCAATGAAAACTTCAGCGAAATACTTTGGCCTAGTGGTTGGGCCCTAGGTAACATGTAACATGAGGTGAAAGGGCCCAAAAACTAAATTACTTATGACGTGACTCTCAAAAAGCTGCAACCCCCAACGAAAAGATTTTTTTCAAGTGCAGGGTAGGTAACTTGCCGAATCATTTGAGGGTTTGAACAGCTTTTTAACGCAATCGGCGGGGGAGCTATGGCAGTGGTAAGGCAACCAAACTGCTGGTTTTAGACCAATTTCCAGGTATGGTATATTCGTAGACCGGCCATCAAGGTTTTGAGGTTGTAGTTGTCACTCTACTCCCTGTGTTCGATACAGCTATACGCCACAAAAACTCGAGTGCAGTACAACTGAAATTCGTGGAAGAAACTAGTGATGCTCGGTGAAAGATTAGAACTAACAAATCCATGTGTTTTTGGGAGACCTCAATCCACATTTGAGAATGATACCAGTGGATGGAAGTGTGATCGGCCAGCCTGGTGATTCTTACATAAATGACAACTGAAGGCTCTTGCTGCAACAATTCACTGTGCATAATGAGCACTTTCTTTCAACACAGAGGTAAATTGCATGTATACTTGGTGCAGAATTCTTTCTGTCAACAATCACTCATTGATTTCTGCATGGTTTCCGCTGACCTATTCTGATCAGTGTTGGATGTTTGTGTCAGAAGGGGTGCAGAACTGTCGACCAATCAGCACCTTGTGGTCTACAACTTGCTTCTTGAAACACCAACAGAGTCTATATAGATGGAGTATAGCGAGAGGCCCTGGCAAACAAGGACTTAAGAAAGAATTTTGTAGACAAGGTATTATCCTTGCTCTGAGATCTCTCAGAATGCACACTGTATGTGGGGTTGGAGTGCCAGCTGTGGAAAGTAGCTGTATCTTTGCCCACATGCATGCGCAAGCCACTCAAGTGGCTTGAATGTTATTCTGTCACAACTTGTCAACCAGTAGAGCTAAAGAGCTAATCAAACCTCTAAAGATGCAGGAAGTCTGGCTTTGATTTGAGAAATGTTAGGCAGTTCTGGTACCTAAATTTTGTTTGGCAGCCTGATGTCATGGGGTGGACACAGCTATGTCATCGGAACCTGAGAAAATTTTCAAGTGGAAAAAACGCTCCTAGGGAAAACCCACATCTTTAAAGCCCTTGATTAGCCATCTGGCATTTGTAGTTGGCTAAAATTTTCCAAAAATGCCATTCAGGTATGACAGAAATGTCAGAAGCATGGTGTGGTGAATAATTGCAAAAAAGGAACCCCATGGTGGAACCATGAGCTGGATGATGCTGAAAGTAGTCTACAAGGCATGGCTTTAAAACAAAGCTGACTCTTCTTTGCATGCATGGTATGCTGAGGAACAAAAGTCTTTGCCTCTCATGGTACAAGGTCCAAAATGCTATCTTACGAGTATTATTAGTATAAACTAGATTCCAAGTACTGGCAAGCCACCAGGCAAACCATCTTTGTGTCTTCAAGGCAAAAAGTATCATACTGCTAGATCCATCAAAGACCAAAATGGTTTCTTACTCAGCAATGAGGAGGACATCCATAGTGGATGGAGAAAGTATTTCAAAGATCTTTCGAACCCAGTTGCTAGAGGAACATTTTTGGCAGGCTGTGTTTTTGCTGAGATATTTCAGCCATTTATCCCATAGTAGTATTAATTATTTTTCTCATATTGCTTTCACATGCAATAAGTCAACATTCAGTTACCTGCACAAAGAATTTCTTATCTCACGTACACCCTGCATCAAGTTAAACCCATGCCTGCCACACGCATAACTCAAGTGGCTTCCCGCACTCACCCTGAAAATGCAGGTGCCTGCAACCCGCCCCACGCAAGACTCTAATAACTTGTGAGGTGCTGTGAGACCGAAGTAGCTATTTACATAATTGTATTGTGATTGTGAAAATAGTTTTGGCACAACAATGTAAATCACAGAGATACCATTAACACGTAGCACATTTACTGAAATTTGGAAAGAAAACTGCAAAACTTTTTCCTGTTTTCCAAACCTTAGTGCTTCAACCATGGGGTATTGAGCACTCTTGGCATTTTATGTCAAGAGTGCTCAATACCCCATGGTTGAAGCACTAAGGTTTGGAAAACTCTTGGCATAAGTTATTTTTGAAACGCCAGCAGAACACGTGCTCTTGCAAGTGATGCACATTTTGCATCTTGTTCCATGACATTTTCGAGTGAGATCTAAGTTGACAAAAAGGAATGGCCACAACATTTTCAAGTGATACTTTTTTCATACACACATTGTGTATCAGTTGAAGAATGAATTTCCGTCTACTTAATATTTTGCCAGTCGACTTTTGAAACAACATTTTTACTTGATGCCATATTTATCGGTTTTCTTTGGCATAAATGCAATGAAAGGACAACATGACTTCAGAAGCATCAACTACTTGTCCAATGTGAATGAAACTTTTCACCAATATTTTCAGTGACACGTGGATGCTGATGTCATAAACTGCATGTGTTGCTGTGAATTAGTCTGCTCCTGGCCCAGTACATCTTTGGTTTATCATCGAAACTCAAATATTTCAGGATAGAAGTAAATCTAACATGTGACATGTTTTCTGAAAATAGCCACCAGATTGTAAACATCAGTCGCCACATGAGACAATCGAGATACTATGAGAAACAAATAATTAGCTTTGGCTAATGGCTATCTCCTGCCACTGGGTGTCGAAATCAACACCTTGGTAAATGGTGAGGTGCAACAATTAAAGAAATCAAATAACTGTCACAAAAATGAAGCAGAATCGCAACAATCATAGTTTTGAAAAGTATTAGGTTTCTTAGGAAAAGGAAAAGCCAATAAATCTCAAACTCACCAGATGTGCACATTTTGCAAAAACTGAATTTGAAACTCACTTGGTATCAAAAACAACACCTTGGTAAATTTAGTGTTAATGCAGTTCAAGCTTTTTTGTTGATGGTAAAATGATTTGTTTCACCTTTACTCTNTTAATTCTGAAGTTTTTCCATTGTTGCGTATCTTCCCTTCCTGTTAGCTGCCACCAAACATTCATAGTAAAAACCAGCANGTAAATTATTGTACAAAAGACACTTAACAATTGTTTTTTGATTGACTGTGGTTGGGAAAATGTATTTGTGTTGCATATAACTAGCTATGATGAATGTAAAAAATCAGATTGTTACGGTAAGTAACACTGTAGAGTTACAGCAGGCAAATTGTTAACGCGCTCCTTTTAATTTCTTAACAAAAACAAAAAACACACATTAAAGAACACTGGCAGACGACGCGCTCAAATACACAAGACTCGCTTAACTGCTTTTCAGCACTTCAGTGCACTAATACGTGAGCTTCCAGGACGTTTGCGCGATATAGCGCACCAATGCTGTCGCCGCCAACCAAACTACGATCCATAAATGAACACTTCAACAAAGTGCCTTCCATGAAAGTCACAACCTATGGTCAATGTAAATATGTAATTGCAGGAGCCAAACAAACCAGCAGTGGAGTGGTTAAGAACAATTTTTTCTCATTCCCGCTGCCCTCTCAAAATGTAACTGCTGCCCTGATTTTCCACAGCTTGACCAAAAAACGAAATCAGCGCAAACTCGGTCGCTTCGAGCACAAATGAGTAATCATTGGACCAACGCTCTGGCCAGTTCTTATGCCAATCCCCGCCACCAATGCTATGCGCGTTTTTGCCATAACACATATTGTCTCATTTGTTCAAGTGATGTCTTCATGATCATCATGTTTCAGTGTACAGGACTTCACTGGTTTTCATGTTTTTGTCAAAAATTTGTGTAGTTAAATATAACATGTGTTGCAGAGATCTCAATGCAAAACGCACAGACTATTTAATATGGGAAGATTATTTTATGGCTGTTGCATTTTTGTCTGCTCAAAGAAGTAAGGACCCAAGCACTCAGGTATGCTCGTGCTTGTGTGTTACAGAGTGAGAGCCACGTCAACACTACTGTATTTTCTTGTCTTTGTGCATAGTTACAAATTACCAAATTTGAGGGAAAGGGTATTTATGGTTGTGTGAAAACTGTTCCCTGTTGTGCTGTGAGTGTGAATGGAGAAGAATTAAGCAACTTGGACAAGAAGGATCTAAATTTCAGAAAGTATATACCGGTACTCACATTTTGAAACATAGTATGATGAAAACTTGTTAAATACATATTCAATGCAGGTTATAGATATGCTTTGATTTTTGTGTACACTGTGGAGAGACTTTTACTGGTTTTGACATTGATCTGAATTTTTTCAGGTGGGGGCCTGCATTGTGAATGATGAAAATAAAATTGTTGGAATAGGTTACAATGGAATGCCAGTCAAGTGCTCTGATGATTCCTTACCATGGGCACGTGAAGCAGATGATTGGCTCAATACTAAATATCCATATGGTAACGTCTAAGCACATTTTCACATTTCGCTACTGTTTGTTGCTGGTGTACTTGACAATAGAAACATGAGCATGGTCTAGCTTGACGCATGATTTGTTTGTAATCTGAAAACCTGAGATGTAGCACTTAGGATTTGTCTGTAGTCCAACCCATATGCTGATGCACATAATGTAAAGACATACAAGAACTACAAGAACAATTAGTACCTATTTTAATTGCTTGTGACATGTTCAATGATGATGCACTTCATCTAATGAGCTATGTTGACTTACATATGTCGATGCTTCCTGTATATGATGTGTTCTGCTTGTTTAACTAGCTTGAAACGTGATCTTTTAATGCGAAGTATGAAATATTATTTTGAGAATAATCTGTGACACTATGATCAGACATTTTTAAGCAAAAAATGAATTGAAATTAAAGTTCTGTATTCTCTGATTTCCACGACATTATCAATTGCAATCATATAGGTATCAAGTTTCATACATGTTTGGTGTAGGTTTGATGACACTTAGTGGTAACAACTGATTTTGAATCATATTTTGACCAAGTTTGGTAAAGACAAACTGCTTGTCAATACTGTCAGTATAGAAACATTTAAGAATGAATCAGTTTGCATTTCTTAAACGGTTTAATGCTAGAGGGACAGCTGTTTTTGCATACCTAGAAGGACAAAATGTGTCGATTGATGCAATATTTATAAAATAGTGGAAATACAAAATATTCTATTCTGAAAAGTGCTCCTTTTCTTTTGTAAACTTCTTTCAACTAATTTATGCTTTTTCATTTGGAAATAAAAAAGATTATATAATGTTCTCAAAATTGGTATTTTTGTAAAGCAACTGACATACACTGCACGTACAGTATTCAATTCACATACATGATTTGCACTTTCTGTATGCACAGGTACCATACACGGGTTTCTTACAGCTTTGGAAAGTGTCATTAGCGTGATTTCTGCTGCATTTTCAATTAGAGCACACAAACCTTTTTTACGCAAGTGAAAATGTAAGAGTTTTGGAGGATGGGAAAGTACTGGATGCTCTACAGATATGATTGTGATATGCCCTGTCAGTTCTTCTGCTAATTTTTGTATGTTTTCTCTGCGGCTTATATTGCCCTGGCAGATGTAAATGACTCTCCTTTTCATATCTAATTCTTGCACAGACCACCATCTACTTCCTGCTTTCACCAAATAAGGTCTTGTCATTTCATCATATACATCAACTCCCATTTGGGTCATTGCAGTGTCAACCAAGCCAGCAGAAATGCAGTTTACTTCAGGCTATTCCTAGACATTCCATTATTATCTTGAAAGTTCACAGTATAACAAGGGAGACAATTTAATTGCGTGAATAAAGTGGCATGAAGTGTTTTTGGTGTAGCCTATATACGACATTTTCTGCTGAGGCTAACAAGTGAAAAGATAACAGTAGCTGATCTTGTTTCATTGTGTGTGTGCCTAAAGGACAAAAAGGTAAATGAATAAGTTAACAAGAAAGAACTGAACAAGATCTGGTTCAGGTGACAACAGCATATGATTCTATTTCTTGGTTTCAAGTTTGGTAGTGCCTGTTTTGTTTCATGAGCCAAAAGCTGTGCTGGGGTTATTTTGCCTTTAGTTGAACCTGATTGGTTGAAGTGGTTGCCTTTAGTTAAACCTGATTGGTTGAAGTGGTCACATGACAAGCGACATACAGGGACAACGGGTTAGAGTCTTACACAGTTCATGCAGTGCAGCCACTAACTGCTTGCCATCAGTGAAACCATGAAACAATATTCTGTATTGGATAAAGGCAAAATCAAATAGCTCCAGCAGTGTTTTTGCCTCATGAGGCAAAATATGCACCGGTTTCAAGTTTTTCGGAGTATAAACAGGAATCGGAGTGTAAATATCCAATGAGCTCCGGAGCAAGAGCTGGAGTCACTTTTTGTGGAACAGGGACAGGAGCAGCAGTCAAAAAAGAGACTCCGATCACCTCTGTTAGTCAGTCAATGCATTTAATCTTGATTTGGTACAACATTGTGATTGTTTGATTGCATTAGCACTGCGCTCCTCAGAAAACTCTAGACTTATTTTGTCAATGTATTTATGTGAAAGTGGGGAGCACTTGGAGCTGACCAAAGATTTGCAGAACAGCAGAAAAATAAATTATTTTATAACAGAAGAAAGTTACACATGAAGGCTCACAGAAGTCTTCCACAAAAACCTGGCCACAGTTATTAAAACAAGAATATTAATTTCGCTCAAATGAGCATCGTTAGTTCCACAGAATAAAAAAGTAAAAGCGCAAAATCTGCAAGGCAATGAATTAAAATAGTAAGTCACTGAATTGAAATAGTAAGTCCCTAAAAACTAAAGAGTTGTCAGTATGCTATCACGCAAAGTGTCCAAAACGTTGACCTCACTGCACACTGCAAAACGTAAAGTGGAAAACAACGAGTGGCATAACGCACATCAACATATTAGACGTGTTGAATGGAAAACAGTTTTCGACGTTGGAACAGAAGAACAAACGACATCACCAAAGAAACTCAAAATAACAAAGCATCCCAGGCCGGATACTGAACGGCTTGATGAAGGTACTGTCGCATACGTCGAAGCAGTTGTTACTAAGCTGAGAAATTTGAAAGAGGGTGTCCACAACCTATTTCACAAGCGCAAAAACCTCCCTAAGGACCAAAGGAAAAGCTTAGAAAAAATCAACAAAGCGCTCGTACATAGTCGTGTGATAGTGGTGTGTCGTGCAGACAAGGATGGAAAAATAATAGTTATAAACTATGAAGACTACCGGAATATTTTGTTAAAAGAGTTGGAACAGTTCAGAATTTTTTTTAGATCAGGCAGATATCCATTCCCACCCTGACGGCATAAGGGATAAATGTACCGAAATAGCTTTTGACCTGCATATAATGAATGTAATTGATGACAAATTTAATTCCACACTGTTGGTATGAAGTTTAACGATGGTGTTTACAGAAAAGTTACTGGTGCAAGTGCTAAACATTTCCGGTCCAACGATGTCGCGTACGCGTATCCTTTATTTAAAACTCACAAAGGATTTACAAGCTGCGAGAGTGGAGGACATACCAGTAAGACTACTCCAATCTGCAGGAAGCATCACCACGTCCCGAGTGACAGCTTTTTTGGAACATCTCTTAAAGCCTATCAGCGTGCTACACTGTAGTGCCCAACCAGTGGAATACTGCCAAGACAGTAGACAATATATTTCAGATTTGCTGATGTGGCAAACGAAAAATCTTCATGTGATTCAGGACAAGCTTAGTGAATCCCCGTTGTTTGTTGTGGCGGCAGACGTCAAGGGCTTATACCCAAACCTCAGAAGAGATATTGTGCAACGCGCTCTCAGTCGCGTACTTGTAAAACATTCCAAGTTTTCTGCCGACGCCCGGGAGGCCATATTACAACTAAACAACGTTGTCTGAGTAATGTGATAACACAATTCGAAAGCAACTTTTACATTCAAGATAAAGGTATAGTTACCGGTGATAATCACTCAGTTACCTTAGCTGATATTACTGTCCACTACATATTAGAACCGTATTCATTTGTAATTGAATCAGCAGAAATCTTCAGAAGATTCATAGATGATATAGTCTGGTTGTCTTTCGGGAGCGATAATACGAAGGACATCAGAGACACTCTTGAAACTGCCTTCACATCAGCAAGCCTGGAGCTCACGTTCAGAGAAACAAGCACAATTGAAGCTGATGGTTCGGTGGAGTTCCTTGATGTACATCACT
>JGI24022J15233_10007646_pt1 | contig 11938 bp, 10 predicted proteins | sample Ectturendosymbi2_FD_15233 | JGI IMG/M metagenome (IMG submission 15233)
TGATAGTTCTGCTAGCTCCACAGCAAGGCCGGACCAAGCCAGTCGGTGACGTTTTTACGCCACCTGGTCCTTGGTCGACCGATGTGCCGCTTTTCCGTGGGTGTAGCTAGCAGGACTCGCGTCGACAACCTTTCTTGCGGTATCCTGGTCACGTGTTTGAACCATCCTATCCGGGATCTTTCTATTCGACGAAGTTGCTCGACATTCAGGATTTCACAGCTTTTGTTGCGAAACGTCGCTGCGAACTCTTCGAAAAAATCTTTTTCTCTTCCACTTGTACTTGAAACAATGCTTTTCGGTCATTATGCGTGGGAAACAGTTGATTTAAATACTAATCTTGTCGTGTTATGCTGTTTCGGTAAAACATTTGCATCTTACAGCACTTCTGTTGCATCGAAGCCACAAGATTGCCACACAAAACCCGCGCTTTTTTACAATTATAAGCAATTATATTTTATTAAGTGACTCAATGAAATGGCATCAGTCGGAACCTTTGAACTTCAAAACAACTCATCAAGGCCCGATGTCCAAATAGCCGTGTGGTATATGTTTTTGTAGAACATCAACTTTTTTTCTATGCTTCTCGGTGTTTTGCGGCGACAAATGTGAAAGTTTTTTTACTTTTTGTGTTGTTGGCGCGGCTCAGTCCAGTCAAAACGTTTTGTTGCTGTTGAGTGTCCTTGAAATCGTCATTCGTTGATAAATTTATCATTTGGGTTGGGCGTTTTGAGTTGAGCGTAATGTGCATAACAAAACCGTGCAAAAATGAGGATAGTTCTGGGAGAACGAAAACTGTAAAAGGCAGCGTGCAGTTACAGAAAAATGTGTAATTACGCATGTCAACGTTGAACTTACTGGTTGTATTAATAGAGCAGTGTATTGTGTTGTATCATGTTTTGTGTCATTTTGCACAATCATGAAAACGAATGCTGTTGGTAACCGTAGTGCGTACTGTACTTTTTGTTCTTCTAGCTAGCGGGACTTGTTGAGGTAGTCTGGATTTTTTAGGATTTCTTTGGAGAAATGCGAGAAAAGAAAAGATTTTGAAACACGGGTTTGAAAAGTTTTTAAAATAAAAATGAAAGCATTGTTATTACAACTGGAGTGATTCGTTTAAAATACGCGCGTGTGAACTTTGTACACTGGCGACACCGCAGCTTTCAAATGTATTTGACGATCGACGTTCAAAGACAAAATTGCGTAAAACAACTTCTTTGTTTTATTTTACGTTACGTGTTTGTATCCACAGGAAGCCTTCAATTAACTGGAACTGCCGATCAAATCATGGAACATGTCGCCAGTTACCTCGGAAAAGATCCAGTCACAGTGAAGCAATTGAATTTATACAAGAAAGGCCAGCTGGATTTTGGTGGCATCCCTATCTCATCCAACAATCTCGAGGTCATATTCAAGAGTACGTTGCGCGTCGGCTTCCTGTTTCGAGAAGCTTCGGATAAATTTTAGTGGTTCTTTCAACCAAGCAGATGTGTCTCGGCGAAGTCAGCAAATTTTGACAAACGTGCGAAACACTGTGCGATGAAACTGCGCTTCGGCTTCTTTATCAGTTGAATTCACCCGCATTTAGTTAAAGATGATTAAGTCTGACCAAAGATTGATGACGTATAAAATGTTGAAGACACTGAAGTTTTTATTTCCGGACAAACATCTCGACTGGTCCCTACCTTTGTAAAAAAACTTCTGAAAATTCATTACGGACGTTACTGCTCGTTTCCTCGTTCAAGTTTCAAAAATTTCAAACTTGTTTCATTCGATTCCTGTAATATTCGGTTAATTTCATTTGTTTAAATCTTGGAATGTTCCAGAGAACCGGCTGGGAAGTAACAGTTTGTTGCACATGGGCTAGAGGCAAGGTTGTCCATGGGACATATTTATCTGTCCCATTCCCATCCCATAGCAATTTATGCCTGTCCCATCCCATGGGACATTTCCCATGGGATTCCCATTCCCATGGACAAGCCTGGCTAGTGGTCATTTCATGAAAAAATATTCCCCGAGCGCTAACTTTCAATATTGATTCGTGTTTGGATAAAAACACATTTGACAAGTCGCACTTGCTGGCGAGGTGTACGAATTGCTTAACTTTGTGCGGTTGAATAAGAGCGGTTGATATATGCACCAAATTGCCTTTAGTTCTTTGATTGTAGAACGACTTGTTGGAATCAAACGAATAGAAGTTGGTGTCATGCGCGCGCAACAATGCGACAAGTGACTTTTATTTAGAGCTTCTGAAAGACGCCAAGATTCAAGAAAGACAAACAGCGATAAGCACTTTCAACGCATCCAACCGATGGAAGAAAAAAGGTCTGGCTGTATCTCCAATGAAATACAGGTAAAGCAAGCGATGTTGAAAAGCGAAGCTGCGTGCAAAGATTGTAAATTTGTTGACAGTTTTAACCCATTTGCTTCACTGATCGTTGTTTTTTCATAGTGCCGTGTGATTCTGCTTGTCTGAAAATTGCGTCATCGTATGTTTCGTGCATTTCTGCACTTGGTGTGTGTTGCTTATAGCGCAGTTCCGAACATGCTGATTTCGTGCCTGTTTTTTGTAATTCACTGATTTTTGCTGCTATATATTTTATGATAGGAACATCTTTTAGAGGGCCATTGTTATGTGTTATAAGGGCTCCAGACCATGGTCAAAGGAGTAAAAGCACATTTTTAACTTCAGTTTACATGATACTCAGGCTGCAAAATGGTCTTTGGAAGTTGCTCTAAGTTTTGCGTTTTCAATGGTGATGCGATCCTGAGATCTTCCATCATGAACCAGTTAAAAAGTTCGCTGTGTAAATGTTTTGAAGTTCACTTCAGAGGGCTGCAGATGTCACTAACTTGAAACCTTTGGCATCTTACGACGTGCAGTTTTGACTTACTGTATTTGTATTCAGAAACTTAACAAACAAGTCAAGCGTATGTTGAATATTGAAATTTACTTATCCGCTAATTTTCCCCTCTGAAAACGAGGCATTCGTTCCCTACCGCATGTGGTGGTTCATTGTTTACGAATAAAAGTTGCGTGTGCGCAGGGTCGGAGTTAACTGGGGCAAATACGGGGTTCTTGTATCGATTTGTGCAGAGGATGGTTCTGTTGTTGTATCTCATGGTGGAATTGAAAGCGGACAAGGAATCAACACAAAGGTAAAACTTTTGCACGAAATGTTGTCGCCGCTTATGTTGTACCAAACAACTGTTGAGAAAGTCACCAATCTCAATTCAAAGCAAATCCATTCCTGATGCGTCATGGTGGCCTTGTGCGGGCCGAATGCAGTCTTTTCGTTACTTTGTCGACAGAACAATGTTTGGGCATCCGTTTGTGTTGAACTTACGTTATCGTAAACATTTGAAACTCCATGCAAAGCTATTTTTTGAAAAAGAGTTGATGGTGGGTAGAAAGTTTTCAGTACTGCTTGGATTCGGATGACAAGCACACAGAAACTGAACAGTACAAGCCAGCACTTGTGTTCCAGGTGGCACAGGTGGCCGCTTTCGCTCTCGGCATTCCCGTGGATGACGTTCTTGTCCAACGCACGAGCAGCATCACGTCAGCGAACAGCGAGTGCACTGGTGGAAGCATCACAAGCGAGGTGACCTGCAAGGTACGCAAGGTTCTCATACAAACGTCTGATGCTGCAGTTTTAAGCAAACTGTATCGGGCGAGCTTCGAGCTGTTATAATTTTTTTATCGCTTCACTTAAGATTTTGCGCAAACAAGCAATCGCCATGTCCAGCGTTGACGAGTCCATGGTGCAATTTGTTGCGTTTAGACGGTTTTGGAATGTTGCAAGATCTTGAAGACTCGTATGGAACCGGTTCGCTCAAAGATGCCAGGAGATTCATCCTGGAGAGACGTAGCGCGGAGATGCTATCAAGAGAATGTTGAACTCTCTGCTACCTGCATGTCAGTAGATTTAGGTTGAAGCAAGTCGTTGCGATAATGCTTTTATGCGATTGCGCACTCCTCCGTTGCAATTGTAACCGGATTTTTGTCTTTTGTGTAAGAGTTTATTTTGGTGCTACTGCTACGTCGACAGGCAGGTACTGTGGAGGAAGCTAACAGGTTTGTAAAACAAATATACTGCTCTAGACTGAGGATAATTTCTCAGAGAAGACCTATGAAAAGGCGTGATATTAAGTGAATCAGGAACTTAAGTTGATTCTCACGCGTCGAAACAACATCACAAAACGATTGCGTGGCATTTTGTTTTTTTTTTATCAAATCCTAACTGCCCTGAACGAAATTTCAGGCTTGAGTATTGTGTCATGATATTTGCTAATTATATGGCGCATAGGCGTAGCCAGGGGGGGCCACGCCCCCCAAAAAATTTTTAGAAAATATAGTCATTTTGTGTTTTGAGAGGCGTTTTTCCAAACAAAATAGTGTTATTCGCGTAAAATCAAACATTTTGGCCCAAAAAAAATTTTTTGGCTCCCCCCAAATTTTTGGGCTGGCTATGCCACTGATATGTCGAGCGAGAAAAAATTCAAAAGAGACCGAAAAAAGTCAGCGGGTATGAAGTGGGCAAAAGGCATCACGTTGTTGATGATTTGACAGATGGATCAAATGGAATCCTGAATGCGGGTGATGAAGAACAATGATAGGCGCTTTGACGAATCTTCTGAAGCAAATATTTAGTGACATTAATGACCCGTTTGACCTGTTCATAAATGTTTACCATCTTTTTGTAAGGTTGACTGGTGATATGTTATCAGTTGTGTTTGCGTAGACGAAAAATTTCATACATCCCGTATGTTGCACTCAAGGTCTAATTGGGTGAGCAGAGCAGGACGCATTAGTTGAAGACTAGATGGTAACCATAACAACAATTCAAGCAACGCTCACATTATGATCAGTCGTTTCCGCTTTGGATTAGTCGTTAGGCAGTTTACCTACGATCGCGCTTTTCAAAATAATCTCGCATGACGACCGCTGGTAAGGTCGCAAGTGATCAAGAAGGCATCGGTAACATCTATCAGAACGCTGGGGTGAACGTCGTTCATCTTCGTTTGCTTTCAAAAACGCACGTTGACGCATCGGAACTTGCCGTGGTATAGCGGAACTTGCCAAAGATCATCAATCAGTTTGTTTTCGTTGTGAATCAATTTAAGAGATTGGTTCGACATGTTGAGCGATCTTCAAATAAGCTTTTGTGCTGAGGTATGTCAAACTCCGCTTGCCTAACTCAACCGCTTTTTACCAGGTGGTTCCCCCCGGATGGAAGTGACTATGATTCATTTGGAGCTACAGCTTCTGAAGTGGAAGTCGATGTTTTGACCGGAGAATATATTATCACCCGCGTAGACACAGTGTTTGACTGCGGCATAAGGTGCGTGGGAGCAAATAAATTTTTCGTGTAATCGCTTGGACTTGCTCCGAAGCTTTAGATTCAACCCGCTCACTAAACTGTTTCGTTTCGTTTTTGTTTATAAAGCTTTTTTTGCGCCGCCTCTGTCTCTAGATTCTTGCATCCTGATGTGCAGGTTTTACTGTCAGATCGAAGAAGGTCAAAATTTCTCCGGTGGAGACCGAAAATTCCCGTGGAGTGTTTGCGTGCGTCGGCAATTTTACTTCAAAGTGTCGCACCAGCAGCTTTACATGCTTTTCTATTGAAATGCCGCTAATGCAGTCGAGTATTTGTTTTTGCAATACATGTTTTGCGCAAAGCACCGCGTTCACATTGTATTGTTTCGAAACAAACCTGTCGTTGGAACCACAAATGAAGACCAGGTTGTTTTTTTGCCTGAGGTGCAGTAATCTCATTTACAGGCCGCTAACCTTTTTATGCAGCTTGAATCCCAGCATTGACATTGGCCAAGTCGAAGGTGCATTTGTGATGGGCCTCGGCTTCTGGTTAACAGAGAAGATGGTGATCGACTCTGAAACTGGAAGAATGTTGACTGACGGCACGTGGGAATACAAGCCACCCACATCGAAGGTAGCAAATTGATAGTTCACCTGATGTTTGTACGTCATCTATGATTTAGTGACCCACGATAACTCAAGCTGTTCCACTTTAACAAATGAGCAACAAACAGTTTGATATTCCGAAGTTTATCTTTTAAATATACGTCGAAACGTTGGCTTTATTTAGCTCCGAAATTTATCCAAATTGGTGTCTTGAGACGAAACCTCCAGGGACGGCAATGCATTGTTAAAAGTTTCCACTCTTAGACCTGATTTGCTTTGAAAGAATTCACGTTCATTATTTTCACGGACTTGTTGTTGCGTTGTCATAGTTGAATTGCAGATAATTGCCAGTCGTGCCCATTTCTTTACGGTGAAAGGAAGGTTTGAACGCCTCGGAAACACAACACACTTTATATTAGCTGCTAAATCCATGTTTCCGAGATGCTGGTAGTTAGTTTTGTTGTTGCGATGGCGATCGTTTTTTGGATTAGTAACGATCCCCTGTGTTTCGTCGCATAACTTGCTGCGCGTGCAGTAGTGCATCTATTTCTATTGAGGTGTAAGCAGCATGAAGTCAGTAGTCGGTTTGTGGATCCCTGACAAATGCTGAGCAATAAATCCCGAAGTTGTGTTTCACTGACGCTTCATCGGTAATGGTGAGGAGTCAAAAGTTTTGCGAAGCTTTAAAATATGTTGCTGAAGCGGAGCTAACAAAAAGTTACTCTCTTGATTTTTAGTTGACATAATACACGAACAAAGCACTATCAAAACTCAGCGATCTTTTTTATTAAAACACTGGAACTGCTTATGTTATCGCGGAGGAAAGGCGAAAACTTCCTTGTCCTATTCATATCTGCTTCTATGGCCTCCTCCATACTGTTTGATGTTTTTTTGACCTCTTTGACGCTAACGTTTTTCTTTTATTCAGGACATTCCCGTGGAGTGGAATATAGAATTGCTCAGAAACGCTCCAAACCCCGTCGGCGTTCTGCGATCAAAAGCTTCTGGGGAACCCCCGATGTGCATGGCTGTGTCTGTTGTGGACGCACTCAAGCGTGCTGTTGAGTCGACCAAGTTGGATCGTGGCTTGAAGAAATACTTCCAGATGCGTGAGTTGTTCGATCTTTGTAAATAGAAAAATGTCGAGCCGTTTTGTTTGTTTCGGTCGATTGTCAAACGAATTAAACTGTAAGGAGTTTCTTATCAAATCACGCATCGCGTTCAAAGTACATGGCTTCGTCGTAAACAACATTTGAAAATCGGTACCAAACAGAATCGATCAAAAGTTGTTTCGTTTTTTCAACGCTCGAATCTTGTATTTTTTCAGCTACACCCAGCACTGTTGAGAGCCTTTTCCTCTCGTTCGAGTTGGATCCTTCGAAGGATTTCAAGCTGCTCTGAGGAAGCTTTACGTTTTATTCCACAGACCTGCCAACGTCATCATCACAAGAGACTTTGCGCTCATCGCTTGTTTCTGATCATACCTTCCTGCCCCCCCAGCTGCATGATCACATTCTAAGTTCAGTCTTGTTCAAGCACAAACGTTCATAAGTTCTGTACCTGCCATATGTTTTTGTCGTTTAGCTACCCCGCAACGTTTTTACCTCTGTGTTTTCATTATCCCCTGCCACACTAAGCATATACACCGACATATCTTCGAACTTCGAAATACTATAGTTTTTTGGCTTGTTAGGAAAAACAACGCGTCTAAATCGTTGCGCGGAGGTTAAAACCGCAGTAAGTTTTGTCGTGGGAGGTTTCTCAGTTCTGAACAAAAGGTACTTGAAAACACTGGTAATTTATTTATGTAATTTTTTTGTCTACACCGATGAATCGTGCATAATTGCCAGCAAACCGCTAATTTAACTTTTTGCTTTTGCTCAGGTTGTCTAACTCACTCGAGACACGGCTTCTGCAATTAAGTTTCTGCCAAGATAAGGTGTACATTTATTCGCTTTAATTTGGTGTCGATTTTGCAGAACACAACTGGCTGTTAGATGGGAGGCAGTTCCTGTTGCAGGTATTTTACTGTAGCTACCATGCAACCTCCGTCGAAAGACTTGCGCCTGTGTCACCGCCGCCCCACTTGCAACCATGCTCTGCCACCAATTGCGCTTCTGCTTTTCGTTCGACCTTGACTTGCGGAAAGTTGACTTCGCTCACTTGTTTTTTTTGCGGAACGATAGATGTTTATTGGTGTACTTTACGGGTAAAAGGAAGCTTTGTCAGTGCTTTGGTGCATTTCTTGGGTTAGTGGTTCTGTAATTGCGTGACACTTGTGTGTTTCGTGTAATATCTTGGTGTAAATGCATTTGGTTATTGCAGGAGCGCATCCAGTCAGTAAGTTTAGGGGGGGCGATTTCAGTAATATTTGGCAGTCAAGTCTCATTGTGGGTCCACTATTGTAATAGAGATGAAGTATACTCCACAACACTGCTGTGCCAAAACAATGGACGACAAAATGGCCTTACATCACGAATGCTGTTTTCCGAATAGTACAGAATCATGGTGAAAAAAGTTACTTTCGTGGCGTGGGTTTTAGGGGGAGATCTCCCTAATCGCTCCCCCTGGATCCGCCCCAGGGTTATTGTCAGTCCAGCGTTTCTCAAACTGTGTTCGCCGAACAATAAACATGCGCATTCATTTGACATTGTTTCGTCACTGGCTGGTGTTTATTGCCTCATAAATGAGCATGAAAGGCGCGGTCGCCTTCTCGCGCTATTCGCTTCTCGTTTAGAGAACAGATTTCGTGACTTTGAGCAATCTAGAATGATTAATCGTTAAACTTTAGTCATTCAATCTAAATAAAAAAGTACATGTTACTAAATTTTACCTACAACTGATGAAGAATAAACTTACTCGAAGGCTCTTTATCAAACTTATTGGAAGACTAACAATTACGTCAATATCACTGGTGAGTCTGTCTTTGCTATTTGTTCTGCTTGCATCATTTAGTTGTCTTGGGTTTACACGAGCGACCACTACAACCGAACCCTTCCACTTTATCATCCCCTACATTATGGTTGCCATGCGCCCAGAATCTCTCGGACATGTCCGGAATTTCGGTGTTACAATTTGTGTCCGGATTCTGGAAATAATTTTGAAAAATGTCATAATGTCCGGAATTTGGCAGTTAATAAGTTACGTTTAAATTAAACAATGTGCTGTGAACATGAGAATTTCCACTTTTATTCTTTGGTACTTCCAGCGTATGCAATAATTTTGCCTGAATAACGACAGTGATGCCGTATTTTTAGTCCTTAGATAGCGACGTTGCTCCACTGCTGCTCATGAAACTTTGGTCTGTCACATTGAATGAGCTCCTTTAAGTTGTGTTTGAGTGGCTTGTCTGCCCGTACGCCGTATAACGCTGATCAGAATTAAATAGTCGTTTCTCTGCTTAAAGGCGGCCAAACTCATTTTATCACTTAAGCTTTTTGAGTAAGTAAATCGGCTCTGCATGGTAAATAGTAAATTATACCCTTAATAGAAATATCCTGAAATTGCATCCTTAGCTGTAATATAATCAGAGCCGGATTAAATAAGCGCGAGGCCCCCTAAACGCTTAGCGCAACTGAGTAGCGTTTCACATACCCTCATTTCAACTTTGCTAAAGCAACGGTCAAAAACGTCAAAACTTATACGATTTGGCAGCCTACACTTCAGAGACAATTGGGGGTGATCATGTACGGTGGTTCGTGTGTGGTTGACTAACTTAATTTGTGCAAACATGCAGTGATGAGATTGCAGTTCGTTACAGTCCTCTCCTTTGACCGCAGAGGAAGGTTGCGAAACTAGCTAGCGGATTGTTCTACTTCTGGGTCTTTCTTGTGTAAGAACAACACCGTAATTTTAATTTATTTGTTTGTTAGCAGACACAAAGTCCATAATATGAACACACACACTCTGCAGAACGCAGGTTGATAAAAACAGACAATACAGAACGTAGTACAAGACATTGAAGCCGGCGATATCACAGGGTTACAGACACTTTTTGCGGTTCAACCAGCAGACTAATGGGGCGGAAAGGTTAAAGCGTTTTGTGAATGTCCATTTGCATTGGTCGCCAGCAACCTGTAAAGAATAAGCAGAATTTCGACGTTGCCGCCCTGGGAAAATTTCTGCTGACGTCCATGGATGCCCTGATTTCGATCTAATTCTTTGGTTATAAAGCGTGGTGCTGTTTGGTTCAATTCTTTTAAGTCACTCAAAAACGATAAGTGCCAGACTTGTCAGTTTCCTTAACCTTATGCATACTAAACGCAGTAATCAAAAAGCTCTATAATTTTGACGCGTGGTGTACAGCCTAAATACATGAAAAAACAGTAAACAAGTGTTCTGATATTCAAGCGCAAGGCCCCGGGCGTTTTCCCGTTTTGCCCAATGGTTAATCCGGACCTGGTCAAACTACCTTGCTTTCCAATGTTGTAAGAAAAGAAACAGCTAGGACAGTTCTTTACTACAAATCGCGCAGGTGTGTTATGATTTTGCAAGTATAACAATTACCTACTTTACACTGCACTGTCATCGGATTCGCGTTGGATTGGGAATCCGAGAAATCACTCAGGCGCGACCGTGAGTGTCTCACCGAGCTGCTTGAGCGCGCATTTTCTGAACCATATCCGATTTAGGGAAACCAACGAGCAGAGGTAGGCTGGGAATCCGATAATAAGGGATTCGAGTGGAAAAGAGGTTGGGTGGTTTGTATTGAGTCTTGGGCAATGTTTTCTGTACTTGTTTGATTCTAAAACTATCACCGTGGAACAGATTAGCCTATTCAAGCTAATCAGTAGCAAAAATGACGAATTATTTTATTTAATAATTTTGTATGTATAGGCTAATTACACCTAGTTAGGGAAACAATCTGCAAAAGTGAATCGGTGAAGCAAACTTAAAAATTATTCAGTAGGATACATACAAGAGATAGCTATTGGGCTGAAGGACTAATACCCCAATACTGAAATAGGTTTTCATTACACCTTAGCTTGATATGTAGGCTAGTATTGGAAGTGGATGACTTCAGTATACACTTTGAACTTTATATCCCAATGTGGCTATGTTTTCCTCAGTTCAAAATAGAACTGATGGAGTAGCATAAAATGTGTCATAAAAATTTATGAAATAGGTTACAGTTGCAATTTGGTGCATTGCAGTAGACTACTGTTCATAGATTACGACTTACAAAATCCTCATATTTGACACTCTGTTTTATTGTACTGCAGAGAACAGACTGGTTAATGATACTGACCAGTCTATTCTCTGCTAATAAAAAACCAAGTGATTTGCAACGTAAAAACCAACTCCCATTTCCTGCCCTGTAGAGAAGCTGTTCAAATTCGATTGAAGTCCCTCGAATAGTGCAGTTACGATGCGACGCGGTTTTCATAACCTCATCGCCCAGCAATTCTCTACGATTTTCTCTGCTGGCTGTTATTTTTCGGACTACATTAAATATAATCATGTCTAGGCGATTCCAACTGCACCTACGAAAAGGTAGATGATGAAATGGATGCCGATTTTGCGCATTTGACCTAAGGTAACCTCGCGCGATGAAAACGCTGGAAACACTGCTCGTTTCTGCGTTAAGGTAGCAGAGATGATCACTATCCGGTTTGCCGGATGGATATCCGGCCGGATAGTAAGTTTTCAACCGGATACGGATGTCCAAAACGTGTTTTTTCTGCGGGAACAGGATCCGGATAAGGATATCCGGTTCGACATGCCTTATTCGATATTTTGAGAACGCAGGCTCCATAGGCTGAGAAATGAATTTTGGTCACCTTTGACCTCTTGGAGAAAGCTGCACATTGCGCACTGATTTTTCTCTCTGTGGATGCATCTTGTTAGCTTTGCGTGCCATCCATACCTCCGAGTCTATGGTGTAACTTCAGTTCAGGACCTTTTGTTTTTTTTTCTTTTTTTTTTCTATTTTGCCTTGTTTTCTTTCGTACCTCACTAATAAGTTTTTGTAACTTTTTTACTTTTTATATTACCATTATTTTAATTTCTTTGTAT
>JGI24022J15233_10007647_pt1 | contig 11938 bp, 6 predicted proteins | sample Ectturendosymbi2_FD_15233 | JGI IMG/M metagenome (IMG submission 15233)
CAATCATACAACGTTTGAATCGAAGCTGCTGGAAGACCGACAATGCCTTCACTGCCAATGTGTTGTCGCCGTGTCTCAACGCTGCCTGATACCATGAAAAGACGTTCGTAATTTGGAAAAAGCGACTGCGTCGGTAAACACGTTTGAAGGGGTAAACCCGCTCAAGAAAATCATAAACCAGACAAAGCACACTGCTACGAGAAGGTTATTACACAGACTCCACTTATCACACGACCAGGGTCCTTTAAGGCGTTTTAGGGACCCGATTCGGGTCCCTAGAATTTCAAATCGGGTCCCTAGAATCAGAGAAAATTATCATTGGGTCCCTAAAATCAGAGAAAATCTGGTCCCAACAAGGTACCTAATGTTTTCCTTAAAAAAAACCTGCATACGACGATTTACAAGGCTGTAAACGCTCAACGGCATGACCGATGGAAAACGCGTGACATAAAACGCTCAATGGCATAACCACACAGATGGCGCTGGAAAGTGCGCATCTCTGCAGGAACAAGTGAGGAAGCAAAGGATAATTCAAGTTGATTGTCACATCTCAGGTCATTTGTTTAAAAAGCTTGCTTCGCATCACAAGAAAACAAACTTTGAAAAGGTTGCTTATTTATTTGTGTTTATTTCAGAGCCAAGGTCCATATAACGGGCTAATAACAGTTACTAAAAAGGTTCTCAGTCGCTGGTAGGAAATTCAGAGGGGGTAGTCCGAGCTTAATCCAATGTTCACCGTAGGCAGTATTTTTTGACTAAAACGTTCACTCAACTTCAAACTAATAATAACAAAATCGATAAGCGGACATTTGAGGAGTTTAACATCAACTTGTTCGTGGCAAAACTAATACTTCTACTATAAAAACCTTTCACCGAAATCTTCGGTGACAAAAACATTCGCAGATTAAAATTTACGCGTGAAAATTTTCTTTGGTTTCTTTTGCTGGATAGCAACAAATTATTATCGCAAAAATAAGAAAATGAGGTATCCAAGACTGCGAAAAAGCAAAACCTGCTTCTGTAACGACAAGCCCACAAATACGAACATTTTGCAGACACAGCAGCAAAAACACCATCATTTTCTGGAGACAGAAGCACAAATATAGGGACGGCGCAACGCATTTTATAGTGGGGGTTTATGTAGGTGGTTCATCTTAATTTTTATAGTCCGAATAAGGTAGACCACCTACATAATCGTTGATTGGTTTCGTGACGTCCTCAGTGATCATTCAACCTTGGAATATCTTTTTTACACAATTTCCTGAAGGATTTAAATGCGAAGTGCATCTGCACTCCCTTTGATTTTATGGCAGGTATTTATATACAGTATTTGCCGGTATCACCAGTTCCGTAAGATACATCATTCTCTGGTTCTCTATGAAGCAAACCTGCGGTAAAAAATCTCAATTTGTTGGTACCAATTTTCAATTAATGTCGACATTTATAAACCGAAAAGCATTTCGAAAGCCTTCTCGTCATACCCATTTGTCAGACTTTGTATCTTTACACTCAGGTGGTGAACTCTTGTGCGAGTAATATGTTTATGGAGTTACGTATCATTTTAAAGTTTTACTGCGCACCATCCCCAGCTTTCTTATTCCAAACATACGGTTCAATAATTTGTTATTAAGATATTTTTGTGTCAGACCATCAGTGAGAAACGGAGTGACGCGTGTGCAGTATAACGACCCATGGTCAAATAAGCTTGCTTTATCGACAAGGTCAGGCACTTGACAAATATAGATAATATACTAGAACTTCATAACGAAAAAATAAAAATGCAGTGAAATATTGAGGGGTCCCTTCTTTCTTGTACGCCCTGACCCGCTTGTTTCACTGCCCCCACAAACATGAACATTTTGCTAGAGCCATCCGCAAAGATTGGAAGGTCAGCTCAGTACAAGTCAGATGTAACTGAACATTTTTCCTCGTGTGTATTCGTTCACAAGCTTACTGCGCACTTAAACAATGCGTTCGAGCTCTAACCAGGTCGAAAGTTAAAACAACTGAAAGGAGTTACGGAACGCGGATTGAATACTGAAACTGATGACCTATAATGGCGAAGCATGCACTAACGACCACTAACGACTGGGTTTTTGTCCTTAAAATAACAGACTGATGTAATTGTTTGTACAACTGTTGCGCCATCTGCCAACGAACTGCCATTCTGGAAACAACTGTTCGCCGATCCTGCAACATGCAAACGTGTTAATTTGGGATAAGGGCCAAAACTTTCGCGAAACCCTTCAAGGTAACGCATCGCTTTAAAACCATTCACTTCACGTAAATGAACAGGGAGTATTCAAGTTCATCACGCGCGGAAGGAAATAAACACGCTTCATTGCTGTTCATTTCGTGCGGTAAGACTAATTCCTGGGAGGATCTTCGGTGACACACTGGGTTTCCAACAGCAAACACAATGGCACAAGCCTCGGGTCAAAACAGTGACGCATGGGACGACTGTGCTTTCAATATTCGTATGTGGTTTGTCGTGTAGGCCGGATCATACAATAAAATGGCGTTTTGACCTTGCATACTTGCAAACGTATCACGTAATAAAATAGCAATGACGTCGCGCACATCGCGTGGACCTCTTTTTGGCTTCTTCGTAAACCGACGGACGATCGCCAATGCAAAGTTTTCGACACAGTGCCACTCACGCGTAGCAGTGCTTCATCTGCTACACTGTTTGACAATATGGAGACATCGTTGCGCGAGCATAGCTTTGTACATTTCCCAGAGATGTAAGTCCTAATCGGATCGCCTGGAAACGCGTCTACAAGCAGATTACCGATAAACCGACTTCGAAATCGCTGCCAAACGACAGCACGCACCTGACCGTGCGGTCGCAGCCAACTTGACACGGCGCTCCCTAAACAGCAAGAAACTTTCCGGGACTTTCGTCAGGACTTCACAGAAATAATGGGAGCGATTTTGAAGGTTTGGCTCTCGGCCGTGCACGATCATTTGCAATGTTTGTTTAACTGTCCAAAGAGCATTTTTGTGACAGTCTTTACATTTGGGTGCAAAACAATGTCGCGGCACTTACCTCTATCTTTGGTCAGGTTACGGTTTCAGAACGATACCCTCGTTAGAAAACTTATCGGTTGAAAAGTAGCATTTCTTAATCTTTCAAACTATCCTACTTTTTAGCAATTCTCATCAATAGTTCATGCATGTTACAGCAAAAATTGAATGAAACTTGATGCCACACACAAATCACACCTTTGCCTCAAGGTACAACCAACATTGCAACAAACCAAATGGGTTGCCGATGTGAAGTTGCTTTTTGTTTAAGAATAAACAGCGTAGGAACGTAACACTTATCTGTGGTCCAACATCTCTGGGAGGTTGCAGCAATCATTGTACAAGTGGTTGCTACAATTCATTGCGATTCAGGTTTCTGTACTAACCACCTTGACAAGGGCTCCGAATCGAGATGAACAAATGAGTAATCGAAAACGAATGAATATAAAAAGCTAGGCGATACAAATTTTTGTAATAAAACAACTCCAAGTCTAAACCGCAACTGTTGAACAGCTGCAACGGATGTTGTGCGATCATTGGTGATTGTAGTGTGGCTTGTAAAACTTCACTGTGCACAGATGCGACGTCTCCTTACTCTCCAACGACAAACAACCGACAATCAAGCAACCCAAAATCAAAATGACAAACGACGGGCTCGTCGAAGCGCAAGGTCAAGAACGCGACAAAGGAATGCACTTTACCAATGCGCTAGGTATAGGCCACACGATTGCCCCAGGCCGAAAATTCATTGCATATTTATGATGGAGGTTTATCTTAGTCATATCTGTAGATGATGTTACTTGTGATTGAGTTGACCAACCCGTGCACCAATGAACAAGTGGACCATTGCTTTCACAGATGAGTATCATGTTTAAAAAATGTTTAGCGAAACCTTGCTAACGAAAACCTTCAAATTTAAACTATCGCCCGCGTTGCTAGGCTTCACGACTTGTTTGTGCAAATAAATTACTTAAGTCCAAGCTATTTAATGTCAACACGATGGCAAAATGATCCTGGCGGCAGGGATTAAAATGTCACTACGCTTCAACTTTTACAGAGCACTTGAGAGACGTAAGTTTGTTTCGTAAGACAGGAAAATGAGCGGAGAAGTTGGGATGCGGAGCAATAAGAAATGTTCAGGCTTACCAGTGAAAAAAGACCCCGAGAGGTCGGTGAGGAGCCATGAAACGGTCTTCGATGTGCTGCACTTGATGATAATACTCCATTAGCAATTCTATGCCCTCCTGATTACGTGCAGGCGTTCTTATCGAATTCCGCATGTCTGCGAAGTCGGCCAGTTCGTCAGAGTACTTGTCAGCTTCGTCACCGTAATGTGACGTAATGAAGGCCTGCGCAGTAAACGAGATTCTAACGATGGCGGTTCTCCTGTTTGAACGGTCAGGGCTTCAGAGTTTGTTTGTTGAGCAGACTGCTCGTTCTCTTCAAACATGGCGACATTGCTTCGCAAGGCGCTGCCCAGTTGTTTGACATTAAGAAGCAATCCGGAAATTACTTGCTACGTAAAATCAACAAGGATCAAGGAGTGAAATTATTTGAAGCGCATTTGTGTAAGAAGTCTGCGCTGAGGCATTCGCAACGTTAACACAATGTGACACCTTCCATATGCTGCGGCTGTTGACGAAGTGCATACTTCATTCCATCCAAAGCTATGAAATTTCTATTTGGGAATTAATCCGCAACTAAACCACAGTCTCAGAAAGTCAAACCTTAACTTTTGGGGCTACAATCAATTAAGGCTTGCCGAACACTTAAAAATGTTAAGTTACCTTCAAAAATTTTTCTACAAAATGTTTCAAATTATTTTCCAAGATGCTATAGTGAGTGTATAATACATCCGGTGGTTGATACGCAATACGGCTTTGACGCTACAAGCCCCAAGGTTGTGAAGATGAAGTTGTACTACCACGCGCTGATGCCAAGCGAAGAGGTTCACGCTGGTTTGTAGTACGCACTACTTTCTTACAGTGAATGGATTGCTTCCTTGAATAGACGCACGCGCTGGCTTACCTCAATTTCTTTACGGTACTATACAGGCCGAGCAAGTAATAGTCACTGATGTTTCACCGCATATTGCTTTGTTTTTTTTGTTTTTGCTCATCACACGTTTTGCGCTCCGTGTATTGAAAATACCTGGAAAGTTGACATGAAGTCCAATTCGTTTGTATCCTTCAAACCCAGAGGAATCATCGGAACGTTTACTGTTTTCCCGCTGCAAAAACAAAAAATCGAGGAAATCAAACTGGAGCGCTGTCGCAGCGTGACGAAATTTAATCGAAAAAAATAAGCAACCAACGACAAAGAGCGTAAGAAACTGCACGACTGAGCGGTTTACTCTGTACAAGTTACTTTTTGTTACTAACAAGATTTTGAAAAAGCTAGGTGCTCGTGATTTACTTTCTGAAAAATATTTATTAATATAGAAAACAATATTGCATGACAAAAATCGCAGCTTAAACTGGTTAAAGCATTTGCAAACGCTTTTACATTGCCTGTTTGATCAATGGTCACAATAATCACCGAAACGTCAAAAACAGGAGCATTTAAAGCTGACCCGATTTGACTTGCCACTTCAAGAATTTGTAAAAGCGTTGGCAGACAGTGCAACACAGTGCACAAACAATAGTGCACATTGCCGTAGGTATGATTTTGCAATAAATGTACACCATTGATACGCAAAATTATCTGCCCAGCACATCTTTATTCGAGTGAATGACTTGAAAAGCAAAATAAGCTGGTGCAGAAATGCACAGGTTGAATTTAGAGTTGCACACGTATGTAGCAAACCCTTTTACGTCTTATTCATTGTTACAGTGGGTATCGACTGAAGTAGCCTACATTTATATTGAAATATTTTTTTTTATTCATTTTGATTATTGCTTTTTCCTAATCATCCATCGTGCCAAAAAAGGCATTGCTTCAGATTCCCAAAGATAATGCAATCAGTTTAATTTTGTAGCTTGGATAGAAGCGACGTCTGCATACCAAATAAAATTTCCTGATGAAGTTGGTTGTGCACACAATGCAAACTGTGCATTAGCCTGACAGGTACGCCAACTTGACATTTAGACGGGAATGCAGCAAAATTACTTTGAATGTGCTTTTTTAATGAAACTTTCCACCACAGTGACATCTATTCAGTAGATTGTGGCTTCAAGTGACAAAAAATTTGATAAAAATCTTATACGCCACTGCAGATAGACACAAATGCTAGGCATTAAACAGGGATATCTAAAAACTCCTAGATGTCCCTGGGCATTAGAGCCAGTAGACCTGCGGAATATATCGTCGCGATCGCCAGTTTCTGTAGAGAAATTCAAAGACAACTTGTCAGATGGTATGCTTATAGCTAGAATCGCTCGTATAAACGAAGGCATTGTCTTACGGGCTCACTGGAAGCACATAGGGTGTGCAAAAGTTCCTCATTTGCATTTTGTTTATGTGCGAGTCGAAATTTTATGTAGTCTAGGTGCACGTCTAAGTTCTAAACCTTCACACATATGCACTGAAGATAAATGCTAGCCTTTCCAAAATGGTAGGCATCAACGTGGTGACCGGATGTGCGTGAAGGTTTCCACAATCCCAACTCTGCAATGCACGCACAGATCCAAAGAAGCCTCTGTTCCATTCGGTTGGTAAAGCGCAGTGAAAATAGAAGTGGCGGCTCTAACATTACCAATGATCATCGAAACGCAGTTATGTCAACAGCAGTTTTGAAGGACGCTCGAGAAGCGCGTCGCTATTAAAGGTCTGAATCACAAAAGCTTTTGTGGCAACCCAAAGCGCCCAAGCCATGTCTGAAGGGCAGTAGAAGCGGTAGTTAACTGTTCAGATCCTCTGTTACTTAACGGTACATTGTGATCGCTTTCAGACAAGATGAAAAGACATTACGGCCGTAACGCGCCATTCGCGAAAGTTATCCCATTCGCTCAAGCTGGCGAAACACGCTGCTGTGCGGAGTTTCTTGCCACGCGCTTGCTTTAGCAGGGAGATATGAGTGAGTCAATTGCCAGCCACATTACGCTAATGGGCGTCAGTGACAAACGCACGGATTGAACTACTGCTCACTTTAAGTCATCAAACAATGTTAGACGAGGCTGAATTATGCAATGGAGATAAAGGAACATTGCGCTGACTTGCGTGGACTCGCAACAAAACGCCGCAGATCACTTTTCCCTCCCAACGCAATCGATCAATGTTGATGGCGTTGTACCCATTGTCGGCAGGGATTTCCAGCAACCTTTCAATTTCATTTTTTATTACCTCTGAACGCTGTCTAAATTGTCTCCTGGCAAACTCGTACTTTGTCATATTTTTCCTTTAACACACTTAGCAAAGATAAGATTAACATTTTAAAAATGCAACTGAAAAGCAATAACCTTTCCACAACATAGCCAATTTTATCAGTTCTACAGCACAAAACTCGGTTTGCGGAGGTGTATATAAATATTTAGTCACTGCTAACAAATCGCTTTCGAAAACAAACTGCAAAGAAGTGAAACAGCGTGTAAACAAAAGGCAACCGCGAGTGATGACTCCCTATGACAAACAGTTTGTCAGCTTTTACTGTTGAATACTTATCTTGCAGTAAAGAAATGACAAATATCAGTGGGATACCCTTACCTTCTGTTTTGGTATGGTTCAACAGATGAGTTCAGCTCGCTCAGTTCTTCTTTAAGAAGTTGAAGATTCGAATTAACAAAGCTAAGCTCAAGCGCGACCGTTTCTCGAACTTTCTGGTTGGACGACGCACTGCACAAACACATAACTGCGTCAGGAAGAAACGTTACAATAGCTCACTAGGAAGGTGAGCACAACCCATAAGTGCATAACAAACTCTTAGCCAGTACACATAAGTTTCATAATATTGAGAAATTTTGTGACCATCTGTTTTCTGAAGTGGTTAATAGACTGCTTGTAACTACAAACGGTTGAAAAATGCAAAGCGTGTTGGACGAGCATTGAGTCAACGCCAATTCTACATCACCGGTGTTTTCGATTAGTGACGACAACTAGTATTCACCGTGCCAACGGCTGCTTATTTACATCTCTTTGTGGTAAGACTGAAATCGAACAAACAAAAACAAGCAATTGACACCAATATTTGCCCTCAATTTTTTGCTGATTTAATCAGTTCTCATTGATTTGTGGAAAGAAATAAAATGTTACTTGAGAATTGATTGCCATGAGAAAACAGCTTCGCACGCACAGTTATTTATTGCGTAGTATGGTAGTAAAGACCTGCATTTACTATGCTTGTTGAATTGCAATTATTTAAATATGTGCTGCACGAGAAACTACGCCAAGGTGCGTTATTAGCAGAAACAACATCACGGACCAATTACATGGAAAGCTGTACAGTTGCGAAAAATGAGCTTGACATCAGGCCAAAACCTGTGTGAACGCTTCAATCGCTGCTTTGCGCTTCGCTTGTAACTATTTAGAAAGGCAAGTCACAAAGGACGCACAGGTGTGCCCAGCAAACCAGGACCAACACAGACTGCTGGCATGCAAAATCACATAGCCGCAGGTCATGCAATTGGCTACAAATGGAAACATGACATTAGAAGACACTTCTAGTAGCTGAGAACATTTGGTCAAGTTTACAATTTGTGTGTTGTGTGTCTTTGACACGCCAGCATGTGTTAAATGCAAAACAACAATACATATATGCAGGTTTTTTTAAGGAAAATGTTAGGGACCTGTATAGACCCGATTTTGTCCGTTTCTAGGGACCTGATGATAATTTTCTCAGATTCTAGGGACCCGATTCGGGTCCCTAAAACACCTTAAAAAAACCCTGCACATATGAATTTAGTGTTTGCCAACGAAAACAACGCGAGTTTCTTTTCATGAACACACAGTTACCTATCCCAACACGATACGAAACCGACAAGGTTTTACTCTTAATTGTTATAATCTCATAAAGTGTCAGCCAAGGAGTGCAGATAATTAGCATTCGCAAGGGTGACGCAGTCGATTCAATCAGCAAATCAAATCGAGCGCAGCCTAAGGAGCGCACATTCCAAGAGCATTGCAACACAAAATAAAACGTTTGTTTAAACGAAACACCTCTATTTACACATATGCCTTTTTCGGTGTCTTTTCTCCCGCTTTATAAGCTACGGAAACCTATATTTAATCTGCCACACTCCACATTTCGAAGACCGGTTCAGCGAAACGAGTCACGTTGCATAGAGGTCAAGTGACTACAGCTTTCATTCATGAGGCATTAGTTTAACCTGCATTTGCATCAACATCGAGGTGTAGTACCGCAAAAAAACAATAAAAGATTATACCACCCCCCATGATTTACTATAATATGATTGCACACATATTTTTTCGTAATTTGCCACTGGAAGGGATAGTGAAAAGTTATTCAAAAAGGAAGGACGCAAAAGACTCCAAACTTTTGTCACGCAAATTTTTTATTTAATCGAAACGTTTCTGTCAATAACATGATACGCTAAAAGTTTCTGCTTTCTATATAAAAATATCTTACCAGCAATTTTTCATACTTACGATGATGTAAACAACATGATTCTGCGGAACGACCTTAACTTGATTTAGGGAAACGATCATGGGCACTCACTTGTACAGATTCTCTGCTCCAGCTCTGAGTCTCATTTGCTTGCACAATTGTTGATTTATCACAGTTCTCTGGCTTTGCATCTTGCTTCGTTGAGTTGACAAAACAGGATTACAGCCCTGCCAAAACAAAAACGTGGAAAATGTGATGTTCTATTGTGCATCGTACCAACGTAATCTAGTAATAGCTCAGTAGCTTAAAAAAGTAACTGTGTTTTATGCATAAAAGCAACTAAACGGCAACGCACCGCTTTCAGAAAAAGCAAATTTGTAATGGACAGAAGTTGATCTCCCGGATAAGGAAGAGCATGAATATAGAAGTTGTTTGAATGGTGCAAGCCAATCACTGCTGCCAGTTAGATTAACAGAATACTTTAAGTTTGCAGCATTCTTCTGACTTCGCTTACTTACCGCCTTGGACAATCAAATAAAGTAAAATGTTGCAGTCACTCCAGAACAACAGAATTGCTTACATCTGCTTACCTTTCGAGGTACGCTTGCTGAGCTGACTGGTCGTAAAACCTCCATGCTGAACTGCGAAATGCAGATTCCTGCGCGTAGTTTGTTCTTACGTGTGGTCCCTGTATCTCCACCAAGCGAAAACGCCAAAGTGAAAAAACGCTGCTGCTGTCGCCGCGTTTGGATTTTTCTTTCTTCTCTCGCTGACGAATGAAAAAAGATCTATGCACTTCTTCGTGGCGCTGGCAAACGCGTAGTCGCGCATCACACAGATAACTAAACGAAACCCAGGCAGGCAATGTTGCCACTTCTGATGTTTTAACATCAGATCTGATGTTTTGAGAGAAACTTCTGATGCCTGATGTTTTGGCGACAAGTCTGATGTTGAGTGGACTGTTACTTTTGTTTTTCACATTTCCTGTCCTTTTACGTGAAAACAAGTTATATTTATAATAATTATAGGTGTCTTTCATCAATCTTTGACCCTCATTTGTGTTTGGTTGTAATTCCAAACAGAAGCTGCCTTCGCTGCGTTGAGAATAATATTTTATGCTACGCATAACCGACTTCTCCATTTAATAACGACACTTCGCTCTGTTCTGGATCCAACGAGGTTTGTCTTTGTTAGGTAATGGCTATAGAAGCATTTAGCTTAAATGAAACTGTAACGTAAAAATCTGATGTTATCTGATGTTGAAAAAAGCAACAATCTAATCCAGGGTTTTTTAAAGGTGTTCTAGGGACCCGATTCGCGTCCCTAGAATTTCAAATCGGGTCCCTAAAATCAGAGAAAATCGGGTCCCTAGAATCAGAGAAAATTGGGTCCCTACAGATCCATACCGGGTTCCTAACATTTTCCTTAAAAAAACCCTGATCTAATCTTAACCAGACTGACCCCAGTGGCAACACCGTAGGCAGCACTGGTGGTGCCAAGCCTAGTGACGTTTCATAAGATCTCTTGATTTTTCACTGCAATCTAGCGATTTTTTGTAAAGCATGTGTTTAACGAAGGTTGGTTGTCTTCTTTTAAACTTTTAAAGCCCTTTATCATTCGTGAATAATTGATTACGTGAATCGTTGTTTGAAGATTTGCACCAACCGAATAAACAAGTTTTTCTAATCTGAGTGTCTTATTGTTTTCACTTTCCTGTGTTGTTTATTGCTGCAATGTTGCCTATGACCTTGTTTTCATATTTTTGTAGAAAGACTGCATTAGAACTAATTGATTACCACAAATGTTAGGTTGATTGGTCTAAAATACTCCGTGAGTGTTGTCGGCTCAAGCTCTTGAAATAAGCTTGGAGACTGTTGGTATCCTAATATTTTCCAGGCTTCGGCCTGGCCTTTAAACAAATTTGCAAACGGTTTTTGTTTTTTGAGCGAAAAAGTACACAACTAAATGATTTCAAGCAAACTGTTTACTTCAGTGCAGGGTTTTTTTAAGGTGTTTTAGGGACCCGATTCCGGTCCCTAGAATTGCAAATCGGGTCCCTAGAATCAGAGAAAATCATCATCGGGTCCCTAGAATCAGAGAAAATCATCATCGGGTCCCTAGAATCAAATAAAATCGGGCCCCTAGAATCAGAGAAATCGGGTCCCTTACAGATTGATATGGGGTACCTAATATTTTCCTTAAAACCTGCTTCAGTGCAGAAATTTTAAATCTTGATTTTTTTTCAGATATAGTCGTATCTTTTGCGAATCTAGCGGTTAGGTTCAGGTTAGGTTTAGGTTAGGTTTAGGTTAGGTTTAGGGTTCAGGTTTAGGGTTCAGGTTTAGGGTTCAGGTTTAGGGTTCAGGTTTAGGGTTCAGGTTTAGGGTTCAGGTTTAGGGTTCAGGTTTAGGG
>JGI24022J15233_10007648_pt1 | contig 11937 bp, 6 predicted proteins | sample Ectturendosymbi2_FD_15233 | JGI IMG/M metagenome (IMG submission 15233)
TGAAGTTAAGTTATGCCCCCAAACATGAAATGGGGGGGCACAAGGTTTAAATGGGGGGCGCGGGCACCACAGGTCCCCCGCTGGCGACGGCCATGGCTATTAGCTAAGTCAAAGCAAATGGTGAGAGCCAAACTGATGACTAGTCGTGCAGTATACATACATAGACACTAACCACTCAACTCATTACGTTCCTCTTGCTACTAGTAATAAGAACTCAACGTTATATATGGACAAAGTGGATACAGTTCAAATAGCAAAATAGCCCCAGCAGAGCTTTTGCTGTTGATTGCAAAATATACACTACCATTTCACAAATCTGTACAATCGGATTAAAACTACTGTAAAAATTTTGTTATGTTTAGAATAGACAGACAGACACAGATATTGCTTGTTTATTTTACATGGCCAATGAAAAGACCCGGAGGTCATCAAAGTCAGCTGACTATGGGTCAGTCATTATGCTTACTCAGCTGCAACAGCAGCGATACACGAAGGACAGACGCAACTTTAGACAATTAGCAAGGGCAAAAGAAAAAATATTCATTGATAGCAAACTGATGCTTCAAGAAAAAGGCAACAATAAAGACCAAATAGATACAGAACATCAAATACACAGAACATTTACAAGCTCGTAGCGTATATCAGAGTAAGACCATAAGGGTTAAGTTTGTTAATCGATATCAAGAACGTAATTTTTGACCTGTGTTCGAAAAGTAGTGGAACCCAGTAGCTTGATATCCCATTTAAGAGACTTCCACGCTTCTACTCCTCTATACTGAATTGATTTCTTTCCGATATTTGTATTTACTGATGGTTTAAAGAAATTTTGATTAGAGAGAATTCGAGTATTGTAACTATGAGATGTTTATAGATATTTAAATAGGTTGTCAAAAATTTTCGGCAATGTTTTATGATGGAACGAGTGAGCGATTGTAATTAAGTTTTGTTTTATTATATTATCCAAAGCCAAAATTTGGAGGGATTTGCATAAGCCTGATGAGTCCGCTGATCACTGTAGGTCATCAGTCGAACGATTTTATTCTGTAGGATTATAGTCTGTTTGAGTGAGGTTTTAGTGGCATTACTCCAGCAAGCCAGTCCATATGAAAGATGTGGATGATCTAGAGCATAATAGACAGTTTTAAGAGTGGAGATAGGTGAAAAGGCCCGCAACTTAAGTAGAGCGTACGAAGCATATGCAAGTTTTTTACACACATGATCTAACAGACCAGTGGTTTTCAACCTGTTTATCCCATGCATCCCTTTAACCATTATTCACAGATAAAATTCCCCCCTTAGAAATTTAGTTTGTAAAGAACACTCTTACATCAGTACACTAAGAAGAGAAACTAAACTCTTCACAATTGATAAGCTAAACTATATTACATATTAAACAAAATCCTAAATGCGAAATTCCCCCCTTGCAAAGACAAAATTCCCCCCTGGTGGGGAATTCCTCCCCGGTTGAGAACCCCTGTAATAGACCTTTCCTACAGTAGTGTGCAATGTAGCAGAACGTTGAAAACAATCCCGTCTGGTGCTGTATCCGTTCACACTCCAATGCTTGCAAATGCGCGATAAATTGTTAAGCGGGTAGCAGAAGCAAAAGTGGAACGTGGAATAAGCCTGAAAACTGAGAGAAAGGATCGCTACATTTCATCTAGACAAAACAGATACTCCCTTTAAGAAAACAGTGTGCGGCCTGTAGCCTAGGCCTACTCTGTACAACATTAGAAGGCATGTAGGTAGCAAAGGCAGAACGTCATTTAACTTTTAAGTAGTCTATCCAATCAATGACCTTGTAACGCATGACTGGAAACAGACGTGGCTAGTAGCTGTGATTGGCCTTACAACTAGTCCATGGACCTCAATGTCACGGGTTGGTGAAGTACAATAAGCCGCAGATGTGGACTTTGCAGTGAAGGTCAACGCAATGAGCATGGTACGTGATTTGCGTGACTTTCGAAGCGAAAAACAGGCGCGCTCGTGGGACGTAGCAAATGGTTTACTTGGACTATTGTATCAGTTGTGAAGCCTATATGATTTAGCACAATGGTGCACAACCTGCGGACGTGTGGCCGCATGCGGCCTTCAATAATGAAATTTGCGTCCAGCTACATGTAATTTAAAATATAAGATTTGTCGGCCGTGCTGGCGTATATTGAAGCAAAACAAATGCAAGGCAAGAAAATCAGTCGACAAGATGCCTAACAATGTGGATGGTGATGTAACAAAGAGTTATAGAATGAATACGCATTAATGTTTGAATGTTTTCTGTGTTGGTTCGCATTTGGCAGTAACCTATTCTTTAATTCAACGTATCTCATAAATATAACTCGAACTCCTTGGCGGCCGTACTTCATATAAATAAAAGTAATGCAGCCGGCAACAGCAAAAGGCTCTACACCCCTGATTTAGCACAATAAGTAGATGCATGATTTTCAGCAAACTCAGGTGCAATACAATAGAGTGCCTTCCCACTTTATTTAGCCTAGTACATCATGTGGCGGAAAACTCCGTTGTTAACCATTGCTTCTCATATAATGTGGTTAGGTTGCATTTAATGTACAGCAAGTTAGAGTTAGTTACAGTATATGCGGTGGTGGCATTCAAAAGTGTTAAGAACAGGTTCTGTTAGAAAAATATTTTTAAAAAGTAAGGAAACCTTTGAAAAAAATTAAGCAAACTTTTGTTTCTGGTGCATTTAAAGACGTTAAGTTTATTGGAAACCATAGATACTTTCTTTGCTAAAATGGCAGCATGCAGCACCGATATAAATATATAAACCTAATTAGGAATTGCATCAATAGTTTTTAATAATGCTTGGTGAAATCAGTGAGCACAATTGTAACGGATTTTTCATGTCCATAAAAATATTCAGATGAGTTTCCATTTTTGTGCAACTACCGTATTTTCAGGACCATAAGGCACACCGGATTATAAGGCGCAGTATCAGAAATTGAATGCTAGCTAGTTTTTTTTGCATACATAAGGCGCACCGGATTATAAGGCGCATTAAATGAAGCAAAACTTAGATTAGTCAAACTGTATTCAACTCTTTCACAATTACTCTCGAGTGCCAGAGTCGCCGAAGTCGTCCAAGTGAATAAGTCGTCGCTGGGAGTTTAATCTGTCATTACATACGAGTGAGTTTAATCTGTCACACATTCTTAATTCGCTAGACACGAATAGAATAAAATATAAGTTGTGTGCATGTTTGATTCAGTGTGCGGCACTGTATTCAAGACTCTGCGGAGTAATATGATCTGTGGTACGTGCTAGCTACTCTCGGACGTTGCTCATTGCAATTGTTGTTGGTTTACTACGCAACACGATGGTCTGTTCACAATAAATCGTAACTAACAATTAAATAAATAGCACCCTATACCACACAAAATTGGTTCAAGATGAGGAAGCACAACCAGATTCGTACATTAGGTGCACCGCATTATAAGGCACACTTTCGATTTTTGAGAAAATTAAAAGATTTTAAGTGCCCCTTGTGGTCTGAAAAATACGGTAGCTATCTTTGAATAGTTACCCTTGTTATGTGGACCAATGAGTCTGAATGAAATGAATGAATTATAAATAAAAATGTACAAGCACTTCTTTTTTTACTATATGAGAAATTTAATAAATAAAAATACACTATTCTCAAGGTGGTTCAGTGAGCACTAGAATCGATATCTTTGAGTGCAACTTTACAAAATTTTCCTGGGTCATGCTCTGGAAACATCCCCAGAAATATAGCCTATGAATGGCTTGCAGCTCATGTCATCCATCATACTATACATTAAAAATGTTTTTGACAGAATCTGTTCTTAACACTTTTGAATGCCACCACCGCATATATTGTAACTAACTCTAGCTTATGACATTATGCCGAACTTACCTGAAGTACGTGCGCAGGCCTTCACAAAGTCCCCATCGCACCTTCCGCTTTATTGTACTTCACCGACCCGTGACGAGCAGCAGCTGTGGACTACTCGTCACGGTTCGTGAGCGTTGTACGAACAATGAAAAGCCGCGTAGTTGCTAATCATGTGTTATGATGTCATTGAACCAATACACAATTTCATTTGAGTAAATGCTACATATAGTTAAGACAATACAGTAATTAGGCTGAGAAACGTGGTTTGTTAACAGTAATACTGTAATTTCTACAGTAGTTCTCCTCACTTGTGCTTTTAACTGTACTGTATAAAATGGATTGCTGGACAAATTGTTTGACAGCTATGCAATGCATTCATTTGATGTTGGAGACATATGCAACTGGAATGAGAGCATTATCACAAACTCTCAACCGAGGTTATGAGTTTTTCATAGAGGAGTAGCCTATTTGAAGGAAATTTCAACCAAATAAGATGGCAATGGCACGTTTTTATGCAAAGCAGCGTGTTACAGCAGCTAAACTTTAGGCAGTGTCTAATTTGTCGCCAAGATGCCAGCAGCAACAGGCTTGGCAGAAACCAAGTAAACACAACAGATAAACCCTAAAACCCCCTAATGCTAACCTATGTTAGCCCGTAATGCTAACCTATGATAACCCTAATGCTAACCCATAACCCTAACACTAACCCCTAACGCTGACACTATCTCCTAACCCCAATGCTAATCCCTAACCCTGATGCTAACTGGTAATCCCTAACCCTAACACTAATCTTAATGCTAACCCCTAAGCCTAATGCTAACCCCTACCAAACACTAACTGCAACGCAAACTGAAGCCTAAACGTAACACCTAAAGGAAAAGTTTGGAAAGTTATGAAAAAAGTAAAAAAAAAGGAAGTCGCCAAGGTGAGAGTCGAACCAAAAAGCAATGGCATAACAGACTTGAAGCATAACCACTACGCTACGAGCAGCACACTGATTGCATGACAAACTGACCTTTTTATTCGAATTGCGTCATGCCACAAGACCAAATGTTTGACTGGCGGCACAGTAGCTCCAGCCGATCTGTTGCCGCCAGAATATTGGCAGTAAATTAGACACTACCTAAACATTATCTTTCCTCAGCCTATAGAAAGGTTGAGAAGCCACATTACCTTGAAATTGAAATGGATGTTGCCTCAAGTCATTTCTGCTGACTGTTCCTGTGTAGCTGGGTAATATTTTTGTTCTCACTGACCAACTTTTAATGTGTTGAGGGTAGTATGCTTGCAAATTAAACCAGCATGTACCTACTGAAAGCAATATTTTTGTAACTGTGTAAGTATTCAAGTATGTCATTACTCATCATCATATCTCATAGCCTAATCAGTAATGTGTTCAGATTTTAGCTTACAAGAACTTGAAACCAGTTAATACAGAAATCAAGTAAATAAATAAAACTAAAACAGTATTAATAACCTGTAAATAACAATTTATTTTAGATTAGTTGGAAAATACAGCCATATTGCAGCTTTTGCTATATCAGTTGCATCACTTTCATGTTCAAGGCATCAAGGAAATTCTTTCAGCTATCTCATGTACCAGTAAAGCACATATTTTGGATTAGTGGAAGTGAAATGGCCTTACAGATATAGAAATGCAGACTTAAAGCTGCTTTAAATAAACATTTTTATCTCCATTTTGAAAATGATGTTTTGAAATTGAAAAGTACCCGTTACTATTACTATCAAAATCAAGGACAGCTGGCTTTAAGTGGACTGCAACGGTGTGATTTTGTTGCGTTGACTTCAAAGTCTATGTTTCATTTTGACATCATGCTTTGGTTGTAAAACATGCTGCCTGCTCATTCAACCTATTATTTTTATTATGCACTCCATTCTTTGTTGAGATAAATGAACAATGTGGAAATAAACACATGAGTTATGAAAAACTATATTGGTGATTTTCAGTTTGATTTGATGTGTGACAGTTATTATTCAAGATTTCAGTGTTCTTTTTGTTCAAATCTAATTTCTAGATTCTACTTCTTGCCAGTATTCATAGCCATTTACATCTTAGGTCTAGAGCAGCTATGTCCAACGCGCGGGTCGCATGCGGCCCAGTCAAGGGTTTTGTGCGGCCCAGTTTAGGTTTTTGCTGTAGTAAAAGTATCCCACATACTGACAACCTGTCCTTGTTTTGATAATCTTTAATTTGACATTTTTGGTGCAGGTGGTCCTCAGAACCACTTTATCACGTCTGTTACCACTGCAGTTGTAAGTTAAATTTAGTTTGCTAAGATCAAAGTAAGCCATTCAATGTGCAGCCCTCAAGAATATGTCATTCAATGTGCGGCCCTGGTTAAGATAGTGACACACTTTTTGGCCCAGTAAACCATTTGGGTTGGACATAGCTGGTCTAGAGTAATCCTAGGCTTGTTGGTGAAGAGGTAATGCAGTGTTTCAGACTGGTTGCATTAACGAAGGAATGACAACCTTGTTTTATTGGTAACATGATTAAAAGTATGTGCACCACCAATCAACATGAAAAATGTTACTTGCATCACATGACTAGAAGCCATTAGCCACCACTAAGAAGGTGCCTCTCTCCCAGCATTTGAAGAACTCTCATAAGTCTGTTTTTCATTGTAGGAAATTGCCTTTCCCTGGCCATAATACATTCAGGCAATTTCCATAAATATCTCTGCTTGTGCCAAGTCTGTTAGTGTATATTGTAATAAAGTAATTTCTGTTTTATCATCTGCCACCACACTTCTTGACTTTAAACTCCATACACACGAATAGTATCAAAGTTTCCAAAGCAATGTTTGATTGAACAGTGTCTGAAATAATTGGATCGTAAAAATTTGTGAGAATAAAACGCACCAACCACGGTTCATTTAGGACACCAAGCATGCTTACAAGAATTTTTTAAGCATGTGATATTGTTTGGTTTTTTAATGACTCTTTTAACATGTATGTGATGATGGGCTATTTTTCGAGTTGTGAATAGCCTACATCATCTTCTTTAAATGACTTTCAGATATGCCTGTTTGCTGGAAGATGAAATTTTTTCTTAAACCACCGTTGGTTGTACAGCCACTGCGGCATTAGGCACAACCCTCAATAACTGTCATTTTCGATTCTGCTTGTTGCTCCAGTCAAACTGCGATGGAACAGCTCCATTCTTTAGCACCCATTTCGTTGGATGGCTAACAATATCTTCATCAGTGAAATGCTTGCAGCATATGCATGAATGAGACATAAGAGAATAAGAGTAAAATGTTTTTTTCTTGTCTGACTTGACCAAACCTACAATTGTAAACAAGATGCAATATTAAAATAGGAAAGTCAGTTCCATTTCACTACATTACACATTCATTCATTTAGATATAGGCATCAACATTTAAAGATGCATTTTGATTGCATGATTCATTGATACTTAACATACTGCACCCAGAACAACCATATGGTAGTTGGGATGTGCAACTGGCAATGGTGCCTTCTTGAAGTAACTTTTCAAAAACATAGATGTTAAATAAACATTTTTCTTCTTAGGAAGATGGTGCCTCCGGTTGGAATCCCAAAGGTAAAAAAAATAGACTGTAAAATTTCTTGTTTCCTTTATCCAAAGTACAGTATACAGCTAGAGAGTCTTAGAATAACAACTGTGGAAAACATAACAGTGTGTTGCTTTTGCTGTACCGGGAAAAATCGTAATGTCCAAGTTGTCTAAATCAGCACAAAAGACAACTCAACTAAAGTATTAGAAAAATGCTTGTAATTGGTATACACACTTAACTGCTGTTATTGTCTAATTGATACTATTAAATTGACTTCCCTTTCTACGGTGCTCATATTCTGAATGTTTAAATAATCATACTCCATCACCATGTGTTGCAGAACAACCAAAAACAACACAGTATTTTACCAAATTGCTTGCAATCTGTTCCTGTAAATATTTTCTTAAGGTTAACAAATATGCAAGTAATGCCCAGATTCTTCTATAAGCTGTATCCTGACAAGGTAGGCTAAATGTTGCAATTTATATAATTGTAAACATAGCAGTGGCTACTCTTTCAGCAAACCTTTCACAACAGACGTTGATTTAGCCAAATTTCTAAACACGTTGACGTGGGTCTCGACTCTAGAAATCTAGGGTTTTCAAAATTGGCATTAGGCTGCTCGCTAATATGGGCACTATATTCGCTGAATCCTATAAAGCTGGAATAGCGATGAAAGGAAAAAATCGCTGTAAACAGGTTTTATACAAAGTGTTCCAAGTATTTTAGCTTGAAATGCAGGCGAAAAGGGAAGTACTGTTCAATCTAAACGACAACAAAACGTCCCAAACCCCGGTTCACCTATTATGGCCTCTGCATGTTGCACTGAATGTTTTCAACGTTCCGCTTCGATGGTTCTCGTTGAAAAAGGTCTATTTTAACTTGGTTCACTTCTTCAACTGTTCTAGCGACAACATTAATCTTAATCTTTTGAAGTTCGTGACTCCTGGTTAGAACCACAAATTTTGTTTTACTGCAATTTAAGGTAAGTTTATTGGATATCAGCCAGTCATTGACATGTTTTATTTTGCCATTTACAGCAGCTTGTACTGTACGCATGCAGTTAGATTTTGAAAAAAGGCAAGTGTCATCTGCAAATAATACAGGTTGGAAGGCAGAGGCTTGAGGTAGATCATTTATATAGAGTAAGAATAGCAGAGGGTCAAGAATCGATCCTTGTGGGACACCACATGTTGTATTAAGGCGTGATGACTCTGTTTCTCCAAATTTTGTAAACTGACAGTGACACCTATTTGAAAGATAGCTATGGAAAAAGTCACTAGTCATGCCATGGACTCCATACTTTTGCAATTTGCACAGTAAGATCTCATGATTCACAATGTCGAAAGCTTTGCTTGAATCGAGGAAAACTGCAGCTACATGCTCGTTATTATCTAATGCCTGAAGGAATTTTTCATGTGAATAATTAATTGCATGCTGAGTGGAATGAGCTGGTCGAAAACCTAGTTGAAAGTTTGATACGATGTTATTTTTTTCTAGAAAGGATGAAAGCCTAACATGCACCAATCTTTCAAAGACTTTTGCAATGTGCGATAGTATAGATATTGGACAATAATTGTTGCAAAGGGACTTATCACCAGATTTAAACAACGGAGTGACTCGGGCTATCTTAAGAACATCTGGAAAAACTCCAAGTACAAAACACTTATTTATCAGTTTTGCTAACCAGGGTGCTATTACGAGCCTAAATTCTTTAATACAAGAACCGGAATGTAATTCAGACCTGTGGCTTTGTGAGTGTCCAAACTATTTATTAAGTTTCTGATTTCATCTTCACAGACTGGTTGGAGAAAAAACGATTCGCACTGGTTGATATCAGACATATAATGGTCGAACCTAAAGTTTGATAAAGGAAGTCAAGCCGCCATTTTTGGTGCAACAGACGCAAAAAAATTGTTGAACTCGTTACATATATTTGCTAAATTTGTTACTTTTTGGTTGTCTTGATTGAATAATCGCATCAAAACAACAAACAACAGAAATTTTCTCAGCCCGATCCATCCCGGATCCGCAAATTTTCAAAAAATTGCAGTCCGATCCAGTCCTGAACTGGCCAAAATTGGCTTTAGTCCTGATCCAGTCCGATCCAGCCCTGATCCGTGCTCATATCTGACATATTGGAGATGCAAAAACAGACATGTGACGTTAAAAACGCTCAATAATACTGTGCTAGTAACGCGCATTTTTCAAGTAGCTTCACAAAACTTTCCAAGAAAAATTTGAAGCAATGATGAAATGAACTTTGCAAAGGAAATTAAGAAAAAGCAATCTCCTCCTCCGCTCCGCCAACAATAAAGATTCTCAGACTCCACCTCCACAAAAAACAAGCGCACGCAACTCCTCTTTCTGGCCACCTGTGAGTTGGAGCGGATGCTGAGTCAAAAAATAGTATCCGTCAACTTCTGAATTGAGCATCGTATCAACTTTTATCATTTTTGATGACACTCAGATATCTATGGTATTTGACGTTGCACGGGAATCGCCTGCCAGCCATCTGCCATGTGTTGTGCCATATGGAATAATTTGCGCATTGTTGGTAATTCGGCTTCAGTCTTCTGGAAAGGACGAGCAAGCAATTGTGTGCGAAGTTTGGCTTCAACTAACGTGAGTAACACTTCTTGTAAAAGTTAGGGTAATTCTGTAAAGTGTGAATTTTAATTACTATTGTAAGTTCCAGTTCGTAATGTCATTGAATGCTATCGAGTATCGATGACGATTAGCCTAGGTGTGTAAGCGGTTACGCTAAGTTTAGTTCTTGACTGAGGAGCACGAGCAGGGGTGCAAGCTGGTTGTTGCACCTGAGTGAGTTCCTAAAATTGGATGGGAGCCGTAGTGAAAAAAAAACAAAAAAAAAATGCAAAATCAGATTAGCATTACCTATTTTTATTTTTTGAAAATATATATATACAGTGACAAGTGAGTAGTAAAGTGAGCTGTCTGTGCACAACCTGCCCAGAACATACCTGCAACTCACTTTTGGGCCACAACCCACCAGTTGAGAATACAGTAGCTGTTCTAAAGGATAATGATTCTTAACTAACAATCAGCAATCAATGTATCTTCTTAATAATCACATTTATTATGTGGTGCATTTTGCTTTCATGGTCTCATTACAAAATATTTCTTTGTATGTTGATATAGATTTAATAGGCAGTAGCTACAGAACCACCTGAGGATCTTCTTATCAGAAACCTTATTTGACCGCCACCTATAATGTGACAGTAATGCAGAATGAGAGTGCCGTAGACTTGGCAGAAACCTAAATGTAAAAGCTAAACCCTAACCCATAAACGTAACCCTTGGACCAAAATTTTTAAACCTAAACCTAAAGCCCAAACATAAACCTTAAACCTAAACTGTCAATCTGAAGAGAAAAATTTGGAAAATTTTGAAAAGACAAAGTGGTATCATGAATTGAAACCTGCAACCAGTGAACCACTACTACCAAAACAAAAGTTGCCAAGGTGAGAGCCAAACCAAAAACCATTGGCACCGTAGACCTTAAATGAATCTGTTATGCTACAATGTTGGTGCCGCTTGAGTGACAATCTCAGCGTTTTATTGGAACCGCGTCATGTGAGGCGGTTCAATAGCTACTGCCTATTTAATAATAGTAGTGTCTAATTTATTTCAGTATTGTGTCCCTCCCCTTTTTAGCTACCCTGACTGCTGCATGGCCTATGATGAAAACACAGTGTTGTGACATGTCATATCTCATTCTTAAGGCTAGTATAGATAGAATTTATTTCTTATAGCAATTGCCAACTGGAGTTACATCAGATTCTTAAGTATATATTAGTTATTAAGGAACTCTGCAAAGCAGACCTGTCTTGTCAAGGATGTCAAATAAAAAGTGCTTTTTTCGATCTTTAAGGTTGGATGATTGAGAGTTACCAGCATCACGCATGTCACCATTTTATTATTTTGCAAATAAGTACAACAAAAACAGTTTTCATGTAATGTTGAATTTTTTTATGCATTAACACACATTGGAAAGTGTACTGTTTAATGGTTGGTTGAGAGAGGTACTTCGCTGGGCTTGTAAAACTTCTAGCTTGCAAACCAACTGTTTCGTCATAGATAACATTGATACGCAGTGAATCCGTCATCTAGCTCTTTTTCATGCAATCAAAGAGAATAGAACTAAAGTGAAATAGTTTTGTAGTATTTTTTTAAATTACACTTTTACATTTTGCGCAATACTTGATGAAAATTGCAGTAAAAAATTGCACGTAAAAATTGAAAAAGTTGCAATATGAAATTCCTGGAATCAGCTCAAAACATTAAACTACATATAGTTTGAGTATTTAGGAAGCCGTTGGAAGCTGTAAAAAAAGTTGCGAAAACTTGCCCTAATAAGCAGGCTGGAGTTAATTTAAAAAATTTCACTGAATCAAATTCCTGGACATTTTGCTAACCGGGACGGGATATCAGGACAGACGTTTAAACTGGGAAAGTCCCAGCCAGACCGTGACGTATGGCAGG
>JGI24022J15233_10007649_pt1 | contig 11937 bp, 8 predicted proteins | sample Ectturendosymbi2_FD_15233 | JGI IMG/M metagenome (IMG submission 15233)
AAACGCAATTTCTACTTTGCCTAAGTGCGAGTTTTCACTGGCATTCATCATTCCCAGCTCCGTTTCCTCTTCATTTTTTGTAGTTGGGCAACAACAGATGAGATGGCACGTGGTTGAAACCCAAGTTTACTCGAGATTCAGGAAAACTGTCGGAAGCCGCTGTGCGTTTTTTTTACAAACGAACTAACATCTGCAAGATATGTTTATTCCAGAAATCTACGTACGAATCCAACTTTTTTCACAATATTGTAAGCCTTCTTCCAGGTGCAACGCAAAAGCGATTTTTCGGTCAGAACCAAAACGGCCATGCCGAATGTATTCATGAGCTACGAAGGAACACCTGACTGAAATTGTAGAGGCTCCACCTCGGGACGACGTTCATCAGAAAAAGTTCGAAATTTTGCTTCAAATACCATGAGCGAAACAAGAAGCGCGATACCCATAATCAGTGCGCCTTCGTTTATCAGTCACCACCAAGCAACATGCTTTCTTCGTTATAAAAAGTCGGTCTACTAGTTCACCTCAGCAATACAGCTGTGTCGGTGCTTCTAAAGGTGTCGTCATCCTTGCACTCATCAGTACTGTTGCACAAGTCTGGTCCAGACAAATCAAGAGCAGTAGCTGCGAAAGGAAATGCAAACAGCGTAAAGCCATGAAAGCATTATCTTCGACAAGAAACGAGCAAACCAACGTTATAAACAAACCATAAAATTATTTAAATTTATGTTTCAAAAACGTAGTGCGCAAGCAAGTCGCATGGAAAAATCTTCAGCACCATTACAGTTTTTTTTTAAATTGTTGTTTTCGCAATTTGCTTCGTCAGTTACAGTACTATAGTTAGCATCAGCAACAGACAGATCGAGATGCACCGGGATAGTTTCAACTCCAAAACCAAAACGAATTTCAAAAATATCAGCAAGATAAGGTTTCACGTTTCACTGGCTGGCAAGCGATCAGCTACCAAAACGAAACAGTCTGATAGCCACGCTCGCTGCGAGAAGAGCTTATGATACCTGGAATAAACTCCAAGACTTTAATATAATCAAGATATAATGGTTGAAGCCAAACAGATTAGCGCTTTTCATAGCAAACAACATGAAGGAAAAAATGTAAATGGAATCAATTCTTTTGACGCGAAACATACATGGATCAAACTGTCAAAATTCAAACAAAGAAAACTTAACGTTTGCACCAGTCATTGAAATCGAAAAAGACTGATACCAAACCAGACCGTAAGTAAACGGTACCACAAACAAAGCAATGATTTTAGGGAAAAAAGCATAAAAACAATAAAACGTTTAAAGCATAATTTACTCACTAAAAATTACTTACGGTCTAGTTTGCGAAGATTAAGCATGGTATGCAGATGATCGCGAACGGACAGCATGTTTGCAATAGCCCTTGGCTGTTCTTGGTCTTTTCTACTGACTTCAGTGCCTTGTTGCGTTGACATCACTGAAGAAGTGATACCCGCGCCGTGACTCCTCTCAATCGACGCTTTTGCGGAGTTATGATCTGCACTTCTCTTGCTTGCTTGGTGCGAAGTGTTGCCGGAAAACTTCAAAGAGAAAATAAAAGCAAACGTATGTCAAGCTTTTGATCAACCGGACAACACGACTTTATATTGCTGCCCATATCCACGATATCACGATGTGAAAATTAACTGAAACTAAGAAGTACTGGTACGCGGTAAGCCACCAAGCCAGAAGTCTTAACGCAAAAAAAATAAAAAATGACCACCTGTACAACTTTCGCGGCGCCACCTTTTCCAACAGCATCACTGGACCTTTTCTGAGCAGCTGCCGCATGCTTGCTTTGCTTCTTTGCGGTTTTGTTCGATTTTGCCGCCATTTTATTTATGTTGCCAGCTTTCTTGGCTTTCACATCGTGGGCATTATCATTTCGTTTCAAACATGCCCGTCCCGCATTCTTCGACACGTCACTTTCCACGCTTGTAACGCTTCTTTTGGCGTCTTGCATGCTTGCTAACGTACGATCATCAGACCTTCCAACATTTCCACTGCTGTTTTTCAGCAGCGCCGACAACTCATGAAGCTGCTGCGCTGTAGTCTGATTCGATTTCCTACTCCTTTCCAGCTGCTGCATGAAAGTAAGAAGCTTTCTGGTATGTGAGTCATCCAAGACAGAACTGCCGATGTCCTTGACAGGATCCGTAAAACTTTCTTTTGTAGGTGAGTGTTGAACGCCATCGGGGCATTTAATAGGTGACAAGCTGGCCTGAAATTCACTGGCAGGACAAATGTTTGGGCCATCTGAAGTACCTGGTCCGTACCGTAAGAAGTCCTCTTGGTGTTGGCCGCTATCGTTAGGTGGCAACACAAGTTTCGGCATTGAAAGAACTTCTTTTGTTTCACACTCTTTAGAAGGGCTGGAGGAATCTGTCATATCAGTTATTTCCCGACGGGTCAACTTGAACGATAAGAGCTGGGATGGTTTAATCTCTCCTGGTGACGACTGCCAGCTAGATTTCATTTCAACTTCTCTTCTTAAGCTTGAAGCCAGAGATTCTTGCAACAACTTCTGCACTTCATGCGCGGAGCTGACTACAGTTCCTGAAGTGGTAACTTTGGTCGGAGATCGTTTCGTGGGAGAAATGCTATCTTCCAGAACGCTGAAACAAAAGAAGAACCCTTTATATACAATCAACTATGCAGAAATGTTCATTATCGAAAAAATACAACAAAATCAATGAAATGGAATGGCGTTTGTTGACAGTGAACTTTATCGTGCGTCTTCCATAAATTGCGGCATGATATAACGAAAACGTCGCGGAGAACATAAAAATCAAAGTACAGAGAAGGTTTACGTTGAACCTTTTCATAGTTAAATCATCAGTTCCACTCTTTCCGACCGATCTGGGGAGAGACACTTAACGCACATACTCATAACAGAAAATAAGAAACCACATGTTGATGCCTCAATGTCATTATTTTTTCAGACTATAGAGGGATGTTTACACAAAATTTGTAACGTCAATAACAAAATGTACGCGTTCTGCAACTTATCTCATAATTTTTACCACATTGTTGAGTTGAATTACACACATTTACATCGTAAAGACTGAAGCACACTGTGGTACAGTGGGTTGAGTACGCGCCACCCGGCCCGGAGCCACGGGGGGGCATTCGGAGGCAGTTTCCCTCAAATATTTTTTGTGCTTACTTAAATTGTGTTGTGCCCAGGAAAATTTGTTTTAAACCAGCTATGTCCAACCCAAATGGCTCACTGAGCCAAAANGTTTGTCACTATTTTAACCAGGGCCGCACGTTNAATGGCTTACTTTCATCTTAGCAAACTAAATTTAGGTAAAGCTAATGGTAACAGACGTGATAAAGTGACGATGAGGACCACCTGCAACCAATATGCCAAATTCAAGATTATCAAAATACTTTTACTGCAGCGAAAACCTAAACTGGACCGCACAAAACCTTTGACTGGGCCGTGGGTTGGACATAGCTGTTTAAAACATATAATAAAAACAAAAATTTTGCTTCGTTAAAAATGCATTTTGTCCCACCAAACCTTAAAACCTGGCTACGGGCCTGCGAACCGCTAAAGCTGATAGGCTCAATTCCCGGTCCGATCACATCACACTGAAGACTTGAAAAACGGTACTTGCAGCTCGTCCATCCTCGTGCTCGGTATTTATGGGTGGGAACAAAGGAAAGGTTCCTATCATTGGTACACACTGCTACCATTTACCTGCCACCGACGCAGTGAACGTAACCGTGTAGCCGCCGGCGCAAGCAAGGAGAGGTGGACACCTCTTGCCACCAGTGACACTGCATTCTGTAAGCAGTGCATATCGCGCAGTTTATTTGTACAAGAAAACTAGTTTCGTGTCTAACAAATCTTCAGTCCTTTTTCATATAGAATAAGGATTTGAATACGGTCTGGATTGGATTGAATAAGGATTGAATTTTATTTGAATAAGGATTGAAGATGTGTCAGACATGAAATTAGTTTTTTTGTGGAAATAAATTGCGATATGATTCGCTTGTGTGGGTCACTGTGACTTAACTATTATTGCTGAATGGTGAGAACAAGCTTGAATCATCGCAAGAAGATGAAGCAGAACCAAGCAGGAGATTCCTCAAACAGTTCGCTGCAAAGCTACAGCTCGTCTTGCAAACAGTACAATAGCGAGTATAAAGGAACTGATGTTTCGAAAGCAAACTGTGCCGGCACCTAATCTTGATACACCAAAATTTTCATACGATTTGTCAAGAAAAAGTGAGGTCATCGGCAAAGTTGGGCCATTTCAAAAATCTTCTGGGGACATTTTTGATATTAACCAAAATAGAGCAGCATCAATACTGCAAAGCAGTATGTTAAAAATACGTACACAAAAAAACGCTTTTATCACTTCGGGTTGGTACTGTTTTGCGAGAGTGATACGACTGCCAGGTTGCTCAACAGCGCCGTCGCCTTCGTCCTCAGTCTATGGACATAGGACAGAGAAAAATCTCCGCTAGAGAGAAATGTTCAAAATACAGGATTAAACAAAACGTGATGCATGCCTGACTTACACTTAAAACATCAACGAGTGTCATATGATAATCTTACTACAAATCGTAAGATGCCTATAGATTGAAATATAATTGTTCTTTCATCGAATCAAGACAGTGGCAATCAGTGCTTCACGAAGTCAGCGATGGCGCAGCGGCGTGTCGCGATATTCCAGAGGAATGGTGAAAAGCACTGAGCAGTTGCACATATCGCTAAACCACAGAGTGCCTTGGTGGTGGTGGTAGTGGTGGTGGGAGAAACAAATGGGAGATACGAAACACCCTATTGGAGGAATGCAGCCAAGGTCTTACTAATTCACTATTTTCAGATTTTGAGAACTAAGTTCGAATTCATCAGGCCACTTGCGCTTGACCGCACCAGCGACATTGGCGAGGATCCAAACTTTTCATGCCATGTGCCGAGTTCCACGCGTCTTTTGCCGTAACAAGCTCATTCGTGCAACAAAGCCTGAATGGACTTTCCTGATGCGAGCGGCTAATTTTGCGCACACGTGATAACTTTCTCAACAACCGCACTTTCGATTAATCAGGTTAAACGTCGATTGCGTGAAAAGTGAGTTCGCACAATCGGAACACCAAAATCGGCCAGATGAGATTTGCCACCTTCCTACAATCTCTGGAAAATATTTAATGGCACAGTTCCTCGTTCCAATGGCTTTCTTTCCACGACTCCAAAGTGGCTTACTGACATATTGATAAAAACGTCAACAGCTATTCTCTTCCCAAGTTTTGAAAATTAAAAACATATTTTTATTGAACTACAGTATGTAAACCCGTGCTTTATAACAGTGGTCCTCAACCTCCCGGTNGCGGATTGATTGGTACCGGGCCGCGAAATTATAAAATGTACACTGGTACTGGCGGTGACCCCATTCGCTCTCTGAGCATGTGATTGGTCGATTCTTCCCATGGAAACACTGCTGCGCGCGCAGAGGCAAAGCGTCATAGAGTGCTCCAGGGCCGCGACAAAATTGTCAAGCGTTGACCGGTCCGCGGTTACAGAAAGGTTGGGGACCACTGCTTTATAGCAACAACAGATGTTTTATCACTTACAGAAACTGTGATCCATGAACATAGGAGGCGAAAACGGCAGAGGGTTTGGGGGATGACAGCCCCCATAGGTGGGTCGGGACAAACATACCGGATCCAGGAATTGGCGCTGAGTATTTTACGGCATAAGAATGAAACTCGTGGCACTTAAGGTAGTTCCAGTCCAGGAATGAAATGATCAAGACCGGAACATGCTTAATTTTTGGAAAAAATTTGCGGCAAAATATGGAAAGCTGAGATGATTTTTTTTTGGTTAGCAGAAAATCGATATCTTTTCTTGATCCTCATTCTAGTTTCACACAGAAAATGGCGTAAATTTTCGACAGCGAATGTACTTCCAAGAGAAAATTGAAAACAACGGCTGGCTTTGCAATATTTTCAGGCTAACGACATCCCCCTGCACATGCTTCCTGTGCGCCAGTGGCAGGCACTCATTATATAATCCGATTAACTACGCTATACATGCAGCCTTAATAATTAAGATGCAGGAATATTTAGGGCAGGGGTCACCAACCTTTTTGAAACTGAGAGCTACTTCTTGGTACAAATTCATGCAAAAGGCTACCAGTTTGATGCACACACTTCTGCAATAAAAATTGGTTCAATTTGTCTTCAATTTTTTATCATTAATAAAGATTAAAGATATTCATCAATGTGAAGACACTGATTATGTTTATGTTATTGTCAGAACAAGCCCGCGGGCGACCAACGAAGTCCGTTCGGGCGACCTGGTGCCCGCGGGCACCATGCTGGTGACCCCTGATTTAGGGAGACAAGCAAATAAAACAAAAAGCGACAAAAACAGGTAAAAACAACGGAGTTCTTCAAAACGACCAAGTTGCCAGACAATTTTAGCGAACAAAACAAATTGGGCTGGGCCTCCTAACTACAACACCGTTAAAAGAAGCATGTCCATGAAAGGAAGAAAAAATTCAGGTGTCTTCTATCAGCATGCACTATTATCCTAAAAGAAGTGTTTGGTGTAACCGTTTGCCTTTCCAATCATGATCGATACGTATTGATTCATGCTGCACCTCCTGCGTGTTTTCTAATTTAACGTTTCCGTATCATAAGAATGAAATTCACCCTTGCTGGTTACGGAAAATAGTTGTTTTCGCAACGTCCAACGCGATTTTCTTTTAAAATTAATAAATCTTTTTCCCTTTTTAATTTGGAATGTAAGTTTTTTTACATTTGATTTTGGTTGACGACAATTGGCGACACGGCCTAGCGTGAATTTTGCTTTTTTGACAGGGCAATTGAGGTGTACGCTCTTGTCCAAGAAATGCTACTTAAGTCACTCACTGAGCGTGGATCGAACACAACTTTCCAGTTTAGAGGCGAGCAGTCTACAACTGCGATATTTTCCGCCCATTCACGTTTTTACTTCTCTTTAATAAAGTTCTACTTGCGTTTTTGCTTCTAATACAGGTCATCTTCGTTTACACAGAACGCAACAGTACAGCATTTGCGAGGACAAGCAATGGTACGTTATGGTAAATTTCCCTATCATTTTGCCAGTAGAGTTTCATTAAACACTGCTTAATGCAAAGCCAACTTAGCCAAATTTTAAGCACTAGCAAAGCTGTTAATTCATAAAACGATGCAGAATCGCGCTGATGTCGCGAGCAGAGCACTGTCCCTCATCGTTTCAGCGACATTATCTCGGAAACAGTTTCGACACGGCCAGGCTCTCAATAAACAAAATAGGAAGCTTAAACGAAGTGCACTATGACAATAGCCGGAGTAGAATACTTGTATATTTCAAGCTAACAAAGCATTTTTGCTGCTGGTAAATTAAATTTTCAATCACTGATAGAAAAAAAAACACCTGGCATTAACATCACCTACGTAATCCTGTTTTATTTACGTGTAAGACTATCATGTTATTCCACATTTTCTCATCATGTGAGTTCATCAACACTAGTCGTCAAATATTAATACCTTGACGTATGTTTGGAATCAAATTGGCATATTTTCTGCTGCCATGTTTTCGTGTAATGAAGTCCGGACCCATCACATTTACGAAAAGCAAATTTATCGAACTGCACGCAGAATAGAACGGCGCTTTGATTTGCTGCACACTTTGTGGCCTTCCAGGTCGTGCCCATGTTTGGCCAGGTTTCGTGGCGGAGTTGAGCATCTGCGGTCTCGCGCTAAAATAATTTAATTTGAGCGTTTACTTAAAACTCTGCACAATTAGTGGCTGAAGAACGTCGAGGAATTGAGTTATTGCAAAATATTTGAAGTTTAACATTTACCTTGAAAATGATGTATCTTTAAAGACAAAATTTGTCGGAGTGCCAGGTTGTGTAGTTGGTAAAATCTCAATGCCACTAAGAAGATCTTCTTCAGAAATCTGTGTCTCCATAATAACTTTCTGACAACCACCAAAAATATAAACACGCATAAATATTACCAAAGCCTGCAAAACAATATTAAGTTTACAAAAGTTTACAAACTGCAGTGCTAAATTAGCACAATAAAACTCTGATCAACGTTTTTGCGTTTTTGCTGCGTTTTCTTAGCAGTGTTCCATGAAATTATTGCAATCTGGAAACAAATCAATAAATCTGTTATATGCCATTGTCCATGCTATTTAAGCGATGACTGCAACATCTGATGATAGTCTGTGGTCCACGTTTCACAAAAATATCCATTATGTCATGGAGGCGGTCTGGTCTTGCATATCTTATCTTCTAACTTTTATTTTTTTCACAAAAAAAACACACATTTATAACATAAGAAAATTCTTTGTGAAGAGAGCATTGTCATTGTCGTATACATTGAGAATTAATGGCAGTTTATCCTCTTTCCACTCAAATAATCATCTCAGGCTTTGAAATTAGACGATTACAATTGCAAGCTGCAACAAGCCACAAGCAATCAGCAAAAAAACTCTGCCACTGCCACGGCTGAAGTAATTGGGGAAGAACTGATCTTTAAGATCATCTAATAGTTAAACCGGTGCTGCTTTCAGTAAAGATAGCAAAGAAAACAAAATCATACTTTCCGATTTTAAAATAAAAAATAGCAACCACAAAAACGTTCACAGTAAAAAGCTGGATGTCAACGCTTAAGCCAATGATATTTTTACTATCTTCATTTTTAGTTTCTATGGTCTCTGCAAGCTTCAAGTTAGAACTTTTCCGAATGCTTTAAACCTTTCTGGCTATGTGCATTCATGGAGAAAGGCTTCTTACAACAAGAAATCACTATCATTAATAAGCTCAGGAGCAATTTTGCACAGCAGACACCAAATGCTTGCTACTCCAAGCAATGCAAGTGTGTTAATAAGGTCACATTAAAATGACAAAATAAAATTTAAACAAAACCCTCAATTTTGTTTATGACAAGTAAACAAAATCGCCTAAGATCACAAATAAGCAAAATCCACAACATATCTAATGCTTTGAATACATATAGAACCATGAAATTTCTATGCTGGTTTACAGCACATTGGTCCACCTCAAATCCATGTGTGAGAATATAAAGCCAATGTTCAATTTTTTAAAAGGAAACACTGCTTAAACAGTAAATCAAACCTCAAACAAATTAAGCAGCATATTTACAAGTGACTTTTCCACCAAAATGTCTCACAAAATTATATCAGGTCTGAAAAATTCCTGTCACTATGTAGTAAAAAAGTAAGTTGCCCTGGTTGTCAGTCATTGCTGTTGCCTAGTGCAGTGTTTCCCAAACTGTGTGCCATGGCACACTGGTGTACCGCGCAAGTTTTATGTTTTGCCAAAACCTTATAATAAGTAGCTCTCATTGCAAGGTTTGTGAAAAGTAGGTTTTCGATTTCATAAAGTGTGTGCCACAGCCAAATTCAGAATGTATTAGTGTGCAGTAACATAAAAAAGTTTGAAAAGCGCTGGCGTAGTGTGTTAACATACCAGACAGGTACTTGATTAGGACAATTACATCAATACATAAAAAGGATATAGCTACTTGCATAAAGGCACCAATGTTAAGACTTGCCAAAGTAATTTATGAAACCAAGACCACATCAGATTTCAGGGCATTTCAACCTAGTACTAACAATCTCTGCATAGGAAGCACTAGGCACTGGGCAAATTTTGTATGTTACCAGTAAGTGCTCATAAAAATATCCATACATATGAAATGAAAAAAAGGCTCCTACAGTATGTATGTTAAGTTTTTTTTAAAAAGAGTTTGTGTACGAACTGACACTTGAATGTTAGTAAATGAAACAAAACATTCAAAACCCAGTTACTTTGAGCCACATTAATATTTTACATTGGACCATAACATGAACAGATTAAATTCAACTCATAGCTACATTGCAAAACAGTTTATCACAAGGTTCTTTTCTGTAAGTGCAAAAACAATTAAATACTTAGACACTACTGCTACTACTACAGCCCATCCTGGTATTGACAACAACGAGCTTGGCGCTTTCCATTTTTTATATGTAGTTTTTAGCCAAAGATAAATATCCATCACTCTGGGAAGCACACCATCCAGGCCCGTAACCAGGTTTTAGGGTTTGGGGGCACAATACATTTTTAGGGGGGCCATATTTTTGTTTTCTTTTATGTTTAAAACAAAAAATTTTAAGGGCAGCATAGGCTACTGCCAGTTGTCTGTTTTCAATCTGATTACATAATATCTGTGATTGTAGCGGTATGCTACGTGCCATGGGTAGCCAAGCAGGGGAGGAAGACTCCAGCGCCTTTCTCAAATTTTCAAAAATGATTACTTTTTCCAGAAAAAGTATCCATACAAAACTAAGAGCATTTGTTTAGTTATGCGCCTTTCTCTGGAAACAACAAAGAAAAACAACATGAAAAAAATTTGCCTATGTTTCAAGCAGGCCCGTAACTAGGGGGGTGGCAAAGACCCCTAAAATTTCTTACTACCCCCTGGAAAATGTGTCGAACATAGTTTGAAAGTATTGGACATAGTTTAAAAAATTTGGGCCCCTCTCAGAAAACTCTTCGCCCACCCTGGTGTCCCAAGCTGGTTACAGGGCTGGCTTCAAGACATTTTTCTGACTAAACGCCACTGCTTGATGCCTGTTTGTCGCATTTGGTTCAATAAAAACTTTGTTCAATGCTTGCCTAAGGCACTGTTAACTTTTTTGAAAAACATAACAATATTTTGGCATAAACAACAAAACTGAACCAATTTTATTCATATCACCATTTAAAGTGAGGACGTTGGTACGAAAGAAACTCCATCTAACTTCTCACAAGAGTCACAACAATGCACGAGATTATGTATCATCAATGCATACATTCTATCGGTCACTGAAAAAATCAATCAATTGTTCCCATTAACAGCCGGAAGGTGAACCATGTCAGGGACGTAGTGCTAACAAAAAGGTGTGCAAACATATCCAAAAAAGCCATTTCAAAACAGCTTCAAACTCATTTTAAAACAAAACGTGAAAAGAGTTTTGGGACGCCGTTCTCACATGTTTCCGCCCCACTACACCCCTGAACCATGTAGGCTACTCTAGCATGTAGACGTTCTACCTTTTATCAACATTCTCAGTTTTTAAAACGTCTTTTGGTACAACCAAAAAGGAAAACATGAAAAAAACAAGAAAAGAAATTTGAGCATAAACTGTCACAAAAGCTGCAGTTCTGACACCTGCTACATAGCACAATAGATGAATAGTATTCATGGAGGCACTTGCAGTGTCAAAAGAATACTTTAAACATCCAGTCGTCGAGTTTGGGTTGAAAATTCATAAGCGATGTCGCCGTTTGCCACAGCAGTTGTTTCATTTTTTTGAAAACCTAACAAAAACTAGTCGACAATTTCACGGTCGAGGGGTGTAATGAGTGGGGACAAGGGGGGCATAATTCTGCGGGAGCCGAATCACTACGGGGAGCACTGAATGACTGCGGGGACGCCAAAAAATCCAAACAATGTTGCAAGTACTTTCTTCAATAGAGTACATTTGCTTCCTAAAGACTTCAAATTTGAACATGATGGCGCCAAACTTGCTTCTTACCAGAGATGAGCACGGATCAGGATTGAAGCCAATTTTTGGCGGATCAGGACAGGATCGGACTGCAATTTTTTTGAAATTTGGCGGATCAAGACTGGACCAGACTCAGAAAATTTTTGTTGTTTCAATGTGATTATTCTGGAAATATCAAAAATTTTAATTGTGATCCAATTTCACAGATTTGCTAAATGGTAGTGTATATTTTGACATCAAATGCAAAAACACTACTGGGACTATTTTGCAATTCGAACTGTATCCACCTTTGTCCACTTATAACGTTCAGGTCTAGTAGCAACGTGAACATAGTTGAGTGGTAAGTGTCAATGCCTGCTGTGCGATTGTTCGTTGGTT
>JGI24022J15233_10007650_pt1 | contig 11937 bp, 12 predicted proteins | sample Ectturendosymbi2_FD_15233 | JGI IMG/M metagenome (IMG submission 15233)
AAAATGACTCAGGCTAATCTCAAAAAATGTATATAACACAGTTGCTCTCAGAATTTCACAAATATACATCAAATTTAACATTAATGGTAGACTACAGCAATTCTCACTTGCAAGCAATTTTAATAATTCTGTCACCCTAATTCAGTAATAGAAGGACACGAATTTATTAAAAACTACATCTTAATCACAATTCACACATACTACATGTCCAACCAGGCAACTAGAGAGTTCTCTCCCAAATAAACGCCGTGTATTATAATGTTAACTTTGCCATGGAATTAGAAACTATATGGCTGCATGCCATTCCTTGATGTTTGTTGAACTTTGCGAATCTGGTATCGGTATTGGTAAATCGAGCATATCGAAAGCCCATGCATACAGGTCTGTATAGCAACTGGTCCAGTTTCTTTCCCTGGCATTATAAAAAATCTTGTGGATTAGCTTTTGAAATAAGCTTATGCGAGCTCTTACAGAATCAGGTACGAAGATTCCCAAAGTATTAAAACTATGCTTACGAACAATGGTTTCCCGGCAAATATTCTGGATGATTGTGTGCGCAACTTTTTACACAGACTATACACACTAATAACCCTGTTTCATGAACGCTACAGTCTGCAGAAAAAAAAATACAAATAATGGTACGCTTAGTTGTTGGTAATTGACTGGCTTTACTAGAACTATGCTGACTCCAGACATGCTAGTCTCAGGTATGCTGTTCTGCATTAATGTTTCTGAACTTCAGTATACCTATTGGAATGTTTGATTTTTACCACCTTTAGGCAATGTTAAAGGAAAGTCAATATGACCCGTGGTGACATAATTATGTCTGATTGAGAAGGAAATTCTGCTGCGAGGAATCCAATGTCAAGCCCAGCGCTGGTATTTTCAAATTTATCTTGAACTACTTTCATTGATTCACTACTTGTTTTAGAAAATTCTGTTGCACTGCCTGCCTGAGTTTTGGACTCTACTTTCTGATCTGTTCCACCAGGTCCAGGTTCTAAATCAATATCTATGTCCATCATGCTTATACATGCACTGGAAGTTGTTTCTCTATTAGCTTCCATCTTATTTCACTTTCAGGAAATGCCCTTCTCATATCTGTAACTTTTTTTCAATTACGCCATTGCGTTTGTATGAATGCATCATACCCTCAATTGGCTTAAGTGAACCTGTTCCAGAAAAGCCAAAACTGCCCCAGAACATCTTTTGGGGATGTTTTACATACATCATCGAAATGGGCAGGACTGAACTGCTCACCCTTTCTGATCTTGAAATATCTGCTGTGCCTCCCTTCAACGAAAAAATCACTTTCATCTGAAAGCAACACTTATTTCCAGTGTTTTATAATCTAATTTTTCATGTTTTTTGTCTGTTATTATCTTTCCTTCATTTTTTTGAGTTAGAAGCTGCGTATCAGTGGTTTCCATAGCTTTTCTGTCAGCCTCCAAGGGGCGGCGTTGCATTGTACTTGAGCATATGTGAACTCCAGTATGTATGAATCGTTAATCCAAACTTGTCTTCCGTGAACCCTTTTTGCAATTTTCAATGACTGTTTGGATACTGTCTTAGTGTTGCGTAAGCGTAACAATGCGACTCCGCTACTTAGGTGGCCTATCTGTCATTAAAAATCACAGAAATTCTGACATGTGTAACTCTCAACCACACACAACAGAAAGAACTGGCTTCATTCCATAACACTATTGAGGGGAATAAAATCGTGTGTGGTGTTATCAAGTGTATTTTAGACTGTTCCGACACGTCACGCTATGCTTATTATATAGTCTTTGTGCATAATTGCCCATTTCATTTTTAACTTTGAGGTTTATGGGTCCCGGGACGGTGGCCCGGCTGCACTCCCTTCGTGGGGCCTGTGAGACAGTAACGTTGTTGTTTCGTAATAGCACTATGCAACGTTAAAAGGGAAATGTAAGCTCTTGTCTGTTCCAAAACACCCGCATTAGAGACCTATAGTGACAGCGTTTGATATTTTATCAGCTTTAATCTTGAGTACCTGCGGTGCAAAGGGGTCTGTCATGACAGCCAAACAGACCTCCTAGATGCGCCCCTGTGTGACGCCCAGTCTTTCCTTGACTACATTCTGTCGAACAAACTCTCTTTTCACATTAAATTCTCTTCAGCATCACGTGCACATCCGTCACAGGGGGTTATGATGAACAGAAGGCGGCTGTAGTGGTGTAAACATCATCAACAGGGTTGCCAAAAGCACTAAACGTGCTAGTACATGGAAGTATCTCAGAGGCCTAGACAATCGAGGGCGGCTAACAATCAAATAAATACAGTATTTACTGTAGAGTTTAGGCTGTAAGTTTTTGTTGCTAATAATTTGTTTTCATTTGAAAGAAATTTCACTAAGTGTATTGCAAATCACTCACAAGCTTGGGTTTTGCCTGAAAATTGCGTGGACTGGTACCACTTGAACAACAATGTCCAGCTTGCGGGCTGCATGCAGCTCAGTCGGAGGTTTTGTGTGGCCCATTTCAGGTTTTCACTGTAGTATAAGTAGCCTATGTAATAACACCCTCTCCTTACTTTATTACTCTTAAATGTGACATTTTTAATGCAGGTAGTCCTCAGTGCCACATTGTCTCGTCTGTACTGCGTGCTGGGAGATTTCTATACATCCAATGACACCTTGGTGCAAAACTTTTTACTAGTTTTCTAATTTCTACCTTTGCTCCATGCCACTAAACTTGCGTATGAGGTCACACTTACGGAGTGGTTAAGGGTGCCAATCAGAGCCGTAACGAGGGGGGCACAATTCCCTGGGCGTCAAATCACTACGGGGGTGCCGAAAAGTCACAACAATGTCACAAGTACTTTTTTTAACAGCACATTTGCTTCCAAAAGACCTCAGGTTCGAACATGGGTGCACCAAACTTGTTTCTTGCCCCGGGCGCCATCTAACCTCATTATGCCCCTGGTGCCAATCAGTTATTAACATTGCAGTTAGGATTCGAACACTTTCTGTACATCAGCTGAAACTAATTTAGTTTGCCAAGGTCAAAGAAAATCTTACACTGTGCGGTCCTCTTATGTCATTCAGTGTGCGGCTCTGCTAAAGATGGTGACATGATTTTTAGCTCAGTAAGCAATTTTGTTTGGACAGGGCTGCTCTTGAATAAGACATCGGTTCCATCAGACATATGCGCATTTTTTGAACCCCATTGCTTGGCAAGGACTTATGTACAGCAGAGTGCCATTACTCCTGAGGTTCTTTTATGCATGTTTAGAACGCACGAAGAGAACTTCGTAGCTCCATTATTATTCAATCGTCTGTGCGGTCATTTCTTGTTCGAAAAAAGTTAAAGCAGTCTTTTCGAGAGTTGTTCGATCGTGACAAAACCAAGGTACTCGGTGGCGAAAGAACAGTGGAAGCAATACGGCGGCTTTGCTTTTTCTATGACGCTGCTCATGATTCCGAACGTCTGGTGAGTACGACTCTTGCTGTAGCTTAGCTGACTGAAAGCATCTTTAAATTGAAGCTGCAGTTTATTTTTTATGTGTTGTTTTGTATGTTTCTTTGGTGTGTGTGTTGTGTGTCCACTACTCCGAAGTTAAATCTGTCAAGTTCAAAGAGCTGAAACAGCAGAGCAAACGAAGTTTCGTTAGGTCAACTTTGCTTTCATAAGTGGTGTATACATTTTAGATTAGAAGGCAACCACTCTGCGAGAACCTTTCCAGCCCTTTGTGTTTTTGCGTGATCTTTCTGTTTAAACTTTTTCTAAAACGCAAAATTAGGAGCTTCAATTGAAGACGAGACATAACAGAAAATTGTTCGACACTACGTCAAGTTAATCCACTAAACTAAAAAGGCAAAACCTATTGGGAAGTTTTATGGGAGCTTAGATCGGGTTACCTGCGTTGACATAAATACGCGTGCTATTAAAGTTATGAGATTTTTATTACAATATGCCATCGTGAAAACGCGATATTTGTATTTAAAGTCAGCGTACCAAGTAAGCTTCACCTGCATGAGTCCACTATGAATTTTCAGGTTTCAAGTATGACATGTTATTTACAGGTTTGGTTGTGCCAGAATCTTTTAAGAAGCAAAACAGACCTTCAAAATTTCAGTTCATTCCATTTGTATTCTCAAGTGCTTGTGCTTTGTTGCAGGTATTTTTCTGTGATACCTTACTGTTTTCAATACTTTTTTAAAACTGTGTTGCTGTCACGAAAGTCAACTTGATATATTTCTGCTCCCTCTTTGAAAAACAACACGCCTTTCACCTAAACATGGTTATTCCACTTTTTGTCTACTCTGAGAGATGACAGAGACATCATTTCTGTCACAATTAAGAAGCATAACATTGTTTAGAATTGTTGCGTTTTCTGTTTTTTCCACGCTGTAGGGCAGTTCGTGCATTAAATTGCTTTTCAAATCCAAAAGCTTACATCAAATCACATTTGTAAGCAACTACATGCAAAGCTGATGTAGTTCTGCAGACAAACGCTCTCAGAAAAAGATGTAAAATTGGCAGAAATACCTTGTCAGAAGTTCTTTACCAATGTTGAACTGACACCTCGACCAACAGAGTGTTTGTATGTAATAACATCGTCCCTCTCGGTTGGCGTTGCATTGAATGTGCGATTCACCATGAACGGGATGTGCACGAAGAATAATACCCATATATATGTGGCGCGAGCAAGCAATAATAGAGTGATCATGGCATGTGATCTCTATTGTTGCTTGCTGCCACAGTGTGAAGCTTTGCGCATTTGCCGCTCGGGCTTTCCGATCGCAACACACTCGTTTCTAAATCTAAACTTCGCAATCAGTGGTCTGCCGTCCATTTTGAACCTCTACTGGATAGCATTCTTCAAACCACTGTATCTGCTGGGTAAAAGTAGTATCTACGTTTTATTTAGACTGAGCTTGCTTATGCTCATGTGGTCAAAGATGATTTGATCTGCACAAAACGCCCCGTTAGTGATTTAGGTTTGTCGCAAACATCGTTGTAGCTCATCGGAATTGTGTTGCAATGAAGTTGATCACAGTGAAATTTGAAATCTTGCAACATCGGGTTAGAATTAGCAACACAAAATGCAATTATTTGAAGGAAAAGATTTCGGACGTTTCGAAAAACAACTATTCATTGGGTTGCACCCGTGCTATCACAACTTGAATGCTTTAGGTGCTATTCCAGAGCTGTGCCAGCACAATGTATTGTGCAAACCAGAAATTGTAAGAATTTTTCCTCATTTTTTTCACGTTTTTGGTTAGAGCAATGTAGTGCATGCAAATTTCACTGTGACTTATAAAATGTGATGTGCAGAGCATTGCTCAGTGACTCACAAACATCCTTCGCGATTCCTCTGCGGATGTTGGAAGCCTCTCTTGCCAACATTATCGTGGAGGACATCTCTGATGTTTCCAGCTACCAACAAGCGTCGTACATCTGGAGAAAATTGATGAAAAACGGTGAGTTTTATCTTTCTGGTTTGGTTTGCCCTCTTTCATCTGCCGAACACAAAAGCAGCGAACACTGCAGATCTAACGTGTGTCACGCTGGCTGCTCAACGTTGAATGTACACACTTAATTTAGAGTTTTTTTGTGTGTAATTAATCCCTGTTGTCACGACTCATTCGTTCATACAGTCAGGCAAAGTTTCTCGCTTTCACAGTGTAAAATACGTCTAGAAAAGAAAAACTTGATTGTTTTCTTCCTCGTGCACGATCATTGACTTTAACTTTTTGTTGGCTCACGTGCACACGCCATGACGGTTTCCCCCTGGCTCTCTCGCCGCTGTGATTTTCATTAATGTTCAGAGAAATGCACTTAATCTTGGCTGGATCTTAAAACAGCACGGGTCCATTGACGATAAAGAGTTGTTCGAAAACGTGTTGGGTGTCTTTGTCGTGACAACTCACCCCTCACTCACCCAGCCACCTTCATGCCTGCCACAGTAACAAACGCTTTGTTGGACGTGCAAAATGTGACACAACAGCCAAGCTGCTCTCACCAGCAATACTACGAACATGCAAATTTTTTTGCAAATAGTCCAAGCCGTGAATGTAATCAACAGAGATTTCAAGGAGTTGATTGACTCATGCACGCATGCACGAGTCCACTTTGTCTCGCTTATGAATGAAAATTGTTGCGTAACCAGAAGTTCTACCTTGTTTTTAGATCCCCGGTGACGTGTCACCAAATGTTCTGAAAAAAATCAAAACTGAAGTGCTTGAGCCCTGCATGTCTTGGTTCCACACCTATAAACAATACGGCCAACGTCAGACTATCCAAGATTTCGATCCAATCTAACATGAATCTAACTCGGTGTTCAACGTTATACTCTCTTTGATGCATGTTCGCAGCAGGGCTTGCATTGTTTTAACTTTTGTTTCATTTCTCAAAGGTTCTTAAAAATTATAGCATTTGACACCAGTGTGGAAACCTTCGACCTCGGCGGATAGTAACTTGTATTTCAAAAAAACGGCCGTAGTTCGAATATGCCAAGTCTGAACGTTTCATATGATCGTAATACACAACAAATTCCAATCAAATAACGTTGGAGTCAGTGTGGAAACGAATTTGTCTGTGCGGGCAAGCGCGTAAACAGAAAAATGCCTGGTATGTAGGCAAATGTTTTAATGCTCTAACCGCTTTACTTCGCCATAACACCCTGGACTCCCTTATAGCAACTCATTATTCATTTTGAAAATTTTTGTTCACATTTTTCTTCCTTGTACATTTTTGTCGAATGCTAGCAGTATATTAACCCGTTTATTACGTGCTTGCAATCTTCTGTTAATTGTTCGACGTGTGCGTTTGATATCTTTCGTTAACTGTTCGTTCTGTGTTCGTTCGCCCAACCTGGCGCGATGAAGAGCATATTCAGGCTCCGGCCTGCCTCTCGTTAAAATAAACGCGAATTGAATTTTGAAAAATGTTACAATCGCCACCATTTTATAAAGGGGTGCAAAAAATTTGTTTGCACCTTGCTGAAAGTGAAAATTGCTTTATTATCGTGCTGAGGGATTCAGGGACGCATAGACTAAAAGTTGTTTTATATCTTAGAACTTAATTGAGTTAAAAAATAGCTGTCGGCTGCGCGCAAAGGTCCTGGTTCCAAGGAAGTTGCAGAGATATTCTTTATCATAAATACTACCCAATGCCAAATCAGGTAATCTCTGCGCAAAGTCCTCTTGCTTTCCGGCGTTTTTTATTTGCATAAATCACTTCCATCGGTGAAATTTACGATTAAACCAGGAGTGCAATGCTATCTGCTTCATTTGCGAAGTATGTTTGTATGTTTCTGAACAAATGAAACGCTGATTTGGTTTTTACAGGCTTCTTCATGAGCATCTTGCACGTGTTCGAGAGAAAAGTACCTCCAGATATAACTCCGTCAAGTGGTGGGCCGACGCTTAATCCACACGCGCAGTTGGCTTTGTCACTCGTCAACCTTTTGAAGGAACCCCTGGTGTTCCTCAATCGCCTTCTTCGTTTCTGTCAGACTCAAGCCGCCACCGCTCTTGCAGACAACGAGAAAGTGGTGTTTGGGGAAACCTTTGACCTTCTTGTGGATCGGTTTTGCAAGGAATTGATGACGAGAAAATTGACGCATCAGATCTACAACTTCATACTTCCGATGCTAAGCAGACAGCCTGCTTTTCCTCACGAGCAAATTATTCTGTACTTGGAATGCCGATCACAAGTCGGCGAGCGCCAAGAAACCTTGCGAAGTTTGAGTCTTCTCTCAGCTTTAGTGGTTCTTCTAAAACCTGCTTTCGGTGAGTTAAAAGAAAGAGCGGTTGCCCGCAGCGTTAGCTTTGCGCTTAACGTTCACCCGCGGTACTGCAAATTTGCAACCGTGTTGAAAAGGGAACGGGAGAGCTGTGCCCATGAATGTCATTTTTGCATGAATAACGCGTCCAAGTTGGATGTTTGTGCAAGCATCACTGGCAGCGTTACGTGATGCAAAGACTAGTAGCTTTTGTTCATTGTCACAAAGGTGTTGTTAAGTACTGCATATATGTCGTGTGGTGGTGTATGACTTTTGTGCGTTCGTTTCAAGTGTATACTCAAAAGAAAACAGCGCGTTCAGCAAAGACTTTGCTTTTCCATGAAATCAACTCGCACGCTTCTCATTAATCACAACATCATAATCTTTCTTCAAGCCCGCTTGTTTGTTTTTACCTGTAAGCATGGCGTCGGGAGGATTTTTTCAGGGGGGCCACCAGGGGATTTTTCTTTTTTCCAGGGGGGTCAAAAGTAATGAAATGTGTTTTTTCCCACTCAAAACTAAAAAAACAACCTTTTTTGCTGAAAATTTCAAATTGCAGGGAGGATTGGCCCTCCCTTCAGACGCCCATGCCTGCAAATAAGTTAATACAACCTCACCCGGCTCATCTACTTGTCTACTGAAACCTTCGCAGATTCCCTCTCCACCAAACGAGCCCTTCTTTCCGTCCTGGGATGGTTGGTGCCAACCTTGCCCCGCGCTTCCGACGCTCATTTTGGCCCCAGTCCGGGTGACAGCTCCGACGACGATGATTGCACAAGTATGGATGAAGATGGCGTGGAATATGTGAGACTTGTAATGAAGACGTTGCGTTCGTCGAATTTTCAGCATGATGTAGGACCAGCGCCGCAACCAGCTGATATTTTTATGAGGCAAAATGATTGTAACTTCTTGTACCTAACAACTAAGCATGTTTTTTAATTTCGGGGGGAGTAGCAGCGCAGTCTCCCCCGTGGTTGCCGGCCTGTTTGAAAATGGTTGGCGCTCTCATAAGCTTAATTGCGTTTATAGTGCGGCAAAGTAGGTACAAAATAGCCTGAAAACTGCAGTAATGCTAGCTTTCACCACTACCTTGATTTTAATCTTCAGGATATACCGTCATCTGTCTTAGCGTCAGACTGTCTCAACTTCCTCACTTCGTCGCAATTTATACACAGCTATTTGAAGACAAACTTGCATCACCCACCAGTAATCACAATGCTTTGCGAAGTGTCTTTTCATTTCCTGTCAACAATGCGTATCGCCGTCCACACAAACAGGTGCATTTTCTAACTTGTTGCTGCCTTAACTTTCACAGTACACGATGTGGGGCAAAACTAAACGTTGGAAATTAATTATCTTAATCATTTTTGCGGCTACGATCGGTTGTTTTACGAAGTATACATTTTCATGTTTTTCCCAACGGATAGCACAGCAGTGCTCCAAATATGAATCTGTTTCTGACAAGTCAGCTGTAACCGCACCGATATTTCTGTCTAAAAGCAGCAATCTCTTTGTGTAAAACTGCAGAAAACTATGTCTAAAAAATTTGCAGTTTTTCTGCTGGATTTAACTACTTGCGGCTGGCTGCAGAATTTTCCTTTATGTTTTAAGCTTCATATCATGACATTCAGCTTCAACTAAGTCTTCATGTGCCTCATAGCATACAAATATTTACGACTGGAGATATTGTTAAGTTATAATAAATGTTAGCTGAATAGTTACGATCACGTTCAAGGCATGTGCATGCACCCTAATCAGAATTTCCAATTAAGAGTTACCTCCTTACTTGAATACCCTGTGCTAGTTGAAAAATGTTTTTTTTCTGCGATTTCACCTTTGTCTTGTAATTTCACTACTCTCACTAGATCTAATAAAGAGATTTATCGGTACTGCCCAGTCTAGAGTACGGTTAGTTTGGCGAGTGAAACATTTATGCAGGGTTGTTGTTGAGACACTTGTGGTATCGGGCCTAAGACTTGTGTGAGCAGCACTACTGTTGTTTTGCAGGTTCTTGTACACCTTGGCGTTTTCTCCAGTATTTTTAAAACACCTCTGGAAGTCAATCGTGAATTTGAAAGCTCAGACTAGGAACAGCATGTTGAGGTATGGTCCACACTGCAACACTGCGCGTTTTTGAAGAGCCTGGTTAGTTGTTGACATTCACAGATTGACGTTCCATTCATTTAGCTAAGTTGCCAGAATGGATAAAATGGTAAAGCCTTTCCGTAGACACTCACAGATAATCGGCTTGCAAGTTGCGATCACGCTCATTGAGTAAAGCTTATGATTGTTTCGTCTCGTTTTTTTTTTAGTCCGCTACCCAGTTGATTCAAGCTTGCTTCCAACAATATCGTAAACGCATCGATTTGATGATCCGCTCGCTAGAAGTTGTATTTTTGTCGTGTTGTTTTCAGCCTTTCGAGTATGCGAGCATTGCTTGACGGTTGTCACATGACGGAAGCATCCATGCATGACCTAGTGACCAGACTTGTTACTTTTTCAAGCTTGTTTGAGCACAACTTGCTTTCCCTGCACGACGTAGATTTCTACGCCACAGGTACATTCATTTTTGGTCCAAAGTATGCTTCGCTTGTTTATGCCAGTTGGTTAAGTTGGAAATAACGTAACGATTCTCACTCGCCATCCGAAAGCACATGCGTTCACATATCCTGTGGTGTATCTCGACATTTACGCCATTGGAGGATCATGATGATGTAACGATGTTGACTGCAGAGCAGCACGTACTTACGGTAACAGATCACGGCAGTGAGCGATCAGTCTGCTCCGCTCATTCAGTTGGTGATTTTATTGAAGTTCCGAATGAAACAATCTCAAACGTTGTGGCTCACTGTTGGCTACCAGCACAAATATAGATAGTGTCTGCATTTTGTTTTCTGTGTAATTCGAACTATGTTTTTTCTTGTATTTTTGGTTAGACTCTGAAAGCAATCAACGTAAAACATTCGGGCTGGACGAAGTTGTCGCAATATCTACCACACTGCGCGATGCTTGCCTGAACTTCGTCAAAATCGTTCTTCCCGAAAGGCGTTCCCACGATTATGACGTCAGGTGCAGTACATGAATTTCAGTGCGTGATAAGTACAAGAATTTCGGTAGCTGGCCACGGATTTATGGATACGGACGCTTCAGTTGCGGTTATTATGGTGATAGACAAAAATTAGCGAATTCCACTTTAGTGAGTAGATAATTGATTTGCTATTAAAAAGTTTTGCAAATTAATTCACACCCGTCGTCTTTGCAGAGACTAGTTACTTGAGTAATTGAGTTAACTTATGAAGAGGGTTTTCCAGGAATCTTCCTGCTATGCTGTGCTTTCAGGGAAAGGGACTATTTGGCGCTGAGCTGTTTTGGCGCTTGCGCTTATCTGCTTGATTACTATCACGCACACGTCGTTGCCTCCAGAACTATGTTTTTTTCATCCATGCACGGGTCTTTTTGAAGAAGCAACAAACAGTTTGCATTTGTCTTGATCGCCTATAATTTTGAAAAATGCAGCAAACGCGACCCATCGTTACTGTTTTCGAGATGTGAATTAAAAAAACGAATGTAAAGGGCGTGTTCACACTAAAAACAACGAAGTAGTAAAGAAACTGGTTTGAAGATAATTATGTGGGGAGGCCGAAGAGACAAGGCGATGGACGACATCCGCCACTGTTTCCAACATGGAAGTGAAATCAATACAGGCGAACAATCGCTGGCGAGGATGGAACCAACGATCATGTGGAGGCAGCACACAGAAAAGTGTATGCCGAATTGGGAAGTAACCACCCAGTTCATTAAAGGTATTAGGACAATACAAAGAGGGCGTGATGCTTATTATTAGTGGTTGATTGCTGGAAAAAATCCAAACCAAAAACTCCTTAAATACATTAAGGCTGATGAACGCATTCTAAACATCGTAAAACAATTTGATTCACGGGCACCACTTGAATATCTGCGAGGTATAGCTCACAATTACGATATAAAATAAAGTTTTGTCATGTTTTCAAATTTTCATCCATTGTTTACTTTGACCAACCTTTCTATGTCCCATTTTCATTACACAAACTTGTCTGCACTGGCTGGCGCCAAAACATCCCAGCGCCAAAACAGCTCGGCGCCAAATAGTCCTCGCCAAAACGTACCCGACGCTCTGTGGGGATTGACTACACATATCAGAAATTA
>JGI24022J15233_10007653_pt1 | contig 11936 bp, 8 predicted proteins | sample Ectturendosymbi2_FD_15233 | JGI IMG/M metagenome (IMG submission 15233)
CTGTGGAAGAAGTTTCATCATCTAACAAATGAAATGATTGTAAACAAACAGGGAAGGTGGGTTACTAAGGCATTTCTAAATGTTATTTGTATGCTCTTTCGTTGTATGATCCTTCGCTTTTAACATTTTATAGTCTTGCTGACAGGAATTTAAACAGTCATATTTGGAGCGAATTTGCTAACTTGTTTTATCGTTTCCTGAAGCAATGTTTTCGATTTATTTGTGTTTCTGCATAAAAATTGCATGTCCAAGTTGGGTACAAAATTGGACATAAAGTACTTTGTGTCGATTAATGTTTGCAAACAATCAAAGCTAAAGTGGAAGCGAAATATGTAGCCAGATATTAATTCGTCTTAAGTGACTAAATACGTCAAATTCTCGAAGATGTCCCAAACAACGCGAGTACAAATCTTTGACAATGTTTTGCAATTCAGAAACATAACAAGATTACTGAAGGAACGTTACTTGGGTAATTGATTTTTTCATCTGTTGGGAGAAAGTGTTAAGTTTTCGAAAAATGTCCAGATTACATGTTTGAAATTTCTAATTATTGCAGGTGTATGTTTCCAATTTACCGTGTCAAGCTTTTTAATTTGAAACCCGATGCAATTTACAACGTATGGATGGATATAGTGAACACAGACGGACAACGCTACAGACGACAGGTTTGACAAATATTTGTTCCTTTTAATCATGTCAGTAAGGAAGTTTGACTTCTAATAAGATTTAATTGAAAAAACTAAGAATGAAAATGATTTTTGTGCAAACCATATTATTGAATTAATTGAATGACGCTTTCACATTAGTTCTTATGGCTTATGTTATTGATCGTTATTGAACATTGCGCTTGTGTGTTATTTTAATCAAATTTTCATAACGAGCAATGCTTTATTTCACGGTTGATTAATGTAGCCCAGTGTTCTTCAACTGGTGTGTACGGTGCACCCTGGGGTGCACCAAATTATGCGTGGGGTGCACCACTATGAAAGGGTTCACAAGGGTGCATCACAAACTTGTCACACTAAACAGATACTTTTTACAAAACTTTCTGTTAGCAAAAATGAACCATTCTACCATTAATCAACCAATGACATTAGGATTTAACCTAGACTTTGCGCATTCTAAAGTGTGGTGAGTAGGCATGAGACTATGTCAACATAATTTTTGTTATTAATTGATTATTTTTTTGTGATTCATAAGAGACACACAATGAGCCATAATCAATAGAATTATGTAGCTGCGTTATTGAATTAGGGTACTTGCTTATTTAGGCCAGGGTACTCACAGACATAGGCGCAATTAGGTGGAGAACACGGGGAATGAGTCAGCAAATAGGGTGCATGGGTGTAAATATAGGGCGCATCAGGCCCGTAACCAGGGGGGCGAAGCCCCCCTAGAAAAAATTTCGCTCCCCTAGAAAAATGTGTGTGACATAATTTTGAAACTATTGGATATAGTTTAAAAAATTTGTCCCCTCTCAGAAAACTCTTCGCTCTCTCGTGGTGTCCCAAGCTAATTACGGCCCTGGGGCGCATGAGTTCGTCAAAACATCTTCAAGGGTTCACCATAGTACGAAAGGTTGAAGAGCACTGGTGTAGCCGATTTAGGAGTCTGCTTTCTGGCTTCAGTGCATTTCCTCTAAAAAGCACTGTGTATTTGCGCTCTTTTGCATATTAACTTTGACTGAGCTGCTTAATGATGCAGCCCACAAAATTTATCCAAATGCTTTTTTTGCTTCTTGAGGTCAAAACGTAGCTTCAGTTCCACAATAAAACACAAGAATTTCTTTTGATCGATTTTTGGTGAGACTGTTTAGGCGACGACTCTTTGACGCCAGTTGTTTTGGCGCTGAACTATTATGGTGCTGAGTCATTTTGGCGCCATTGCGGAGCCTGACCGGTGTGTGTAATGAAAATGGTTGAAAACGTGGATAAAACTTTTATATTGTAATTGTAAGCTAGACCTCGCAAATGTTCAAGTGGTGCCCGTGAGTCAAAATGTTTTGCGATATTTAGAATTTTACATTCGTATTTTGAAATTCGCATCTTCAAGACATTGGCAATGGGTCACTTTTGCTGTGTTTATCACATATGTATAGATAGCAATCGAGGAAAAATTTTTATCCCTTTTGCTAAATGACTTTCAGCCATGTATGTTATTAGCTATACGCGACAATGAAAGGAAGACTTTTAAAATGTTAAGAAAAACACTTCGTTCAACGTTTCTTGCCATCTTTCGAAGAAACAGTTGTTTTCTTGAAAAACATCCGAACAAATGGAAAACACACAGTTCTGGAGAGAACGACGTATGTGTAATAGAAATCAAGCAGATAAGTGCTAGCTCCAAAACAACCATAGGGTCCTAACAGCTCAGTGCTAAATCAAGGCAGCACCAAGTTTTTCCATCCCGCATTTTGAAACGCAATGTTCGAGTACACGAAACACAGAAGTATTCAAAGGGTGCATTAATTAAAATTCCGAAAATGAGTTTGTTCTGATCATTGCAGAAAAACCAATGGACGGTTGTTGGTCCTGGAAAAAGTCCTGTACAACACAGCTTTTATCTTCACCCTCTGTCGCCATTCAGCGGCAAAACTTTGATGAATCAGTTGGTTTCGTTTGATAAAGTGAAACTAACCAACTCGTTTTCCAAACAACTGTCTGCTGAAAAGGTACGATTTTTGTAGTTGGTATTTGAAATGAAGGGAGTTGTTTAAAAGTTTCATTACTATGTTTTTTCTTCACAGTCACTCTGTAGAAATGCTTACTTATTGCATTTGCTTGAAGGCTAGTGTTTTTTTCATGGGTGAATTCAAGCTGTGCAAATTTTAAGCGAAAATGTACAAATTTTACAACTTATTTCAGGGTAACAAGTAAAGTCGTCTTGACTGTCAAACATTCGTTTGTATGTTCGTTCATCCTCGAAAAGTCGAAAAGCGTTACTCTAGAATTTATTTCACAGTTTTATGTTCATTCGCAACATCATTATCAACCATGGCTTTATATCAGTCGTGTCGATAAACAAAGTGAGTTGCAACTTGAACCAACTTCAACGTTTGCTTTTGATGAAACATCATTCATCACAGTGACAACCTACCAAAACAAGCAGGTATGCTTTTATTTCCAGTTTGTAAAGTACTTCTATTGGATATAAATGTCTTATACCTGAGTTGGTAATTCAATATGTTTCTCAGTTTCATGGCTATTTGTGTTTGTATTTTCACTATCTGTTTGCGAAAAATGCAAACCTGTGACGATTTCAAGCATGAGGTAACCGGATGTAGTCAGGGCCGGCCTTAAGTCGATGCAACGGATGCGGCTGCCTTGGGCTCCGCGCCTCAGAGGGCCCAGCGCCATGGTTGGGCAGGTTGCTTATTTTTGGCCAGATACTCCTTGCGCACGAGAATTGTAGAAAGGTATAAAGCTCATCGTTAGCAAATAGTTATCTCGTTTGAATGAACTATGAATTTCCTCTAAATCGAACGTTATCAAACGTGCTCAATTCTCGTGCTCAGCTTTATATCATCTGCGCTCCACCACGTCCCACTCTTATGGATAGAATTTGGTTGTTACTAGTGCCAGTTGAGACTGAAGTAAATCTACATACTGCAAACAAAAGTGTGTGGTGATTCAACTGGTAATGAACACGAGTGTCTGTTGTATTAACTTTTTACGATAAAAACAAATTACGATAAAGCTTAGATCTGGCACTGTTGACAAAATGACCGGTATTTTTACAAAGCGCGTCTGGCAATCCTAGTCATAAAGCGGATAGCTGATCATGCGCCCAGACGTTACCTTGCACGAAAGCGTCCGCGAGTGTGGTTACCGCGAGCGAGATAAGCAAAAAGTTCATTTTAACAGTTCAAGTCAGTTGTTCTTCGAACGAGTGTCGTTCAACAAGAACGAAGTAACTGCATTGTAAGTTCAATTCGTTTGTCAGTTCGGTTTAACTGGCGTAACTCTGCACTTGCGCTCGCCGCTCCATTGCAGAGTTTCCTTTACAACTTTCGGCTTGATTACGAGTGGTAGCGGTACACTGTCTAATGTCCACCAAAGCAGCATGCTATTAGTCATACACACACATGACCGTAGCTGCGAGACACATGAGCTACGCCCACTCCCCATGAAATTAACTGTTGTGTTATCACAAGGGTTTCCAAACTTTCTCTGACCATGTACCCCTTCAGCATTTCGATAGATGAGTATGTACCCTAAATTTGTTGCGGCAAAAAGGCCGAGTAAACTAACAAAAATCCACCGAATTCTATAATATTTGGAAAAAATAATATATAAATATATTTTTCCCTTGTATTCCTAACCTTAAATGTACCCCTTCATATAGGCAAATGCACCAGATTGGGAACCCCTGTGTTATCATGTTTGCCTACATACAGATCAACTCCAATAATTTGCCCTCTTTTGATATTCATATACTTATTTTGCTGAAATATCGTCATCAAAAAGGTCATAACATGGTTGACTGAACACGATGACGTAATAAAACCACTGCTCAGAGGGTCCCCGCGCCAAGTCTTGCATTAGGCCCCGCGCCTGCTAGGGCCGACCCTGGATAGTTCTTGTTACCAGTTTGTAGATGAATCAGAAACTGGCAAAGTAATCCAGGCTTCGTAATAATATTGACGCAGCCTCATTCATGTCCAGACAGGCAATGCATATGTATAATATCGTACATAACCAATTATTTAGAGGCAAATTTTGCTGTTTATGTGTTTTCGAAGTCATGATACGTTTTGTACCATTTATCATGACATAGCAATAATGTCGCTGGTTGTGCGAGCGTTTTGATACCAAATCACTGTGATTAATGAAGTATTCCGAGGAAGTAAATGGAATCTTGCAATATGAATGCAGTGTACAACACAGTATAACTTCTGAATTAGAAACTCAAAACATAAGAGATTTCTAGGCAATGCAGCATTGGTTTTTGTATCGTCAAAAAATGCAGAAGTTAATTCTGGAAATTCAAAAATTGTTTCACATGGTATGTCAGTTTGTTTTTTTATTTTACTAGGTGTCGCAATTGAAAATCTACAGCAATCCATATGCATGTGGGTTCCGTTTGGGCGGAGGAAATGACGTTCGCAAAAGAAAAGTTCAGGAAATGGATGATCAAACACCGTCACCATCACAGGGATCCAATCAGAACGTGTTTAACAATTCAGCGAGTAAACGTTTGAAACAGCAATCTTGTGAAGTAAACACCCCGTCCATTTGCCAGACAGCTGATGCAATTTTTACACCGGAAATACCTCAGCTGCCGACTTGCTCCTGGATAGATGACCCTATACTTCCTCAACAAAACGTTTCTTCCGTAAGCAAGGTTTCTGGGGGGACAACCCTGCAGCCAGAAGTCAACTTCATTCAATCGAATCCTGCTGAACAACAAATAGGAGGAAACGTTGGGAACGACCCTTTGAAAGTTTTCAACGATCCCTCATTCTCCCAACAGCAAATACAAACTGACGTCCAATTTACATCTTGTCCGTCAATAGCTGGAGGTCAAGGTAACGAATATCATGGTTTATCGTCTCATTGCCAACAACAAAGCAACTGGCAAAACGGCAGCATTTGCACTTCATCATCTGCTTTCTGTGTTGCTGATCCCAGCGTCACTTCGTGCACCATTGCTGCAAGGAATGAACTTCCAGTTGTCGCTGCAGGTCACAGCAATCGAAGAATATTTCCTGAAGTTTCTCTGAGTGGCAGCACAATTCCCCAAATCGCCAATCAAGGTTTAATTCATAACACGTTTCCAGTCGACAACATTGGAGACTGCACGTCATTCGATCACGTGGATAATCATTCAAGAATGTTTGATGAAGGACGTCATCTACGTTACCAAGAAGAAAGTATTGTTTATCGCTAGGGCGATAAGCAGGTGACCCAATATCAGAACGGTCAGTCTACTTACCACCAGCACTCACCTGATTTTCTTGGCATTTCAGCTACAAGGTCGTCGTGTCAGTATCGTTTTTAATTCTTATATGACCATCATGCTGTTCTCGCCTTTGATATCAAAGTATGCACTCATTTTGAAGATTTTGTACGAAAGTTTTGTGTCTTGTAATCATTTTGGTTTGTGCCTTTTTTGTGCAAGACTTTTTTTCAAGGTTAAATACAAATTGTGGTTTTCTTAGAACGTGTGCGTCACTTTGTTGCAGTTTACTTGGATATTTAGGAATTCAGCGCGTTCGAAACTTTGCGCATACTGACTGTACAGAACATACGCTTAAATCCCACACCAACTGTAGGAGAATAGTCTTCACACTTTTTAGGTGGATGTGAAATGTGGATACATCAGACCCAGATAACTACCGGCAATAAGCAACAAAATATTGGAAAGTAAATAATGTAAAACCGTTTTTTAGGAAAGTATTGTTTATTTTTGTGGACAGTGTTTTTTGCTTCACGCTTGGAGTATTTGGTTAAACTACTTTGATTTTCGTTCTTTGATGGTGTTGAATCTAACATCTTCAGACTTTGGAAATAAATTTTCATTGCTTGTCAATCTGATTTTGCCTTCAGATGATTCACTCGTTTGATAAATGTCGAAAATAACACATTTTTCGAAACAATTCATGGACTCACTTAAAATGCAGATTCAGTTGTCCACGATGTTTTTACTGATATTAACTTATTGTTATCGAGAGCGAAAATTGGTTCATTAGATCCACAGTGTTTCTCACCATATAATATCACAAACAGGATTAAGACATTTTAAACATGTACAAGTAGCGATGGCCATCAGGGAGGTAATTAAGGTTGGCTTGATGCTAGTACTTTACAGCAGAAAAAAAACTGATCGCGAGCACAACCCACAAATTGCTATAAATGGCTTTTTGTACTGCGGGAAGCCTTAGATCAGTGATTTTAAAACTTTTTCAGTTTGTGACGCACTAAGAAAAAAAAATTCGCGGCACACTTAATACACTACAAAGTTGTTTTTAAAAACATTGATGTGAATATGCGATGGGTGTGCCTGTTTTGGGGAACAAATAAGATTGAAAAGAGGTTCCGTCGTTGCCAATCACACCTGCATTTTTTGCTTTTAATTTCTGTCAGAGCAGAAAATCCATATATACAGAGCCACGAAGATGCAAATGGTAAGATTGTTTTGATGGCTTTCTCACCAATCATTTAATAAGATTTGTAAGCAGATCGCCAAAACTCGTTCAAGCTGTTTCGATCTTTGTTCCGATCCTTACCTATGGCCATGAATCTTGGGAAATGACCGAAAGAACATTAACTCAGGCGCAAGCACCAAAGATGGGGGATTTTTGCGAAGAGTCCACGGTGTAACAGAAGGGTGTATCCAGTTTAGATTGCGCCCGGGGCAAAAAAACAGGTTTGGCGCCTCCATATTTGAACCTAAGGTATTTTGGGAGCAAATGTGCATTGAAGAAAAAACTTGCGACTTTTCGGCGTCCCCCAGTGATTCGCCCCTCGTTATGTCCCTGGTGTGGCACTTCGCGACAAAGTCCCTGGTGTGGCACCTGCAGCTGTGAAATTCGCAGAGCCTTGAATGTCGAAACACTTCTCCTAATTGAAAGGACACAACTGCGTTAGTTAGGCCATGTATCCAGAATGCCCAGCGAAAGGCTGATGAGGAAGCCCTGCTGGCCAAACCCACGGGAAAGCGACCCAGATGTCCGCCAAGGTGGCGTAACTGCATCTCCGACCTTGCTTGGTCCCGTCTTGGTGCGGAGCAAGCAGAACTATCTCAAATCGCTGTTGACCGTGATGTATTCCAAATTCTCTTATGGATGTTGTCCCCGCAACCCTCCCTAGAGGAAAAGTGGGCATGAAAATGAATGCAACGCGTAACAATTGCGTTAGTTTATCCGCCGGTGTTTAAAAGTGCTCAGCTAGCGAGTGAACAACTTTCTTAGACGGCTAGAATTGATTAATACGAACGTAGAGACGGCTAAAAATGATTTGCCTGCAATTCATGATACCTTTTTCAGGAAATAAGATGAAAAATAAAGTTCGGGAACCGCAATTGTTGCGTCAGCGTCAAATCATGCGGGCCGCGAGTTAAGTCGTCATGTGGCCCACGGAGCATTTTGAGTTTGAGACACCTGATCTAACGCAATTAATTCAGTACTGCCTCTATCTATCTTCTGATTTCCATCTATCTGTCTTCTGATTATTTAGCGGAGTCGTATGAAGCAATAAATCAATCAATCACATCAACAAAAGTTTACATAGATCATTCTACAAAGCTTGAAAACCTCAATTCCCGAAAAGGAAGGCAAAAGACATTGTCAGATGGGCATGAGGATGGACTGAAAGACCATGTGCAAGAAAAATGGAGGAAAGGGCAAATTGATAATCTGGGCTTTTGATTTCACTTATTTTTGCAAGCTCAGTGAAAGGGAAAGATCAATTTAACCTTACGACATGATATCATACAAAAAAGGTAGGCGTTACGAGACGACTTGATTAATCATAAGAAAATAACCTATGACCAGCAAACAATCACTGAAGATTGCATTTTGGTGCCCTGTTGACACTGCGCTTTATGTGGCAGTGATGGTTAGCATCACGTCGTGGTCAAAAAGGAAAAATACATTTGCACACCCACAGGAAAGACCAGGTTGACCTAACGTCTTATGCAAAATTAATTAGATAAACCGCTTGAAACAGTTGGAAAAAACAGAGACAACCAGCCGGGTGCTTTACCCGCAACATTATAAAACACGCAAAATAAAAACCTGCCTTGCTTATCCATTTGTACAAAAAGGTGACATTTACAGAACAGACTTCTTGCAAAAATCTTGGTTGGAGTGAAGATAAACACGCATCGAAACAAAGCCTAAATCAACTAGGACCGAAGATCTTACTGGACATCAGGTGCTTTTGAGTTTTTTGAACCTTAGTTTTGCTTCTTAGTCTTGGTTATTATTTGCTTTACAAGCCTTTGATTTCGTCTCGTGTATGTTTCACTGTTTGCTTACTGCTTTTTATGGCCCTTTATTCATTGGTCGCTCTGGATCGTTTTCTTTTGACTATTGCCTCTGTTTAGACGTAGCCTTTCTCCGGGTGTAGTGTTAAAAACGCATTTCGATGTGAACGCACCCAAAAAAAAGTTTTTTTGGGTGTGTGAACGCACCTAAATAACTAGCCATTTTCAACAGCATTTCAAACTCATGTTAAAATCAGTATTTAACGATATATTCAAATTTTTTACACTACAAACGAAAATATGAAAGAAGTGTGAGAACACGTTCCAACCCAGTCCCGTCGCCACGGAGGGCTTTGGTGGTCTTAGCCCTCCCAAACAAAGCTCCAAGTCCCCCAAATTAAAATATTGAAACATTATAAATTAGTGGAATTTTGTACAATTTTAATGTCAAGCCCCCCCCGCACAAACGTAAAGCCCCCTATTGAAGACTTTCTGGCGACGGTTGTGTTCCTACCCCACAAAAAAGTGTGGGAACGGCGTTCCGACTCGTTCCCGTCCCATACTTCTTGCCTTGCTCCATTTTCTCTTTTTTAATTCGTTGCTTGATTTCGCAGGTTTTTGCGTTAATTTCTTTTTTTTTCGTAGGCATTTTGACTTAGTTCAGCCAGTTTGTGCTTCTGTAACAAACGTGGTTTGTTTCAAGTGGTTTGCTATGAGTGGTCTGTTATGAACTGGTCTGTTTTGAAAATGAAACGAATTGAACATGGCTTTATTTCAGGGGCGCAACCAGCTCTTCATTTCGGGGGGGGGATTTTAATGAAATTTCATTCGATGATGTCATCGTGCTTATTCAACCGGTGTACAAATTTTTCGCAAACGTCACAGATAAAATTCTCTTCGCAACATTTCCGCAAATCAGAACTTTTTAGTTTTAATCATTATGCAGGCCGAACGATCAGGACAGAAAAAATTAGTAGCCTAATACAAACACTTGATTCCGTACTCAACTAGTGCAGTCCTGGCTTTAGTGTGGCAGACGTATGGACTACTAATAAACCTGCCTAACTTTTCTTCTTGTTTTTGCAAATTCGTTCTAGCCCTATTCTTCTAGCATGTGTTGGAATATCTATCACAAACTGTAAGATCCCAAATTTTTGAAGGATAAGCTTCGTCAAGGGTGAGGTGATCTTTGAATCCTAACATATCAGGCAAAACGGATCAAGTGTGTTTGGGGCAAAACGGTTTTTTCTGTCATCCACACGAGTTGCGTGAAAGTTTTTAGAAGCAAGTTTAAGGTCAGTGGTGTAGGAGGTGGGGGTTCCGGGGTGTGGATGCCCACCCCCAAAAAATTTGATTTGATAAAAATCAGGGAAAAATCCCTTAAAATTCGGGCAATATCTGTGTAAATTTGGGCAAAATGTGTGAAAACCTTCGCAAAATCGCTTTGTGTGCTCTGATTTTACAAAAATGGCGCCCGAATTCAAAGTGCAGACGTTTCTTTTTTTTGGAGGTCATATTTCTTCAGTTCTTTTTCGGGCAAGTTAGGGAAATTTGGGCAAGTTTGGGGGAAATTTGGGCAAAAATGGTGGTTGAAGTGCTTTCATTTGAAAAAAATGCGCCCTAAATGGAATGAAATACAGTCATTTTTTGAGGTGATTTTCTTTAGAGTTTTTTTCGGGCAAGTTTCGGGAAATTTGGGTAAAATCCTTCGCACCCCCAAAACTTTTCCTGCTCTTACATCTATGAAAGGCTATGGGCTTTCAGGGCTTACACTGATTTCAAAAGGTAGGGTCTGGTAAAGCGTCATTTGCAGCCAAAGTGGTGCAGTAGGTAGGTGCGTTCAACACTTGACTAGCACTCATATGACACTTCACTAAACCCTTTTTCCCAAGCCGTGGTACTGGTACCAACCCAGGAAGACAATCAAACGTGAAACTGTCCACACGCTAAATTAGTTAAAATATCAGGTTTCGAACCAAAAATGCAACTATAAACGTTTTTTTTAAGAAATGTACTACGTTAGTAATGGTGAACCGTTTTGCCCCCAACAAAAATAATCTAAATGTTGCAGAACATTGCTCTTCAATCTTTTTGTCATCGAGGAACCCCTGATATACTTTCGCGTTTGTCATGGAACCCCATTAGCAAAAATTTAAAAGAACGAATTACTTGTAAGAAAATCAAGTATTTCATTATAAAACAATTCAACAAATGAACAGTTATTACAGAACTTAAAGAGCAAGAAATTCAATTACTCGCTTGTTCTTGCATTTTTGGAATTTAGCTGCTACATTCAGAATTTGGTCATCCGGCAAAAAGAACCCGTATCTGAAACATGTGTCGTCCCATTTTCTAATTTTGGCAAATAAATTACATTTGCTCCGCTTCGGATCAGGTGCCTCTTTTACATTTGAACTAAACTGCTGATTACCGTCCACACATTCGCTGTTGTTATTATTTCGCTTCACATATGAAAATATGCTGTTTTGCTTTACCTGGCTTGACTAAATAGTAAAAAGTTGGGTTTCACATTGTTTTTACTTTATTCCCACAAAGATTGAACAGCAGCTTTAGTATGTGACTCGGTCTTCAGGCTGAGTCTACTTTTTTTACTGTCTATTCTACTGTGAACTGTACATCGGCAGCATCGTATAACTGTGATGCAACAATAACGTTCTTCTAGCTGCACAACAATGAACAAGTGACGCACAAACTGCCAATATTTCTTGTTCCGCTATCTCCACTCAACCTCCTCTATAACTACAGTAACTGGCCTACTTGGAGTCTGAATGCGGCACAGTGATCTAAAAAATTTCATGATGACGCATCAACATAATGAAGCAAAAATCATTTCCCCTAAAAAACGAGAAACTCTCACGGAACCCCACTACATGTTTTGCGGAACCTCTGTTGAAGAGCACTGTTGTAGAAGAAGAAGCGGCTTGACGTGGCTATAAACTTTTTTAATAACAACCAACATGTCAAGATTTCTCTTATCACTTTGAAAG
>JGI24022J15233_10007655_pt1 | contig 11935 bp, 8 predicted proteins | sample Ectturendosymbi2_FD_15233 | JGI IMG/M metagenome (IMG submission 15233)
TTAGAAAGTCGATCAAAGGCTCAAAAGACTCGGACTCGAGCCTAGTTTCCAATGAAAACTTCAGCGAAACACTTTGGCCTAGCGGTTGGGCCCCAGGCCAGGCAACATGTGTCAAAATGACCCTAAAACTACTTCACTTATGATGTCAGTCACAAAAAATCCGCATCCCCCAACCAAAAAATTTGTTTCGAGTGTAATCTACTAGACTGGCCGATTCTTTTGAGCCATTCAACAGCTCTCTAGCGCAATTGGTGGAGGAGCTAGGGCGTTGGTAAGGCAACCGAAAACTGCTGTTTTTTAGGCCGTAATCGAAGTACAAATATATCGTACATCGGCTCTCAAAGTGTTAAGTTGACAGTTCGTCTAAGACTACTCCACAGTTTGTTTCTGTTTGCCCTTTGAGCATTCGCTTAGACCAGACTCGTAGCCAAGGTCTAAAGGTTTGGGGGGCACAAAACATTTAAGGGAGTCAAGACTTCTGTTTTTATATTATTTTTAATAAAAAATTTTCTTGGCAAAACAAAATTTGGAGCACAAAAAAAAATTTAGGTGGTATTGCCCCTGAATGCCCCCCGTGGCTACAAGCCTAATTCCGATTTTCAGGATACCTTGGTAACCGACATTATTTTACGAAACCAAGTAGTTCGGATAAACAAAGTCTGACTGTAGTTAGTTGCCCTGATTTGTTCANAGGCAATGATCTGCTTACCACACGCAAAAACCTGTGAGCGAAAGTTACGTCAAAAAACGGTTTATGNGGACAATTGCAGAGTGGTTTGCAAAATTCATCGGTCGANTTCTAGTCNTAGAGAAAATATTGTTTTATGCTGAAAAATGATATCAAAAGNTGCACTTCCTCAACAGACCCCTTTTTTTCTAGGCTGGATGTGCCCCTGGTCATAAGTGAAGTAGTTTTGGGGTCATTTTGGCTCATGTTGCTTGGCCTAAGGCCCAACCGCTAGGCCAAAGTGTTTCGCTGAAGTTTTCATTGAAAACTAGGCTCGAGTCCGAGTCTTTTGAGCCTTTGATCGACTTTCTAACGTTTCTGGGTCAGAAGTTATGATGTAAAATAAACAAACTAATTAATTATCTAATTAGTCAAATGTTTTCACTAGTTTACATCATAATTTTTAAACCAGAAACCATAGCAGGTCATCCAACGTATCAAAAGACTCGGATTGTAGCCTAGTTTCCAGTAAAAGCTTCAGCGAAATACAACCACCTAGCGGTTGGCACCCAGGGCCAGGCAAAGTGGCTGAAGGTAGCCTAAAAGTCCTCCACTTATGACGTCACTGGAAAAAAAACAGCATCCCCAAGCAAAAAAAATTTTTTTGAGTGCAGACTAGAAGACTTGCCGCGTCTTTTGACACTTCAACCAGGTTCATAACCCGTACAGGAGCTGAGATATTCCCACGCAAAGCCACGTGCGTTTAGGCGTTTCTTTTGCANAAATTTTTCAAAGCAGCCGGACGCCGAAGTGTTAACAAGGCAAAGTATGAACACCTCACAGCTGATGTTTTTTCTGGAAGCCATCCTGTACAAAATCCATCCATTCAGTACTGCAATGTCAAAGATATTGCACTAAACCGCTACTGCCCATCTTATACATGCCCACGTGTTGTGTACTCTACTTTCGAATCATCTGATGAATCAATGTCAACTTTTAACTCTGTCTTTGTTTTTATTGTACAACAATTGTGAAATCGTTGAAAGCAAACATACACTTTTCTTTTCTTTGCATTAGTGTATAATTCAAAAACAGTATGTGATGCTCATGGTTATAACAAAATGTGCTGCTTTATGTTTCCATCTTTCACAGGTGCTGCATCAGTTTTATTATCCCTTTGCCATTTGCTCTGACAATGCTCACAATATTTCTTTAAATTTTCTGTGGTTTTGCAATAAAATCCATACTGGTAAAAAAGTTGTCAGTATTTANATTGTATCCCACTGACCTCACAGAGGCAAGATACGCAATACCCAGTGGCGATTGTAAGGGGGGTCTGGGTGGGCCATGGCCCCCAATTTTTTTCTTAATTTCTCACTTCAGTTCATTTGGTTGACATATGCAGGGTTGCCAAATGCGTTTTGTAAAAATATTGGCCATTTTCTCAACAGCGCCAGATCTGAGCTGTGTTGTAATTCGTAAGCAGCACATGGAAAAGAGACAATCAGTATTGTTAAGCCACAATTAATAATTTGCCCTATTTTAGCTGATTCGTTACATTTCAGTGTGTGTATGATGTAAAATCACACCAAGGATTGCGTCAACACCAGCAAATAAACTTCACTGAAGAAACTGTCCTGACAAGATTCACTACAAGACTCTTCACGATTTGAGAAATTCTGCGTTAGTTCCTTTTGAAGTTACGGCAAATTATTTTATTTTCGCAATACCAGCTTCAGACACTGATTTTCAAAAATACTGGCCTCTACTAAATTAGCAGTAAAATACCGACAAGGCTGGTGAAATACCAGCCATCTGAATCTGACAACCCTAGACATATGCAGTAGATAACTTTCGGCCAGCAATATTTTAAACAATAATTTAGAAACCCTCTAGCCTGCATTCAATATTTCCCAAATGCATAAGCTGTGTTGTGTTTGTGCCAGTCGGGTAGCTGGAGTTGTTTATCATGACACATACCACTTTTGAACAAGAAACGCTGGAAAGCCGATCAAAGGCTCAGAAGACACCAATGCTAGCCTAGTTCCCAATATAAATTTGAGCAAAATACTTCCAACTAGCAGTTGATCCCAGAAATCAGGTAACCTGAGGTAAAATGCCCAAAAACCTACCCTACTTATGTTACTCACACAAAAAACCTGAAACCCAAAAATAGTTTTTCATTGCAGACTCAGTGACTTGCTGCATCTTTTGAGGGTTTGAACAGCTCTCTAGCACATTCGACTAGTGAGTTATGGAGTTGGAAAGTGGTGCAAAAGTAGCAGCTCATGCAGGATTTCTAGGTGCNATATATTCATACACCAGCAGTAAGCATGTTAAAAGATTTTTAGTTCGTAAGTTTTATTCCACAAAAAGACCAACAAGTGAGCTTTTCTGTGAATTCCTCTGGTATATTTTAATGCTATGAAAGCCTCAAGCAACAGCATGTCTGTGCTTAGCTCCCAGATCACAGAACTTGGCAGATCATCAATTCATCAGTAAATAGCTTTCAAGCCATGTGCAATGATTGATAAGCTCAGTTTCTCATGATACTTTTCATATCTGCTGTTGCTTTGAAAATCTGACTGTGGTGCATGTCCACAATGACCTATGTTAGGTGGAGACCATTGTGTTCCATTCTTAACCACAATTGAAAAGCTTGTGTTTGAACTTTAATCAATTATGGTATCTTCATCACTGCGGCTGAAATTTTGTGCAGCTACTGAACAAAATACAACTTGTGTTATTCCCAGCGCAACCAGATGAAGAATCTCTGCTGAAGGAATCATTCAAGAACAGATTGCAATATCTGCCTCTGTCAAATGCATGTCTTTCATGCTATCCATTTTCCTGCTTACATCAGCCTAGTTAGCTGAGTACTTTCTTAAAATGAATACCATAGTCAGCTGTTTTTGTAAAACCAAACCTTTTCCAGGCGCATGAAAAACATGCTTCATTTGGTCTAGTATGGGCAGTACACCAATGGTCCAATTTTTAGCTGAACACCAAACCAGAAAATAATGATAATAAACATGTTGTTGGGCTCATTACAATGCACTGACAATATTTTAGCCAACCCTGTATGTATGCTGGCATTTTCAACTGCCACAGCACTACATGGGGCTACCGTTCTACTAACGTATCTGGTGAGGCACTTGAAGATATGACCTCAGCCTCCCACTTGAACCTGTTGCATAACCCCAAGCAACCAGACAGTTTCTACTCCCGCAGGTGGAACACCACCACAAACCCCGATCTTGCATTTGTAAACCATGGCGGCCCTTACCACATCACACAATCCTGAAACCTTTTCAAAAGTCCCGACATAAACCATCATTGATACAGCCAATAAATCCTATCGAGCCCCTTACCGCCAAACCGGTGTAAAGGTGGAACTTCCGAAAAGCACGTTGGGAACAGTTTATCCACCTGACCAAGTCAGGAGCTGACTCCCTCCCAAACCCCTCCTCCAACCTGAACATAGCGTACTCCACCTTCAGCCAACTCCTCCACTCTTCCACACAGAAGTCTATCTCTCGTGAATGCCATTGGCAATTCATCCCCACTGGGGACAGTGAATGCGACCCACACTACAATGCCTTCTTGCTTGCTGAGAGTCATGAAGATTCTGGCTTCAAGGCAGAGGAGCTCACATCCTACCTTGATAGAAAACACTGAGAGCGATGGATCGAGTCAGTAGAAGGGATTGACTTCACCCACTCAAGTAGAAAAACATGGAAAACTTTTAACCATTATTCGGGGTTTAGCACAGGCAGTGCTGTCACTGCCAACGCCATCGCTCATCAGCTCCTGGCCAACGGCCGTTATGCCAGCAGTGGCTCACCTATCTGCATGGAGGCTCAGGCTGAATGGCCAAGAAGTACATGCTCTGCATTCCACCTGAATAAGGAAGTGACTACGGATACGCCCGACTTGACGCAATTCAAATAATAGAGTCAGTTTGTCATTCAAACGGCATGGATCTTGTAGCCTAGGGGTTATGCGTTACGGCTGCAGTGCCAATGGTTTTCGATTCGACTCTCACCTTGACAACTACTTTTTTCAGGCTTACGTGTTACCTTTACAGGTTAGTGTTAGCCTTAGCTTAGGGTTAGTGTTAGGTTAGAATTAGGTCAGGGCTACGGTTAGGTTTAGGGTGCATCTTTTATATTTACTTGGATAACACTAATTGGAGGGCCGGCGGGCTGTGTTTCCAAATGAAAAACATGAATTTGAGTGCTCCACAAAAGGGCGGTCTGACGGGCTTTTCCGCAGCCCGCCTTTATGTGCAGCTCACTGGCCTGCCCTGTTGTGCAGCCTGCCAGCTCGGCCTTCTGTGCAGCCCGCCAAAAATTTATGTTATTCATGTGGAAACAAGGCCCTCCAACCCTCCATTTAGTGTTATCCCGTTTACTTTCTTCCTACCAAGCCTACTGCACTCTCGTACGCTACTGTTGCTTCACAGGTGGCGTTTGAATAATTTTAATTTCAAGATCCACAGGCGTATCTATAGCCACTGCCCCTGAATAATAGGGAATCCAGCCGTAAGCTTGCAGACACCATCAACCACTATCCCCAACACCCAAAATCCAACTTACGTGGAGTCACACTTCACTGCCAACTCACCTTCAAGCAATACTCTGAGTCAGAGTTCTGTGGCAAAGTCATAGCCCATAATTGCCTCTTACATCTCCTGGCTGGCTCAACATGGAGTGCCCACGCCTCTGTTCTGCGAACTTCAACGCTGGACCTGGGCTTCAGTGCCGCGGAATATGCCGCCCCAGCTTTGTGCCACATCACCCACACTAAAAAACTAGATGTTCCATTAAACGATACGTTGTGCATCATCTATCTTCTATGGGTACCTGAAACCGATCCGCATGGAGCTTTTACCAGTACTCTTGGGCATTCTACCAGCCCACCTACATAGAGAACATTCCACTTTCAAGCTGGTGCTCCAGGCACAGCTGAACACTAACCACCCCCTTCATGTCCTTGTCTGTAAGTTCCTCGGCACACACAGACACAGCGCCTGCATTCACGCCACCCTTTCTATCGCCATGCTGCAGCACTGGTGAACTGTGGTTTTAATATCCTGGAGTTGTGGAGAGCTGTGTTACATTGATGGTATGTCTTGTACATACTATAAATCAATCGTTTTATATACTTTCATGTCAATTAATTAATCTCTACCCTTTGTACATTGTTTCTGTAAATACTTTGTCACCATGTTTCTTTTGCATACTCATTTTTATGTGAACTTTGTGTTTGTTTTTTTTCAATTATTTGGTTCGATGGTTCATTGTTTGTTACTACTTTGGTACACTTCAGGCTGTATTTACTCTTTTTATATTGTGTATGTACCGTTTGTTCATTTAGTGTCTTATTTGTTATTGCTGTTGTTTATGTTTGCCACAACTTTCATTTGTTACTTTTGATTTTGGGAATAATGCTTGTTTTACTATATTTTGTTTGTGTTGCGTATACCTCTGTTTGTTAAAATGGTATCATTTGATAAGTAACATCTTCCAAGATAAGATAGATACCGTATTTTTCATCATTAGAAACAATTTCATACAGTACTACAGTAAGCAGTAGCATACTAGGCTACGTGTGAAAAACACGTTGAAGCCCGTTTGTCACTTGTGCTAATGTCAAACACACAATTATCATCAGCTAACAGGACAGTGTTAAGTGTAGAGTAGTGTGTAAGTGTTTACAAACATATGCAGCACGACATTTTACTGTTGAACAGACTGAAATATTGTTATAAAAACACCCAAAAAAGTTGTGACAGACAATTTTAAACTGTTGCTAGTGCTACAGCAGCCAACTGTGCAGTGAGATTGCTGAGAAGCAAGTGCATTTTTAAATGCATGCTGATGCCAATGGTCAGGATGCTGTGCTAACACACGAAAACACTATCCATGCATTGCACACTTCTGATTAGCCTACAGTGTTTTACAATTGCAAACAGCAGGAAATGATTGATCCTACCAAATGTGGGCATCAAATTCAAAATATTTAGCTAACGACATTCATTGGTGAAAAGAAAATACTTTAGTAAAGGCTAGTACTAAGCCTAGCAACATCACTCACGAAAATTTTAACTGCTGTATGTAGGCTACTGTACAGTGTACAGTAGAGTATAACAGAACAATTCATTAATTCTTCTACGCCTCTGCTCTACAGTTAACACGGGGAAAGACTTACGCGAATCTTGCCAGGTCGCGCCAGCCCACTGCAGGTTAATCACACAATTCAGGCAAAAAAACACGCAAGACAAGGTAAAACAATGATTTATATCAGCATTCATACTAGCATACCAATGCGTTGATCTCACCTTGTTCTTCAACCCGTCCAATCTTTGCAATATTCTCATCCCACAAATCGTAACAAAGAACGTCACACGATCTCACGCATAGATTCGATCAATACGTCACCAGGTGCGATGATGCGTGAACATGTTCGCAGGGCAAAGGCGCGAATCATCAAATTTCCCGCGAGTAAGGTCACGTGACACAAGAAAACAGACGATCCGTCCCTAGGTGGCAGACAAATTAGAAACCTCAGTAAACCGGATTGGACTAAAACGCATATCTTNAATGCATTAAGGCAAAACCATGCAACAGGAACAATCTCCTTGTGTGAAATATATTTCAATACGTTACTCTTAAAAAAAGTATGGACTTAAAAAGCATGTTATTCAAAAAGTTAAGTGTTTTAAAGTTAATTTGTTTTGTCGCTTAGATGTGCACTTATCAGAGATGAGCGGACTGTCATATTCTGGGATCCAGATACACTCCTGAAGTTTCAAAACTCAGTCCAACTCCAAAGGTAGTACAAAAAGTTTAAAAAATTGAAACTCCTAGTCAGGGCCGGATTAAATGAGCACCTCAAAAGTTCACTTCAAGTTACGGTAGTAGGCGTTTTTCCGCATGTGACCATGCAGCAGTGCCAGATTAGCTATGAGGCCCGTGGAGCACAGGCCTCAGGGCCCCTGCAGTCAAGGGGCCTCCAACATGAAAACTGGCATTGAATACAGTTACAGCCTGCCTACGCACTATGATTGTTGCCCAACGTTCAATGCCAGTGGCGTACTCAGAAAATTTTCATGGGGTGTTTCATTCAGTGGCAGATGGTGGTGTGCTGTTTGTGACGTCACAGTTTGACGTCATATTCATGTTCTCAAGCGAAGTTTGTTGACATAATAGGCATATTCTTCTACCCACACTCCCTTTATTTTTGTAAAAAATCAAGCCTCGTACACTCGCCTTGTAATAAATTTTTTGCAAAATATCAAGCTCAAGGGGTGGGTTTTAACCCCAATCCCTCCCCCCCTTGCGTACGCCCTTGTTCAATGCAATATACCAGGCGTCCGCAAATAGTGGGTCGCGAGACCTTCCACTCTGTGACAGGAAATAATTCAAAATTACATTTTAATTTTGCCATTCTCGTTAGAGAAAATAAATGCGATCTTTTAGGCCTACTGCTTTATGTGCTAAGTTTCATACAGTTTTGTGCACGAAAATTGCTACTGCCAATAGTAAGCCTAGTACAAAAATGTATATTTAATTATAGAGTATTTTCCACAAAATTAAAACGTGTTTGCGGCACCTGAAATATACAGACTATGCGTGCAACAGGAAAAATCATATTACAGGGGTTTGTAACATCATAGAAGAAGGGCATGGAATCTTATTTTTGACACACAGGAAAAGTGCAGGGCATAAACAGGGTTGCCGCATTGGTTTTTTTGACGCCAAATTTCACAAATTGTTTTTTTTCGAGGCTGTTGGCGTCAAAAAAATGTATGGCTTTTTGGCTTTTTCTCTTCAATATTTGGCTTTTTTTGAAGGCAGTTGGCACATAATATCAGGCTAGTGTCTTGGCTTTTTCAAAATCTTGCTGAAAAGTGTCATTGGGTTTTTTTAGACAGTGCTTGGTGTATTTTCTCCAAACTTATCTGGTAATCCGTATCTACAAATGCCAAAGGTTCGAGTGGAAACACTGTAGGAACTGTGGGGTGAAGTTCCTGTAGAGTTTAGAGGTAATGCTACAAATTTATTCTTCTGAAATGTCCTACAAGTAAAAACGTATTTTAAATTTGACTTTTTTAACCCAGTTTGGCTTTTTTTGACATGGTTTGGCTTTTTTCTCAAACGGTGTCTGACAACCACGGGCATATAGCTTGTTAAATGGTAGTCCAGCTACACCAGTCAGAAAGGCCAACTTCGTAGTGAAGGTTGTCGTCCTTGAGTGTTGTGAGAAAACAGTGTGCCTCGTACCTGAGATTACAGATATCGTAAATTCAGGCCAATCGCAGCGGAAATACAAAAGTGGAGCGGCTAAAAGAAAACTCAAGAGTAGAGCAAGAAAAACGAGATGAGCAAATTAAGAAAAAGATGGCATGTCTCCTGACATGGGTTTGAGACAATCTTGATCTCTAACATTATCGTATTCGTAAGGACTAAGAAGCCATCATTGGACAAGAATGAGTGCGGTATAACGAATCCAAAATAACGTCAAAGTCTAGTTATCAAATCAATGTAGCTGTAATTGAAAGTGACGCCAATGTAAACGTTTCATAATCACCAACAACGTTTAAACCATTTGTCACTGACGAGTATTGAGAGCGAACTATCACTTAAAGAAAAAGAAAACTTTTGACAAATTGATATTAAATTTGCTTGCAAAAAAGCAAGAAGTGTACTAGTATACTTTGAGTGTCTAACATGGTGGGAAAACTGAGAACTTTTTCGCATTCCTGGGTTTATGATAAGACAAATGTTTTCATTTTCGCATTGCATATCTACCCTTTTCAGTTGATGCTGCAGAGTGTGTTATTTCGCGTGGTGAACACGAGTATTATGGGGACACCATGCCACATTGGTTATTGTTGAAAATATGGGGGCCCTCGAACAATTGTGCCTCAGGGCCCCTAAAAGCCTCATCTGGCACTGCCATGCAGGGCTCCAACTGCGTTGTTTTCCACAAAGATCTGCTTTTTTAGCCGATTGGGTGTTTAGGTTTAATTATGAAAAATCGCGTGAAATCTGTTTTTTTTTTAAGTGATAAATTCATCAGCAACTTCAATGTGTTCAATAATTTAAAGATAACTTTAATTACAGCGTTGGCATGCGCACATCAGGTGAGAAAGTACGCATATCGGATGAAGCAGAACGTGTTCAGTCGGTTTCATATCCTCATATAAGATCATTGTCGGAAGTATATGTATAATTTTATTGTCTGTAGTGGCACTTGAAGAAACTGGTGAAATAAGGGTTAGGAGTGATTGTTCAATTTTCAATGTTACCCTATGCATACGAATTAAAAAACATATTTCAATTAGAGGAAGAAGGCATTGGGAATATATTTTTATGGGATTTTAGATCCCGCAACAGTTCAAGTTCGCACAAAATTTCCTAGTTTAATAACAAATGTAATCCTACAATTCGTGAAAGATATCATCAACGGAGTACGTTACCAGCGTTGTGAAAAACGTCTAGAGCAACACAAAAGGTCTTCCAAATGTTCATGTTTGCGTTGCAGAAGAAAATTTGAAAGAGGAACCATAATTAAATCTGTATTCGATTTTATCGTTTCAAATAAAATACGCACACTCATATTTTTTGTTCGTAACATAAATTTTCTGGGTTTTTATTCTAGCCCGTCGCCAGGATTTCGTAGCAGGGGGGACCAAAATCCACAAGGTGGGGCAACATTTTTTAAATACAATATTGGATGTATGCAGCAACCAGGGGGTCAAACATGAAAGGTGGGGCACATATTTGAAACGAGGGGCAGGGCACCACTGACCCCCCGCTGGCGACGACCCTGTTTTTATTGTACGAATACGGGTTTATTTTGGTGTGCAATCTGGGTTTATTTGAAATCATGGGAGCCCTGCGTGTGACTGTTGAACACAGACATCTTGGCAGGTAATGCAGCGACACCGTGACACTGGTGCTAGCGGTAACTTCGGCAAGCCACGAGTAGTTATATACTGTGCAAAAAGAAACATGAGTAAGTCTGTAGCAGTGCTTCCACAAGTTTGAAAAGTCCATTGTTAGGGCGAGACTGTGATCAACGTGTCCGAGAAAATAACATAATCAAACGACTTTATGCAGGCTTCTTTTCACGTAGCATTAAAATACGTTGCTTATTGTTAGAATACGTCTATGCAGAGTTGTGGGAATATGTCTTTATCGCTGAGGTTTTTGACTTCTCAGTGATCACTATGTGCAAGCTTATATTCGCTGCCGCAAGTTTTCGTAATTCATCTGCTCAGTTTTTTAAGCCTGCGTAGTGTTCTAATTTTAGTAAGTTGTCCACAGAGCCGTATAAGCCGCACTCCATACCCCCCAACTGGGGGGGCACGCTGTCACAAGGAGCCCAAAATTCAGTCCCGTCGCCACTCAGTCCCCCAGTGAAAGCTTCGATCCCCCAAATTGTAATATGAAGCACTAGAAATAAGTGAAATTAGGGAGCCTTTAGAAAGAAGAGTGCTTATGCATTGCAGTTACTTTGGGCCTTTTTAAAAGCAAGGTATTTACACATTACAAGTGCTGTTGGGGGCCCTTTTACAGCAAATTAGCCTACTTATACATTACAGTTGCTGTTGGGCTCCTTTGAAAGCAAGGTACTTCACACATTACAGTTGCAAAGAGGGTCCGAGGCAAGTGCCTCTCTTACTTTCTCTTAAACACACCACTGTATATAACCCTGACAATGATCTTATATGAGAATATGAAACCGATTAAACACGTCCTGCTTCATCCGATACGCGTACTTTCTCACCTGATGTGTGCATGTAAACACTGTAATGTAAAGTTATCCTTATATTATTGAATACACTAAAGTTGCTAATGAGTTTATCACTTCAAAACACACAGATTTCACGCGATGTTCATAATTAAACCTAGACACAGTGGTGTGTTTCAGGGGAGGCGAGCGAGGCACTTGCCTCGGGCCCCCCCTTTTTGGGGCCCCCCTTGAGATATTACGCACATAAATTTTCCTTATTTTTGGTGAAAGACGTATTATTCACTCACGTAATGTGTTACAAAGCAAATCATAAGCAAGTATTTTGCTTTCAAAGGGCCCCCTACAGAAATTGTAAGGCGCAGGAACTTTGTTTTCAAAGGGGCCCAACAGCAACTGAAATATGAATGTACTCTGCTGTTAAACTTCATCGAAGGGGCCCCTAAAAGAAACTGTAGTGTGTAAGTACTCTACTTTCAAAGGGGCCCGCAACAGCAAGTGTAA
>JGI24022J15233_10007660_pt1 | contig 11933 bp, 10 predicted proteins | sample Ectturendosymbi2_FD_15233 | JGI IMG/M metagenome (IMG submission 15233)
CATTCTCAAATCAACCCCGTTAACGCTGAGAATCTGGTCACCTTTGCGCATGGTACCCTCTCTCTCAGCAGCACCCCCCGACACCAGATCGCTCACGAACACACCGGCAGCATTTCTGCAAATAAAAAATAAAATCACGTTTAGTTTCAGAAGCGCGGCTCATATTCGGTGTTGTCGCAAAAGGTGGAAGATGGACGGGCAGTCATGCGAATGTTACAACATGTGTCGGAACCAATGTTGCGCAGTCGCTGGAATGCATCAATTGCGGAATGACACCGAAAGAAGCAAAAACTAGTGACTTGTCAGTCGCCGCACTTATTCTTATACCTGAACACGCGATAAAACAAGAAAACAAACAACGCGCGAAATTACAAAGCACATATCGTACAATTTTTGTATTCACCCATTGCATCAAACATAGAAGCATACAACAGCCAATAACAGACACACATATCAGATCTTCACTACTCAGGTTACAAGAAAAGCGTCCGTCTCTAAGACGAACGATTCGGCGATCGATCATCCGCTGAGTACGTCTATGAGGAGGTACAGGAATAAGTGGAAAAACTCAGACGTAAACAAATCGTCAATTCAGGCGACTTTGCGATGCCTTCGTTCGCGGTCTTCTGTTAAGATTCGTAAGGTTGTCAGAATAGCACAAAAACCTAATAACACTCTAAGAGTGAACGGTACCACAACAACGGTTTCTGTGCTGGTGGGGTCCAAGTAAATTGAAGGCCTATCAAGAGAGCTAGTACATGACAAACGAGATTTCCCATATGCGTTTTCTGCATTTAAGGCACACCGGCTGTTCGTTTGTGAATGACCTGTTTTCGTTAAACATCTTGCTTCCCCATACACAAGAGTCTCTTAGACAAAACGTGATGTTAATTCCATCAAAGGCAGGTTGTCAACCAAAGGTGCACCAGACGTTTGGTCCTACCACGGATCAATCATTTTGTGCTGTCGGCTTATTTGCAAAAAGTATGACGCATAAAAGATCTTTTGTCTATTGTCTATTGGTATTAAACCACCTTCTTTATAGTGATGAGAAAGGCTATACGCAACGTCGTAAACTCAATTAAGTTTGTTCAAATGACAAAAACTGACGAAATATTATTTTTTGCATGGCAGTGAATGTAACGAATGATAAAAAATTCTCAAACTTTATCACTGGTGATGGGCGTTTCCTATTCGGATTTCATGGTTTTGAGAAAAAATCTACTGAAAAACAGGAAGTTCACAGTGTCAAGTCATTTAATCTCCAAACGAGCCCATTGATCAATCACAATCATCGCCGTCTAGTCGTACTCGCAAATCGATCTCGCCTCATTCCATCGAACCCTAGATGTTAATACTGAACATTGCGCTGATTCCTTGTCTGACATGAACAACAGCCAAAACAGATTAGTTCAACTGAAGTTGCCTGGAACCCGTCACTGACCTGCGACCAACGATGCTCAGTCCCAGACCTCGACCAGTTTTCTTGACCAGCTGGATGTCAAAAATGTCGTAAATATCGTTATCTGACTCGTTGTTTATCGACTCCCTGCGTAAAGCAATTCAACAAGAATGAACATCGCGCAGCTTCAAGAATTCTGTCAACAACGATTGAACCCTGCTTCAAAAAATGACTAAGAAACCACACTTCATAACAGTGCGTCAGAGGAAACCATCTATATGCATTATCGAGTGGCTCAATTAGCTCTGTAGAAGGATGAAGATTTACCAACAGCGGTATGATTACGTTGTTCTTTGACCACGCAAGTAACTGCACTAGCATAAAAAAACAAGGTTACGAAACAAGGTACTCCCTGCAAAGGAGAAATTTTTGCCAAAAGCTACCAAGATGATGCAAGGTTTTCAACTCAAAAGAATGCATGCTTTGAACACTACAATCGAATGGTGAATAATTAATCACAGGCAGAGCAATGACTTTTGCAGAAGATGAAAATGATTTAATTTAGCCAACTACTACGAAGTCTTGACATGCAGTTTCGCAATGCATGAGTGTGATGGGCTCTCAACAGAAGTGACAACGACAAATTATTGCATAAATATAAAACCAATGAAGCAAAGGGAAAGAATCAACGTACACTCGGTTACATGTTAGTGAAGAGTATTAACACTTCAATCAAACAAATTTTTGGAGGCAAGTGATCAATTAGTAATTACCAATACAACCCAGTAAAACCCTACCAGAGCGCATGCTTGCTTCACTGCTACAAGTTCAAATACATTTCCACATCAGTTAGTAAGCTATAGAAAGTGCACTGCTAGAAGGACGTGGTGTGACATCCGCAGGGGTGTAGTGGCAATTTTATAGGTGCCGGAGATCTGCTGGGCATTTTCGTTTATATTTGTAAGCAACGACCTATCAATTTACTGGTAGAGGTGGCGGAGCGGAGTTCCGGCAGCGCTACACCACTGGACAGCAGTATTGCCATGCTAAGACATGAAGTAGGATATCTCCCGCCAACTAACAACGACGGCATTAAACATGTTGCAACAGCAATTGGCTGATCTGCAAAACCAGCTGCCTAAATATTCTGCTACAAATTTTCAGGTTATTCTGCTGCTCATCAATGGATGGTCTATCTGTTAATTTGCAAATCCGTTTTTTGAATGAGCCACGTTTTGTAAAAACACGAACCACATTTTTGTTGTTCAGCAATAAAACGAGTGTTCGAACACCCTTTCAAACCGACAGGCAATCTCGCGTCTAAGCTACTACAATGCAGTTGATGCATGCAAGACGTGCAGTTAGCAATGAATATTTCACCAATGAACAAGGTTTGGTAATCTAAACTTTCTCTGCCACTTAAGAAACCTTTTAGACCTGAAATAAAAAACAGAAGATGAATGCAAACACAAGCAGAACGTGACTTAGGTAAGTTACAAACCCAAACGCTCAAACAGGCGCGAAATTGGATGTGTGACGAAGAAGCTGTCCTGACAGGTGGTTTCGCAGATTCAAACAACAGCGAAGTCAACGCACTGATTTAAAACTTTGTCTAAAAAACGCTAGGAGACAAGATATTACCGACTACGTTGATACGCTGTTAGGGCCTGTTAAAGCAAAGAAATGAAAAAAGATTTCTGGCGCTGACCTGTTTTCATCCCGATGTACGGTGAGGCGCACTCTCCCAGGTGTGTTCCTGAGCACTTCTATCGCCTCATCGTGCGTGGCACGACGAAGGTCTCGCCCGTTCACGCTTAAAATTCTGTCACCAGGCCATAACCGACCGTCCTTGGCAGCGGCGCCCTCTTCATAGACAGTATGCACCAGAATCGAGTTCTGCAATGTTGACGTCAGCTTTTACCACCAGTTCAACATGCACCAGCAGTGCAGGCGAAACTTTCTGATCGCAGAAAAGCGAACTCGTTCCTCGGTTACAACAAATGCACCTCTTACAAACATGTTCTATTGAAAGTCAATGTCGCACGGAGAAAGCGAGATCAACAGCCTTACCAACAAGCTATCCGATCCACCAACGATGCTCACTCCCAGTCCAGACCTTCCTTTGTTGATTTCTATTGTCGTCTCGCGCCCGGGTACGATCGGGCACGAGAGGGGGTCGCTGTTCTCTGATCCTTGTTCGGAGGAGGGCGAGGAGAGGCGCCCTCGCGGACCGGAAACGGACGACCCGTCTGAAGATAAAGAAACAGATTCTATCTGGGTCTGGCGTTCTGTGAGCACGTGATCGGGTAAAGGGCTGCTGCCATTTGAAGACGGTGGTGTGGCGTGGACTGCAGGAGCTGTTTCTGAATCATGCCACACGGTCGTTTGCCGAGTGGCAGCTCCTGCAAACGTCACATTCAATGTTTGTTGTTTGATGCGCGGTTCAAAAGTTTCAATCTCGTGGGTCTTGGTGGCGACCTGACCTGTTCTTGAACTCTTTTCAACAATTACTAGGGACGAGCGAGTGCCGGTTTTAATCTCTTGCTTGTTGAGCTGCAGTGAGCTCAAATGCCTGGTCTTGACAAAGTCGGTACTTTTTTCTCGCGCCGAGACACTGGTTTCCACCCGCTGGTTCGCCATCACTGACATATCATCCCGAGTGGTCCACGCTTCAGCGTACGAGAGAGAACGAGAGATCATGGACATGGACTTGGGCTGAAAGCGTTTCTCGAGCTGCTCGCTCGACTCGTTGCTAACAACCGCTTCAGCTTTCGTGATCTCTTTCAAAGCGTTTTGATCGGAGCTTTCGACGGACCTGTCATCGTTCTCGTCCACAAGCAAGATCTGAAGAGAGGCGTGACCGAGCAGTGGTTTGAACTCACTCATGACGAGTCCGTTAAAAACATTGCTGACAAAGTTGTAACAATGTGCCTGTACCTGGTGACATTGCGGGCAGATCTACAAGCAAATAGTAAAAAAACAGGCCAACGTTTCAGAAAAGCTTTACCAAAAAAACATGTGAAAAAAGAATTTGCACATTTGCAACTACGCAGGTANTCGCAGCACACNTTGAACAACCAAGTGGTACACGACAAACGAATCAGTGCTCGCACAATAAACTGTATATACAGCTGCCCTCACACGTCCTATGACTGCAACAGGGTACATCTACAGGTAGAGACTTTCGCCTTTGTCTGCCAATAATTAGACATGTTTCAGAGACTTGCACGACAAAACATTTAAAAACCTTCCTTAACTAGAGATGAATGATGGCAATTGATCTTTCGCCAGCTCATCGACGTCCAATATATCACCAGAGAAGTGAGAAACCTTCAAAAGGTCAAAAACCCTACTCAAGCAAAATGGATCAGCCACATACAACAGTTGATGCACGTACACAAACCGCCGCGGTAGCGTTTGCCCTTTTGCACGAAAATCCATCACATCATGAAATTTTGATTTACTGCAAACAACACGCACGCATGCGTGTCAGCAAACAGCGAAAACCTTTTCTTAGTACACCGCCGGGAATGGAAAAAATTAGACGCGGCATCTACTGCAACTGTGCCAGTCGTTCAACCTCGACTAGTTTCCTTGGAACGGACGTCCCTTGACGGCAGGTTCCGTCACAAAAAAATAATAATTCTGTATAAAGAAAATTGACAGTGCGTCAAGTTGCAGCTGATGCTGTGCTTTACGAAAGCAATCAATTCACGTCAGCTTTGCGCCAACATGGACACACAGACTGTTTACAAGGCATCGTTAACTAACCATCGACAGGAGGGATACTAAAATTACGAATCAACAAGAGCAGGGTTTCTCAACCGGGACCCTCGGCCCCCCTTGGGGTCCACGGAGCGATTCTCCATGGGCCACGGGCAGAGGCCTTTAGCTCTGCCGTGACATTGCAAAACCCTTGGTGAGTAAGGGGTCACAAGTGTTGGGAGTCTTTGGAAGGGGGCCACAAACCATGGAAGATTGAGAACCACTGAACAACAGGGATGCCTACAACTAATCTGAGCTACGCAGGCAACAATCTAACCTAGCAAAGCACATGTACAGTAACGCAATGGCAGTGCGTAGAAATCATCAAAATTCTATTATGTTCAAAATTTCTGACCAGCTGCTTCTTCTAGATTTTCACGAACACAGTGGTTCAATCAGAACAAAGCATCTCGTTGGCAACAGAGACCAGTTGCTCAATTTCATTCAGATTCCTTTCCGATTCAAAATTAAAATGATAGAAATTTATTCTTTCTTGGTCTCTCTGCTGTAAGCCTGTTTCGCTTCCACAACAATCATACACATGTTCAGCGATTACCTCGACACTAACACAAGCTTAGCTATCGTACACACAATCTTTCCACTACAGTTTTGTATTTTCTGATCGAAGTGCAGTTTGACATCAACGTGAATCAGAATTAAAGGTAGTGAAAACATAACGGGTTATTGTCCGCAAGAATTGGCTAAGAACATTATCTTCCAGAACAGAGAATTAAAAGATGTATTAATGCAGCGAACCTGTGCTTAACACAATACGCTTGGTATAGCAGCTGTTAAGTAGCTGGTTGAACAGTCGGTGCTGCTTCAGAAATTTAACAAGGTCTCAGTAAATTCAACGTTTGTACCGGAGCACCAACAACATTACTAAACCACTGCCCAGAGCTTTTCTCAGTCTTAACCTTCAGCAGCACCATAATACAAACAAAGCAACATTTAACCGAATGATACGGCTGAAAGGCCCGACTGCCAACTTTCACCAGTCTACCTGAACTGATACTAAGGCGATGCAGTCTTTCTCTGGATGATCAGCAGCATCGCAACTGGAAGCGGCTGAGGTTGTTTAACCGCGGCCCGTATACAGGGACAAGCGTACTCGAAACTGTTCCGCGTATACGAAACTGAATCAGCTGCCGGAGCTCGGTATGCTTCCGTCAAAATTCCATCGACGTCGGCGGTAACCTGCGCTAAACTACGCTAGGACGTTTTTAGTAAAAGTTATCTTTCAAACGTTACGCCCCTGTTTGTCGACACACGCATAACAATGGCGTCTGAAGCGTTCAGCAAACAAACTGGACGGCATGGCTTTGAAGCAGATGAATTGAAAGTGGAAAAAGATAAGTGAGATACTGCAGGGGGCGACGTGACCCGATGAAAGAAAAACTTCGCCAATTAGTACATGGGATGTATAAATAGCGGTTACCTAGACACAACGGTCACTCCTTACAACGATTACTATCGAACGTCCAAGCATTTAGACCATGCCCAGCTGAGTGTGAATGCAGCGTTTCCGAATAGGCGACATTTTGCGAAACAATGGGCGCACCACACGTTAATGCCGCGCACCGTCGTTACGGGATGTACGAATGCGAACGACCAACGCAGCTGCCATTCACTCTTCATCGTGAGTGCTGACGAGATTTACGATCTTACGCAAGTCGTTTCCGTTGTAAAGCNCGCGCATCAACGGTGACAAGTCGGCACGTGTTTAGTTTACGAGCGATCGAAGCATCGCTTGTGGGCGCGGTTGCTAAGCAAATATCGCAGTGAACTTCCTGTTCGCACAGCACCTGCACGCACTACGTCATCATCGATGTTTTCATAATGTGACAGTTCCAATGCAAACAACATTCAATTCATTACAGTAAATTTCGTTGTAATTCCGGAGTCAACGCTTGAAAGTTCAAGAGTTTGAGATCGAGTGGAGTCACAATTAAGCTTCCTATCTAAAGAAGTTGAACCATTTATCGCGAAACCCTTATGACTTGTTCTAAGCAAAAACCACACTCACAACAAACCTTCACGATACTCTTGTTTCACTTTCCGTAAAGCTTTATCGCATGTGTCGCGAGTCGTCTTATAGTCAAAAAATATCTCACAATCACCTCAGCAGCAAATCAGGGCATTCAACTAAATTTAGTCTCACAGAACATGTTTGAAAAGTGCAAAGAGTGAATCTGCTTTCCTGAATCTAAACCCTCAACAAGGAAACCCGCAAAGCTTCCTGAAATCTACAAACTGTTGCTTACGTAACTGGAAACTATTACGGTCCACAAGTTATACCTGTTCACAAACCATGGCCTATAAATTATTGAAAAGGCGCTCTAAAATCTGAGAAACGAGGTGGAGTTGCCACGAAGTTTCTTGAAGGTTCACCAGGTTGTTCAACTTAATGTCAGCGGTATGCCGACCACTTTGTCAAATGCGTGCCAGGCATCTTTATGGAATGTTATCGAGTGGACAATAAGCGAAATCTAGGACGCACGAAATAACTTAAGCTATCCAAATCGACTGCAGCTTAGTACAAAAAACATGTTTTCCGCCTGAACGCACATGACATTAAAACAGGCAAGTAACCGCAATTGACCACTTCCTTACTTTCCATGATCCTACTGCTATCAAAATATTTCGGTGACATTCGAAAATAAGGCAATGGCTCTGAACCGTCACCTCTTCTTTGTAAAACAAATATTTGCTGCCTGCAGAGCCCGGATAACTTATTCGGCTTGCTTCGAGCAACACCCAGCGGACAAGTACGCTTGAGCCTTGGTCTGCCGAAGTGTTCATTAAAATCGACACAGCAATTACTGCACAGTAATGAGATGTCCAACAAAGTCTACATATCAACTTATTATGCAGGACTGCCCACAACCCGTGACTGCTCACAAGCCCCAACTGTTTTTTTTTTCGCTGAGACATTTACGTCTTTTTTGGCTGTGACATTTTGGTCTCTGAGACATTCGGTCACTTGTCTCACAGTTGCATTAAAACTCATCGTAACAGTGTAGGTTAGCCTATATTTTCAGACATTTTGACCGAAATGACTTAATTTTTTTCGGTCATTTCAAAAACATTTCGGTTAATGACCGAAAAAAACAGACCCCCAGCTACAATTCGTTGTGCAGTAGCTGCATCAAGTTGGCTGAAAACAATGACGACCATCAATTACACCAGTTCATGCTCAACTGTTGCCTATACATTTACAGAATGTAGGAAGCAGCCAACAACTTGCAATCAAATTATAAAACTTTAGCCAAGTATACATAAAAAAAATAATGGACATGCGATAAACAAAATGCTTTTTTTCTTAGCACAGATTTTTTAAAAACAAAACACAGAATGAGTTGGACGAGGACTGAAATTTGCACATTTGAAAATTATTAGAAAAAAAAACGATTTACTGAATTACTTTTATTAAAATCGCGATTATTAGTTTCAACTCATACCCAATGCACATACAACAGCTTCGGGGTGTGAGTAAATTCAACGCATATGTTTGTTTCAAACTCATTAGAATGGTGGCTGTTGTTAATCGTTATATCACGTTTATCCCAGTTTCGTNAACGAATTTCTGTTGATGCGTGAAGCACACAACCTGTTTTCGCTTGACTGATTATCTGCCCTCCTGACGAAAACCTTCTGACAAGACAAGTTGACTAATACGTAGGTGCCGCTGTACACACAACACAGCAGCCGCTGTACACACAACACAGCAGCACAAGAATAATATCTTCATTATCGATACCCTCCACGACAACACACATAAGCCGGCATCATTTCCGGATATCAAAATTGGAAGTTTGCCCAACTGTACGAGGTGTTGGATGCATCAGTGGGAAGCACAACACCATTTTCCCAGCCTTAAGCCGCAGGGACAGTTCCCCTCCATGACCTGAACAACCGAGGATATTTTTGAGCGATTTTGAGCAGGTAGCACCTCTCCGATATTCGTCCAGGCCCATGGAGTTTAAACCCCTCGCCCTATTTTTGAGGGCCTGAAGCTGCCAAGCATACAAGCGAAAAAGTAGATTTCAGTCTTTTTAACCCAATCCAAAAGTGCTTTGCGCGTCCGATCCAGACATAAATGAAAGCTTTAAAATCCAAACTTGCACGTTACACAACTCCAGTCTACGACAAATACAAGCGTCTTTTACACAAAGGTTGACCATATGTGCTGTTATGACCAGGTTTTTTGGTTTGTGTCCCAGTCAGTTGTTTGTTTGTGTCAGAAATCCAGACTGCTGCAAACAACAGGATGAAGGAAGTATTGCGACAGAGTACAATGCAGATGATCAGTGAATTTCCTTTTCCGTTGCGGGGAAATATACCCCTTTTCGCTTCACTTTTGACAAAAATTTGGAAAGAAATCAAAAGTATACAGCACACCTTGTACTAAGTCGAGATATAGTGAAATTGCAAAGACCGATATTTGAAAGTTTCACTAAATGCACTAGGTCCCCGTGAGGACAAAACAATATATTCGCCCAATCTTTACAAACACTTTACTAGAAACTATCACAATTTTTCGAGGCGCATACTACTTCCGACGAATTAGCGACCGACTCTTAATTCCAACGCGATTCAATTTCGTTAAAAATGCTACAGCTGATTTCAAAAGTAGACACTGACATCGACAATGCAGTTATCACCACCGCACGTTCCACGTTCCAATGTCCCCAGCTGTGTCTGAAAAGTTCCTTGGACCGATAAAGTTTCCATACAGGATGATATTTGAACTAACTGCACAAACTGAAAACTTTCAAGGCGAAGCGTCTTGCAGTATTAGTAGTGCATGGAGCTTTTGACGAAAAACAGTTTGGAAGAACTTACTACCTGCCGCTACACGCACGAAAAAGCAGCGTGTTATCGGATTCACTTTGCCGTCTGCCACACTTACTGATATGAATATGCCAGGTCATCTTTAGTGATCTATCACAACTCAACCTGATTCCGATACACAAAGGTATTCGAATCGGACTTAACCTTAAATCTTATTCCCGCTCTTCTGCCCAAATTTCCTGGAAGACTCGGAAAAACGACCAAACCTTTGAACCTCAAGAGAACCACTGACTGAAGCACGAAGATATTGCTGAGTGGTGAAAGCGCGCACGACGGCAATCAAAACAAGCGCACAAAACCAAACGTAACAATTGAAGTTTTCAAAGCATAGGCCATTACTTTCGCAAAACTTCAATACGCCACTGAGCCAACGCAACTTTAATAGTAAGCTTACGTCGCAGTTGACGCCGAAAATAAAGCGTCCGTTCCGACAATGCAAATATCGAACAACGGTTCTGGCGCTGCACAACTGTTTGCTATATGCCGCTTAACAACAGGTCAAAGTGGAAAAATCGCTTTTGACGACCATGTTCAGTTCACAGTACAAAGTAAACATCTTCGGAAACTTGTATTAAAAGCGGAAGAAAAATGCTGCGTATGCTCGTACCTGGCTGCTTGCAACACGATCTATCAAGAACAGGTCTCCAAACTACGGCCCGCGAAGACATTTTGCCAACAAAGGAAAATAATATATTTACGAAAAACTTATTATTTGGTACAATGTAACATGTCCCGAAACAATCATATTACGTAAGATGTCCGGCCCTTAAACTATGGTATAACAGCTTATGTGGTTCTCCGACAAAAAAGTTTGGAGACCCCTGATCTAGAATATGACCAAAAATTTGAAACTCTTTATTACCTGACGGTGTTGGGGATTGCGCTGGTCCAGATGCTACCGTCAGTTTCACAGTTCCTCTGGCTTGCTTCAGAACCAATATCGCCTGCCCAGGTGAAAGACAACTTACTTACAATTGGTGGCAAAAAATTCTTTTTCACAAAGCGCCGACAAAGTCGCGTTCGTAAGTGAGGAAACGAACACTGCAAACGGAAGGTAAAATAAAACGAAAGATTTCAAAAAAAGCTTTCCCTGGTTTCAACGGATATTGAAAGCAAACTGGACCTACCGATTCATATGACAGGCCAGTAATGGACTGGTCGTCCACTGCCAGTATATGATCGCCAATCTGCAATCGACCGTCTCGGTGTGCAGTGCCGCCGTCGGCGATGGACTGGACCACAATGCCGTTCGGTGTCTCCGAAATCGCGAAGCCGAGACCTGCGTTGCAGAAATTTTTCATGTCAGGTGTGTCAAAACTTTTTTCAATCAGAGCGAAAATCGAACACGTGAAGGCGCCCACAAGCCAGCATTCCTTTACGACATTTTCAAGCTTAGCATGGCCCAGGCATTTCGCTTAGAATTTTAAACAGAAACAGTCCACGGCTTTCTTTCTCATATTCGCTCAGCACGTCAAAATACAGCAGGAAACGTCTGAAACGGAGAAGCCGCTAATCCTCCAACACAGACGGGTGAGTCAGGCTTTGTCGTATTGGCTGGGTACACAACACAATCTGAATCCAAAGCCGCCGTGGGTGATTTGAAATGTGCCCGTGGGCAGCATTTCGGACACCCCTGCTTTAAGCGCAAGATTGCTTCACACCTGTTGACGCGTAAACATTTCACGCACGTGCCCAGTCAACTCTACACACGTTAACAGTTTATCACATTTGGATCTTTAACAGAACGCGACTTGGCCGTTTCCAGCAAAGTGTTCAAATTAAATCGCGGCCACGACCACTTAAGATTCCTTGAATAGATCGCGGCGATTAAAAACTAGAGAGTGAATAAACGGGACTTCCGTGCTTCAGACCGAAATTGAAAATTCAAGGCGAGCTGAGTGGATAATGGACG
>JGI24022J15233_10007663_pt1 | contig 11931 bp, 10 predicted proteins | sample Ectturendosymbi2_FD_15233 | JGI IMG/M metagenome (IMG submission 15233)
TGTTCGCTAATGGTTGGTTTACTGCATGCGATGGCTTTTATGGTGCTTCTGCTTATTGGCTGAGTCATATGAAACAATAAACCATTACCATTACCGTGTAATCATGCAGTACAATGTATTGCGCCTTCCTGGCAACAAAACAACATGCCAACCCAAAGTTACGTAAAGAAACTTATTCAAAGCTCTTAGATACGACACTTCGACAACAAATTTTTTACCTAAAACTTAAAATTTTAACTTTATAATTTGAACATTTTGACTTTATTTTAACCTTTCAATTTCCTGCATTTGCAACTGAAATGCAGAATACAAAACATATATTAGAAGTCAAACCGGTAAGCTAAAAATCTGTATTCTGTTGAAATGAAACACAAATCAAAAATGTGAAAGACCCAACTCCCAAACCAAAATAGAGGTAACCAACCAGGGTCGAAAATCAATCCGAAAGCACAAGAGAAATATTCAGTGTCTATAAATATCCTGAAGTCAACGATAAGGTTCTGCATTGTTATGCTTGAACATCAAGTACTGCTTCACTTTACTGCCTTCAAAGTTTCTACAGTGGAATTTGCCTAATTCGCCACCTCAAGGAGATTAGAAAAAAGTGATTTAGGCGAATTGACGACTTATGCAAACAGGTGAAAACTCGATCATAGAAGCTCGTATACTTTATCATAGTAATTCGTATACATAGTGCCAGGGGCGCAACCAGCTCTTCATTTCGGGGAGGGCAATTTTCATGAACTTTCATTCGATGACGCCATCGTGCCTATTCAACCTAGTACAAGTTTTTCGCAAACGGTCACAGATATGTTCTTTTCGCAACATTTCCGAAAATGAGAACTTATTAGTTTTAACCAGGCCCGTACGAAGGGGGCGAAGCCCACACTATAAAACTTTGTTCGCCCCCTTGGAAAAATGTGTTGGACATAGTTTAAAAATTCCCCGCCCCAGAAAACTCTTTACCCTTTCTGGTGTCCCAAGCTGGTTACGGGTCTGCTTTTAACCAAGATGTTGACCGAACAATCAGGACAGGGTAAAAATTAGTACCGTATTACAAACACCTGGTTCCGCATTCAACCAGTGCTGCCATGGCTTTATTGTGTCAGATGTGTTTGAGGGAGGGTTAACCCCCACCACCAACTTGATAGAGCTTGATAGTTTACAAAAACTTTATTACCTGCACAAAGGAAAACAGTTGTTTTTTCATACATTTTGCTTGTTAATTTGTCGACTTCATGCAAATACCACGGAATGAAACTGCTTGCAAATTTCAAGGAACATTGTAAATGGGCCAAAAAGTAATAAATAGATTTCGGGAGGAATCTGCGTTATCGTCTGCGTCCAGAAACCACCTCACCACTTTTTGTAGACCTTTCGACCACTATGTATGTTTAGGATAGTGCTGATAGTTCACTTTATCCGAAACAATTGTCTTTATTTTGTCTGCTATGGCTGATCAGCGCAAGCGCTGAGCGCATTGGCTGCATTACCAACTTCTGTAGCATGGCAAAACTGTTGCACGTGCTTAAAAACTGCAGTTGTTAACATAGAAGCATTCAGGCATTTGATAATGTCTCAGCAGAGAAAAAGAAAAACTAAAAGTATGCTGGACTTCTATAAATAACAAAAAATCGAAGGTTTACTTGCGTACTTTATGCGCATTTTCAATTCTTGTGTAGTGTAGCAAGATTCGATCTTGCAAACCAGGGTGTGCGCCAGCCAGGCCCGCCGCACTTTTTCTATGCTCGACTGCTCGAATTCAACAAGACATTAGCGCAGCCTCATTTTGCAGTCGTAAATTGCTCTGATGCATTGATGAGTGTGTTTTACTCCCCTGTTTTAACGCGCAACCTGATATTTTTGCAGTTACGAACTGCTGTGTCGTAGCGTTGAGTTTATTTTTCTCGATAGCCTAACTTGGAGCGCTGATAGTTTGTAGTGCAATGACACATAAAATAAGGGGAGTGAATGTAGAAAAATATAATTATTATGTCAACAAACTTAGCCAAAATGTTGGTTTGGAAACATGCAAATGACGTCAAATTGTGACGTCACAAACAGCGCACACCAAATACAAATGAACACCATATGACCCTGAACGAACCCCCCCATCAAAATTTTCTGCGTACGCCACTGCTGCGAAAGGTGAAGCTGTCAGATACAAGAGACTATTGTCAGGATATATTTAATCAATGATGCTATTGTTTTAATTGTAGATACGAGACTTCATCTGCCAACTGAAAAACTCTTGAAAGGAATGCATCAGGAACAGGACACTTGAGAGGAATAAAATGTGTTAGTGCGAGAGCTGTTTTGGGCCCCCTTATAAATTATAACTAATTAAGAGCTTAACTAGCTTTTCAATACTATGACTAGAAAATGACATGCTTTATTTGGTATTTTACATCACAAACATTTACCAATGTTATTACTAAACTTCAAAAGGTCTCAGGTTGATCTCAAATAATGCACATAACACACAGTTGCTTTGCGAATTTCACAATTACATTAAATTTAACATTAATAGTAGGCTATAGTAATTCTCACTAGCACAGCAAGTTTAATAGGCCTATTTCTTTAAACCTAACACAGTAATAGCAGGACACAAAAATTTCGGTACTCGCTTTGTCATGGATTCTAACAGTTTTTGAAAATTTTACTTGATTTAGCCTACTGTTGCGATGCCAAGGAATCGGAGGCTTTTTGGTGGAGTCGGATTTCTAACGACGCTAGGGGTCGGAGTCGGATATTTTTTCCGACTCCGGAAGTCCAATTGGATCAGTTTTACATCACACTCCTAAGTTGGAAATTCCTGTTGGATCGGTGCAATTTCTTATGAAACTTTTGTTGAAACAGAGAATTCTTGCTGTGTAGCACGATTTCCACTGAGTGTTGGTTACTACAAAATTCTTGGCCGCCAAACTTCATTCACTTTATGTTAAAGAGTCGGAGTCAGAAATTTTGGAAAGGTCGGAGTTGGAGTCAGACATTTTACCTCCGACTCCGCAACCCTGGATGCCATACTTGAATGATGGCCTCCATTAGCTTGGTCATGGTGGTGCAATCGAATTTTTGTAACCGGGATTTTATTACTGATAACAAAGTCTCAATCGGGTTAAGATCTGGCAAGTTTCCACGCCAATCTATTGCATGTAATTTTGCTTCCTGAAAATCGTCTGTATTTTTTCAGATGAAAGACGCGGGACAATATCCTATTGGAATTTTCCTTCACCATCAAGAAATGCCTTTCTCATATCTGGAATGGCTTTTCTCTCAATTGCATCAATGTATTTGCATAAATTCATCATACCCTCAATTGGCATAAATGACGCTACTACTGAAAAACTGAAACTGCCCCAGAACATCTTTTTGGGTTCCTTCACTAGCTCATTGCAATGGGCAGGACTTAATTGCTCACGATCCCTGACCCTAATAAATCTGCTGTGTTTCCCTGGAACAAAAAATGACTTTCATCCGAAAACAGCACTTTCCGGTTTTCTACAGTCCAATATTTAGGCTAGTTTTTGCACATTCTTAGCTTTTCTACCAGCCTCTGGAGGGCGGCTTCACACTGTACTTGAACTTCTGTAAAATCAGCATGCACCAAACCCTTCCGTAAATCAAAACTCGTCTTCTTAGTATACCTTGTGCAATGGCTGTCTGGGTATAATTTCAGTATTACGAATGCGTAACAATGCAACTCTGCTTCCTAGGTGTGACATCTGTCACTAAAAATGGTACAACTCTCAACCAGGGGTGGGTATTAGACTTTAGGGCCCGAGCCATAATCGCAGAAAGCTGCTCCAAAACATTGTACAATTTGTGATATGTCATTTGCACAATATATAGTCTTGAAAAAGGGCCCATTGCCCCCATGTTTGTTCAGGTTACATAAAAAAGGGCCCCTATATTTGACATATGCTACACAAAAATTTTACTTGCTGAATGCAATTTAAATTTTTTCATTTTGTCTGGAAATTTGCTTCTGCGTGAAAGTCCATTTCACATTGTAAATTGTTTGAAGTTATTTGATTTTACATTGCTCTTTGTCTCCACATTAAANTTGNTAAAGNGCCTCCTTTGGCACATATTTTTGATTTATTTTGAAAAACATACGACTTGCTCCAGAGCTTGCCGCTCGAGAGCAGTACATCAGTTTTTAAACAAAACAATGCAAAAACTAAGTGCGAAAGTCTCAAAGGGGGGCCCCGCGGCATTTCAGAAAAAAGGGGGACCAGAGACGACAGCCTCGTTCGCCTTCCCTAATATCCACCCCTGCTCTCAACTACATACAGAAAAAAGAACTGGCTTCATTCTATAACACTATTGAGCTGATTAATGTGTAACGTGTAAGGTTATAAAAATATTTTTCAACCATTCCGTCATGTTACGCATTGCATAGTGCGCTGGGCTAACAAGGAAACAGCAGCAATTGAGACAATCCCAACCACACATCAAAACAAATGGTGATATATTGTATATCGACTAAAACCACAACTTTAGCTAATTGATTTGCACAAGATTGCATGAATAAAGTGATAACAATAAAAACTTTGTGCATATTGCCCTTTTCCATTTTTAGCATTGAGGTTCATTGGCCCCCTGGACTCTTGTGGGCTCCGAAGCGGCACATCGGCTTCACCCCGTCTCGTGGGGCCTGAGCAGGAATGCAACTTTAACTTTACTACGAATGGTTGGGCCAGGCTCGCCACCAAATATCGTAAATTTGACTAACGCAATTAGTATTGGGTCCAGTGTTAATGTAAATAAAAATGTTGCAGAATTCTGGCAGTATTTAATGAAAAAAATGTTGCAGAATTTTGGCAGTATTTTGTCGATATTATTTCTAATATATTATTTGTAATTTGACAGTGAATTTGGCAGAATTTCGTAATTGATTGGCAGAATACACCGTGCACAGTCTGTCACCCTGCTATTGGTGTTGTTGAACAGTGTTGCCACTGCCAGGTGGTGTAATACAACACAATTTTACACAAAAATGGTTTAATTTTACATGCTTGTATGCACGGGCGTCGGAAGGAATTTTTCCATGGGGGGCCACTAGTGGATTTTTCTAAAAGTTTTCCAAGGGGGGCCAAAAGTGCTGAAATTTTTTTTTACCACCCGAAACTAAGGAAACGGCTTTTTTGCTTAAATTTATTTCTGCCCCTCTTCCGACACCCATGCTTGTGTGTAGAAAAAGTTCGTACCACACCATAAAACAATTGGTGTAATTTCAAGCGTTTCAACACCATTCTAAATAGTGAAATTTTACTGAATCTTTTATACACAAAATGAAATATTTGAGAGATCAATTTCAATTGTGTTTTTGTTTTTGCATTGGCAACTCTAAACAGCTATATTTTATTTCTGCATTGACAATACAATTGGCATCCTTACGGACAACATGCTAGTTGTTTTGTTATGTCTTTGCATTCCGGTATCTAATGCAGTTGTAGAATGAGTATTCAGTCATGATACTTCTGTGTTCACAATGTAGAAAAGTGTGTGTTTTAAGAAAGCATCAGTGGTGTGTCGTTTTTGCCTGTTTTGCTGTGTTCTTGTTTTTTTAATAGCCCAGTGGCGACTCCGGCACAGGGGCTCAGCACGAGTCTTCAATTACGATTTTTATCAAAGAATGCGAGCTTGCTTGCTTTGTATATTTGTGCCACCACCCTCGGTCCCACTTCACTTAGTTGTTAACTCGGGCTCTTTTCTTTGGACCTTGTCACTGTCCATATATTTTCGTTCCATATATGACCTTTTGTGTTCATGCTGCAGGTGACCTGAATAAAACGATATCGTTCGTTGCAGGCGTTCTCACGACTTTGTTCGCTCACGCTTTTTCGGGCTCATCTATCAGAGTCCGAGCTGCCCTATGCAATTAAGTTTTTTTAAAACGTGATTCACATTAGACTGAATGATTTTTGAAGCATTGGATTTGTATAGAGCATTGGATTTGAAGTCCAATCCAATGGATGGATCCCATTTCGAGATTAATTTCAAACGAACGGCAACTTGTCCCGCAACTCGGGCTGATATCAATGAGTCTAGTAAGCAGAGGACTTACAGGCGTTATCATTGCTCTGCGTGACGTGCGTTACTCTACAAATGGAGAAGTTATCATATGAACTTCTCATTTATTATTACGTAACTAACGTCACAGAGCAATAATGATGCCAGCCAGAATAAATAGTATGATGAGCCCGAGTGACGCTGTTGACCTGGGTCGCCACTGTAACAGCCTATTTGAATTTCAAGTTGGTTTATCGATCCGTTTTCATAGTGGTGTAATTTTCTCTAAAATAGTGTAATTTAGACCTTCATATGGTGTAAAGGTAATGACGTCATATTTTAATGCTTGTGACATCACAGTTGCCAATTCAATCCACAAAAATTTTCTATAGATTTTTGTCATGCACTTGTGCCCCCCCACTTTGCAAAAGGTTAGGCCACCCCCGAGTGTATACAATCTATTCCTCAGAAGATGGCAAGAAACAAAATCAAAACATACACACACACTGCATTTCTGAAAATTTTCAGAGTGGTACACGAAAAAAAGGATATAAAACAGCAGCATAGGCCTATTTGTGGTTAAATACTAATCATTTACAAAATTTTCTATCAGATGGCCTGTCTCAAGATATGTCTTGTAAGGAGATGATTAACCAGTAAGACAAAGAAAATTTTAAGTAAAACTTTTCTCAGCAATGATTGGAATATAAAACTTCAACTTTATTATTTGAAAGTTTCTTCAAACGACAAAATTGCTATGCCAAGTTTTGAAAATTCTTGTTCATCACAATTTAATCACAATTTACTTCTCGACAAAGAGCAACAAATGCAAACCTACTTGGCAAGTACACTTCTTTTAAAGTTCAATATAATGTCCCATTCGAAACCTTACCATACATACCACATTCACCGGCCAGCTACTTAGTGTCAAGCTGCTAGTGGTGCACACACGTAAAGCAAAGCGGCCTGAACTTCTAGGCTGGTAACATAAACCCGTCTGGAACGTAGGAGCGAGGAGTTTGCTACAAGCCACAAACGTGGGATTGGAATCCATATGTATGTCTGACGAAAGATCCGTTCTTTAAAGAATGCAATCGTGAAACCTTTCAAAACTGTCAAAACACGCAACAGCTTGCGTAATAAGAATAAGAAGAATAAACAGTAATAAAAACCAAGCCGAAGCTCTGGCCAAGCTCTAGAACAATATTGCCCAAAACGCTTTTCAGCCGAAATGACTTGACAATAATGAAAGAAATCAGTTCTGCCACGACCTCTGCGCATCGTGCACAATTTGAACTGGAGCAACTGAACAGAATAATCCATAAAGAGTTTGAAAACACACGACGTATAAAACTTAAAAGATCTATCTTACTGCGCAGTAGTAGGTGGTACACATGCGTGCAGTGTCGATTGTTACAAAACCTTGCAATTTCCAAACACACAACGATGTCCTGCATACCTATTTTCTTTAAAAGAAAACAAGGTGCACATCCGTAACAAAGGCAGTTGGCGCACAGACCAAATCATCAACGTCTCCAATTTCAAATTCGCACAAAGCACAGTTTTCAATTGTGCTATTAGAGATTGCCAACCACCCCAAGATGCTATCCACACTTGTCACGCGACCTCGCTTGACAACAAAAGATTGTTCGACCGCAACGATCTTTCGCGACAAGAACGCTGAAGTTATTGACCACATGTGACATGTCCATAACTTAAACAACCGAAGATGGTCTCCGTTCGTTAAGATAGTTCGAAATCATATGTGGCAGTCAATACTGTTCAAATGTGTGAGCTATGAAGGAGAAGCCATGGCAATTTGTAAGTCACGATTTTGTGGAATTTGGGTAACTTATTGTTTCTTCGTCCCGTTCTAAACCTTATCAAGCTTTCTGAATCAACATGTAGTGGGCGTGTATGTGTTTTAGTGCTTTTTGCATTCCTAGTGAATGATTTCAGGCGATGTCTATTTGTGATTCGATGCAACGTAACTTGTTCGTGAATAGCTGACACCATGGCCTGAACCTGCTGGACCTACATCACGGTGACTGGTCGCTTTTTCCAGTCGACCTGTCAACGGTAAACGCTGTTGGTTGACATTCGATACTGAACCGTTTTATGTTGCGTTGTTCTCAGGGGCAGATCCAGCTATAGCAACGTTAAGGGGGATGATTTCTGTAAGATTTGGTAGTCAAGTCTCATAACAGCTTCGCTATTGTAATAGAGATGAAGTATACTTCACAACACTGCTGTGACAAAACAATGGACGACAGAAGGGCTTTATATCGCGAACAATCAGACCTTTCAAACATAGGGAAAGACTTATTGGGAATTATTTTGATATGTTGTTTTACGAATTGTACAAAATCATGGAAAATAAAGTTACTTTGTAAGTTTTGGGGGAGGAGATCGCCCCAATCTTCCCCCGTGGATCTGCCACTGGTTGCTCTACCAGGGGTCGGCAACCTTTTTTAACAAAAGAGCCATTTTGCTTCATCTTCCAGCATATAGAATCGGTGAGGAGCCACAAAACGTTGACACCGTTTCATTTTTCATGTGACTTTATAGTGGCATAGGCTAAAATGTAATCAACTCTATTCTAATAATAATCAAAAGCAATTTTAAATTCCAAGTTTTATCAAATCCAGAGAGACTAAAACAAGTTGCCGGCCCCCGCTCTATACGCTCAAATGTACTGAATAATAATTTGCTCTACAACTGACAAGAAAGACAGTCAACCGTTACAGTGCTTCAGGATAGTAGTTAACGGACAAAGTGGTGACTTTAAACTACCTTGATTTGTCTTTTCAACCTACCAGACGTCAGGTCGCTTATATTTGGTAGACTGACCGGCGCTACTGCAACAATCAGCTTGACCCTTCAAACAGCAATGCATCTCTTTGGAATCGTACGCTACGAGCTTCTCATACCTGGGGTCCCTACATTCCCAACCGATCTGGGTCAGCCTCACCAGGCATATCGCACAGGATGTTAGAGAAAATTTCTCAGAAAACTGTCAACAGCTTTATGGGTTCCAACTATTTAGTTTGCGTGCAACACTAGCAGATCCTAAAGATGAAATGCTCATTTCTACGTATACATCAGTCAGCTGTCGAAATCACCACAAACCGCCTCACCAAACCATAAACCTTATTTTTTTAAAGATATTAGCACCAAAATAAAAATCGCCATAGCCAAGAAAAATCAACAGTTGCTTTATTTGCAAATATTCTTACCAAAGCAAGTATCACAAGCGAGCTTTCACGTAAAAAACACACATGCCCCATCGCAACATTTCTTGCCATGTTGACTGTTTGCAGTTATAAGCTTATAACCAAGTCATGTTTTAATTACACAGGTAGAACAACAGAAAAGATGGAAAGTACGTAACAGCGAAAATGTCATTCGAAAGGTCGCCACAAATTGACAAGGAAAAAATATGATAAGAACATGTGTTAAGGACGGCTTTCTTGGTGTGTCGGTTTGGCCACTGGCACAGCTTGCACGCGGGGCAAGCTTGAAAGGGATCAGAAAGACTTGCTTGGAGAAAGAAAAAGTGACAAAGTCTGACTGCCGGAAAAATTTCAACCTTAAACCATGACATCGGATGGCATGATTACTATCCGACCTGAGCCGCTAGCAAAAAGATACTTCAAACCTTTCCCCTACACTGCAATTTAAAAGAATAACTTTCATTTTGAGTCTTTTCTAAACCATTAAACACAATTGACTCTGAAAAACACTGTAGCTTGTGAGCAGTTTCTTGTTTCATATGTAACAAACGGCCACAAAAAATACGCTCCTGGTTGAAAGCAAATATAATGTGGCAGTAGGCACTGAATGAGTGCTAACAGCAATATTACCACTAAACCGAGATATTATTCGGAGATAGATTTTTCGACCTGGTGGCTCGCAGTAGCACTTCGTGGCCGTCACTTAAGACTGATTTTTCTCTTGATATTTTTGTCATTTCGTGACGGCAGTTTGTAGCAGGCCGAGATCTAAAATGTACTACTTGTTGGGCCTAGTGGAGTTTACGCTTCTGCACATAGAACGCACCAGCAATTAATTCCTGGGTTGTGATGTCGATACAAAAAACCTTCGACTCCAACTCCAACTCCTCCATATGCAATAAAATCACTGTTAAGTTTTTTACCGTCCTAACAATTGTTTAACTTTGTATATACCACTGTAGTCTTTAATGGCAAACGAAAAGGTTTCCCAAGCGTTGAGCTTTGTAAGCAGAGTAACCCAGTAACTAACCTCACAAATTTAAGTATTTTTCACATTCAAATCAGATGGTGGATCCTTATGATGATATTCACCGTGATAAATGCATGTTTTATGTAGGAAATAAACATGTTTATCGATTTTGTCAGAAAACGAAACAGATTCTCTCACCTATCTTTGTAAAAGTTTGTTAGTACGTTCAAAACTGACAATTCAAAACGAATATTCAAGTAGCTTCTCTCCACACGTGAAACAAGCAAAGAATCAATCACAAGTTTTAATAGGAAATTAATTTCACGTCAAGCTACGCATCATCACTCCTTACATCTTATTCAAATAGAATCGGCCGATTCCTCTCAAGCATATAGAAAACCCAGAGCTTTTAATTGTCAAAACGAATATTTTGTTTTCAAGGGGCACCAAGCCCACTGACAGTTTTACCGCCAGGTCGACCACGCTTGGCGGTGCAATCATATACGTGCGTAGAAACGATGGACAATAGATTTTCAAATATTCTGATCAATCGGCCAGTGATGGTCAATCTTTCAACCTTCAGCAAATACTGGAATTATTGAGTAATGCCTTATGGTTGGCTGGAGTTAGTGGTTGACTGGTAGAATTGAGTGAGTGCGTCGTTTCACTTTATGCATAGGGATAGTGCGTCGAGAGTCAACACAGTTCGGAAAGCACTGGGTTAAACACATGTATTGGATAAACGCATAAAAAATTCAGATAAATTCGGTGAGTGATTAACCGATTTCGTCTGTATTAAAAAACTTGCAAATCATCCTAAGATCAATTGGAGTCAGAGTCAAAACAATCTCACAGACCTCAAATCCTCGGGCTCTAACTCCACAGCCCGGGTTCATTCCGAGGCCACGGATCGAACACCCAGCTTTTCGATAGCGAGACGGACGTTATACTACTCAGCTATTGCCGCTCAGTATTTTTCGTTCTTTGCCCGAACTGTCTCAAGTTAAAGAAAGCAAAGCAGAAACCACCAGCAAACCTGAAATACTTTCCTGAAACTCCTTCCAGTTCTGGAGCAATAGCGACATATATACTGGTTTGAGCTCCATGGTCCGGAGTCCAAAACGGCTTGAAAAATGTCAAGGTTTTGAGGAGACAACTCCAGCAACAACTTCCCTCAGGGCCAAAAATATGTCTCTGCAGTTCTGTTTCCACAATCCCCGGGTGAAGACTGTTGACCGTAACTCCAGTTCCTAAAGAATGTAAATGCATTGCTCAAATAATTACTGCGACCGTTTGTCCTTGGAAATATAAACACAAACGTATTACTTGATAAAGATTTGCAAAATAGCAACCAAAATGTCAGATCCGCGGGCAAGTAAGTTCGGAGGTTAGTGTACATTTATCTTCCCATTATTTTCTTAATGGGCTTCTGAATATGAAAAATAACGGGCTGAGTCGTACAGTTGGTTCAGCACGCGCACCAAAGCTTGCTGGCTGCATGAGTTCAATTCCGGGTAGGGTCATTCCCGATGTAGCCGAACAATTACATTGTTCTCTACATGTCAAAGAACTTAAAGTCACAACAACCGAACTTGAAGGACAAGCTGGAAACTAAACTAAAAAACTACCGAACAACTGCTAGATTATGCAGTTACTGGAAGGCTGCTGGACAGCTACTGAAAGGCTGAAAATACAACGGTTTCAACCAAA
>JGI24022J15233_10007665_pt1 | contig 11931 bp, 8 predicted proteins | sample Ectturendosymbi2_FD_15233 | JGI IMG/M metagenome (IMG submission 15233)
GTAAAAGCTGTTTCTAGTAAAGTTCAGGTACCGCCATTGTTGCGTCAGCGTCATAATACCAGCCTACTAGAAATTCTAACCGGAACGCCGTACGGCAATAATTCTTTTACCGGAACGGCGTTCCGGGCCGTTCCGGCTTACTTTCACCTCTGCTCCGGATCCCGGTCCAAAAAAATCGGACCATCCTGGCAGTGTTGACTCCGACACTGCGGATCCGTGACAACCTGTTGCAAGTGGAGCGAACTAGCCATGATAGAGTGATCGCGGCACGTGATCTCTATTGTTGCTTCCGATCACAATGTGAAGCTTTACACGCATGCCGCTCGGGCTTTCCGATCGCAACACACGCAAAATGTGCAATATACCATTAATTCTAGCATTTCTTCACGTGAAAAAGGAATGCTAAATTCAAACATCGCACGGCAGTTTCAGAAACGATCTGATAATAATTTAAGAGTTATGCTCGGCATAAGGTGTGTGCTAATTTCCCTTATGAAGCATATGCTTTCTTATGTTTGAAAGAATTTAAATATTTTTTCACAAACGCAAGTAATGAGAAGACGTGAGTTACTGAATTGAGATAACGTGAATGAAACATTCTGTGAAAACGAATGTTGCACCATCAACCACACACGAGAAACTTTATTTTCGAAGCTAAATTGCATGAAATGAAATAGGACTTCGAATTCATTGGCAAACCACAAAATGTTTGCAAAAATTATTCTGGCAAGTTTAATACAGCAAATTCCTGAAGCAAAACTATTATAATTATTTTTCTTGCAAGAAATTAAAATTTGAACTATCTTTTTGTCACACAAATGACACAACATGGTTCAACAAGATAATGTTCTGTCACGTTTGAACATGAAAACCATAATATTCGAATATCAAATGCACCTTATTTGGTTCAATCAAAGCGATCATTGAATTTCGACTAAGTCTATGCTTGTTTTTTGTTTGTTTCTGTGAAAGCGATAGCATTGGTAAATCACTCTGTTTGAGCATTTTTGACTAGTTTTTTTCCGTTAAATTCGTTTAACTTTGATTGTTTTGAGTCCCGCGTGCGCCACTTTTCTTGCTGAATTTTTCACAACCATGCCTTGCGAGTCGATTGAGCTAGAGAGCAGTTCAAACCCTTTAAAGATGCGGGAAGTCTTGTAGTTTAGATTTTTTTATATTGAAAAGGTTTGGGCTTTTTTTGTGAATGACCTCATAATGGGGGGAGGTTTACCCATTTTTGGCCAAGATCCGCAGGCCCTCGGCGCCAACCCAACAAGCCTTTTTTGACTCAAGTTTGTATGGAAAGCTACGCTCTAATACAAGTTTTCAGAACCCTTGTTTGACTTTCTAGCGTTTGTGGTGCCAAAATTATGGCTCAAAAACAAAATTTTGGGATAAATTTCAGACTAGCAGCAAAGGTAGTATTTGCCCATTTGGGCAAGATTGGCCAGCCTTATAACTTAGCAGCAGATTAAGATTTAAAGCTATTTAAACCCTCTGAAGATGCGGAAAGTCTTGAAGTTTCGATCTGAAAAATAATTGAAAATTTTGGATTGTTGTTTTTTTATCGATAACGTCATAATAGCTTTAATCACCTGACAAAGATTCACCATTGCCTTAATCGGGTTATAACGATGTGCTAGGATGTAAATGAAGTTGAAGTAGAGTTCATCACAAACTGCAAGCAATCCATAAATACTAATGTGAGCAGAACGAGAAAATCAGCATGTTTACGCTTGCCCATGTGAGGCATGTCTGCTGGAATATGAACATCTCGTTCGAGCAAAATGTGAAATAAACCATTTAGATCTAGCTTTTGTTCACTTGAAGAAAAGGTTTCAACCGTAACATCACACGCCTGCTTCAGACTCAAAATGGTCATTTGAAACTTATGCTCGGCACAACACTTTTGTTTCGGTCTATTCCGTAAAGCGCATGCTTTCCTTACATTTTAGAGAATTTAAGCACGTTATCAAAACTCGCATTTAAAATGACAAGGTTTGAGTAACTGAATTCAACTGATGTATCTGAATGCAACAATCTCTAATTGTGATTTTCTGTCAGCTGACGTACAGGTCTGTGAAGAGTTCATGTTGTAAAAACAATCAGTTTACCCTACGTGCATGTACGTAAGGTGTAACCTTATGAATATGTCATTCCACCAATTGCTTTGATCGGTTTATCTATTCATTTGGTAGGGAGGCACTGAAATTGACATGTGTTTCATGACAAAGTGCAATCATTCTGCAAATGCTGATTTGAGAAATTCAGCATGTTTGTTGGAAGATGAACATCTCTTTCAGACAAAACCTCCAAATGTAGCATTAGATCCAGCTTTTTCACCTGAAGAACGGATGTGTGTCTCTAACGTCGCTTAGCAGTTTTAGAAGAATGAAGCTTGAAGCGAAAGTCGGCCAGCACACATTTCGCCAAAAGTAATACGAAACCTTACTGAAAGCAACATAGCGAAAAGTTTACTTCCCTGTCTTTATGCTGACTGCTTTTTGCTTTAAAAAATTTGTGATTGTTGTCGTACCTTTTCAGAAATCGACGAATGCGATTCCAACCCCTGTTTGAACACGGGTACATGCGTTGATTCTGTGGCCGGATACGACTGCTTATGCACGACTGGTTATGCCGGAGACACCTGTCGACAGAGTATGCTGTGCTTTGTTGAAATTTTTTATGAAGCATGTGTATGCATCATGATTGACATGGTGGTATCCAATTTGCCTGAAATGTGTCACAAGGTCCTTCATAACACTCTTGTAGGCAATAGTCGTTTTTCGCAACGCTTATTCACTGATTTACAGCATTTTCTGTTTGTCTGAGATATAACAACACATTTCTGAAAATTTGATTTATTCGAGGCCACAATATATGATGAACTGAAACTTAGTTAAAACTTTCATGTCACGAGACCAGAACTTTGTGAAAAGACAAGAGGCCGAGATTTGAATGTCCGTGATAGTGACTCGAGGCCGAAATCTTTATCTTTTGGTAACTGAAAGCCAACGCCTTGCTTACTGCTGCAACAAAATATCTGGCCCTTCGTAATGATTTTGCTTAACTTTCGCCGAAATTCACGAGAAATGAGAAAAATACTAAAAGTCATTGGTATTTGCAACCTTTTCATTCGACGTTTTTGCCAAATGTTTGTTTTATCCTTCCTCGAGAATAGCTCCAACAGCAAACATGTTAAGCTGCTAGAGTGTTGCCAAGACATGTTGATGGAGTCTCAGCTTCGATAGAAAGATCATTAGACCAGGACTAATAATCTTCGATACTTATTCACCAAAAAGATGGTGTGGAAGCACGTTTCTGCTTTAATAGTTCAACAACTTGCGGATTTTGCCTGCAATTTGTTGTAAGGTTGGCTTCTTTCTGAATTCGGAAAAAGTTGAACTTAGCTTTTCCAAACAGTCAGTGCCTTCAGTTTTGTTTTGCTATTGCCATATTGGTTTCATGTCATGTGACGTTGAAGTGAAGTCTTTTTCAATTCAGGCAAATGACTTGAAAGCGACTAGAAAAGCGAAAGATACTTCTTGTACATAAAACAGCCCACTGTTTGTCAGTCGAAACCATCAAATTTTTGTTGAGTTTACAGGTTAAGAGCAGCAAATCGAAGGTATAGCAACAAAACTGCTCTACTTTTTGTTTAAACTGACATGCTGGGAATCTGCTCATTGCGCAACCACATATTGTAAACGCGTACATCACCAAAGGCGAATCTCGCGGACTTGCGGCACGAGTGCGTTACTGTGCATATGCAGTACCTGGAAACCTTGAAAGCGTAATCCTTGCAAAACTTTCGTAAGCACTTTCTGCAAATAGACTTTATTTGTTAAACGTTTAATTGATCACAAGATTCTAACACAGTGACACTTCGGTTTTTATTACTAACACTCAAACAGTTCAACTCATTTTTCATTGTGTGTGTTTCTCCCAATATTGTGTAGGAATGCAGACGTCGATATTATATTAATAAACACAGTAGAAACACTTGTAACTACCTACACAACATTTACATTAAAGTTTCAGGGCATAACGTGAATGTCAAGCCAATGCGAAATGGTTGATGAAAATGTAACCGCTAGTTCGTAATAAGCATCAAACGATTCCCGAAACAAGCAGGTATATGCGCGTGTATTTCACAAAAATATCTCTTGTCTTCTGAAGCACCAAGTTGTTACCTTCTGTATTTCAGTTTTACTTGATCTGGTCGTTATCTTTGACGGATCGGGATCAATCGGAAAGGAGAATTTCGAGTTGATGAAAGAGTGGTTGGTGAACTTCCTCACTGCCCTAAGAGACGATCAAGGACTGGGTATCGATAATGTCCGGTTTGGGCTTGTGAGTGAAACACGCTTTCAATGTGTCCATGTCATCATTTTGTTACAACGGGCAAAAAAACAGCTTGTTCAAAAGCAGCACAAAAAGACAAGCTTGCAGACATCACTTGTAGTCACAAAGTGCCAAATATTAAATTCATTATGCGTGGCCGATTTTCGTCACTAAATTATTGGTAGTACGAATGTTTCCTTTTTCCTGGCACACAAAAAGTACATGTCTCTTCTTTCGTTCCGTTCGTTGCCTTAGTTTGTGATTTAAGTTTATTAAAACCTTGAAGACGGGAGGTTTAAGGTGCTTATTCTCTCAATGATAATGGGATTTGAGGGAGCTCAATGATAATTGGATTGAAGAAACAATCAGAGATCAGTAACATATCGTTAACAAAAAACAAAAATTCTGATGCAAAAATTCTTGGAAAAATTTTCTCGAAAGAAAGACTGTTGTTTGCTAACTGTTAGGTGACGTTTCTGCTTTTCAGGTTTATTCGTTGTAAAATTGCTAAAGATAGTTTATCAAACATTTTTGCAGTCCAGAAGTTATTTTGTCCTATGAAACAGGATCAGGGTTAACGTTATGCATTTATTTGGTGATTGGGGCATACAGAACCTCTTTCATTCCACTAAACCAGGGTTTCTCAAAATTGGGTCGCGACACCGTTTGTGGTCGCGAAGTGTAATTTTGGGGTCGCGAAACAAATGACTAGACAAATCAGATATAACAATTTTTGTAAACTTTATAAGAAAATTAAAAGAAGCCTGCAGTGAATGTACTTCTATTACATTTTTAGAGGCAATATCGTGCTTTTCATGCTGTCAGCAGTTTACTAGGATGTCTTCCCGGAATTTCAAATGATAAAAATCAACGAAGCACAACACGTCATGCGTTCTAACGTAGTGATTGTTCAAACGTACTGACCAATACTGACTTTACTGCATTAATTCCGACACGAAGGCATGCTTCTGTTTAGAAGTCTAGGTCTAGTCTAGGGCTATAGGATAACTGCTGTGAGAGCACACCGACTAGTTTCAAAGTAAGGTTAAAAGCTTCACGCACAGTTTCAGAAGCACTTTGGACTTTGATTCAGGAGAAGTTGGATCCACAAACCATAACACAATTGAAATTTCAGTAGCCCACATATCTGTCATGCCCAGGATGAGTTTGCGGAGTTATTAAATGGCACAAGTTTGCAACTGGAATTTTCAAAACAAAGTGTATATCAATATTGGATAAGAACAAGAAATGAATGCTCAGTCATTTCTGATCTAGCCATTCATAAACTTTTAGACATTTGCACAAGACGTTTGTGTGGAGCGGTATTCTCAAAATTGATAATAATCATCAAGTCCAAAAACCGATCCTTTTTGAAAAATGTTAAGAATGTCCTTTGTTGTCTTGTATCAATCTACGAATGGATGATCTATGTAAAAATTACCAAGTGCATCCATCCCATTACCTGTGCTTGATAACTAATTTGAACTGAATTGTTTTTTTTGTTAATTTCTTTCGCTTTACTGTTTCCACTATGTGGTAGTTTTATTACTGTATAGTTACTTTCGTGGATTGTCCACACTTGTATGATTTCGCCACAGACAAAAATGCTTCTTGAGATTTGTAATGAGACGTTTACACGTATCATTAACTTAGGCTATCCATCAAGGGGTCGCACAGACTATACTTTTTAAACTGGGGTAGCAGAACAAAAAGGTTTGAGAAGCCCTGCACCGAACTACTTCAAGCTTCTACGAATAATTACTAGATCACATTGGGAAAAATTTCGGTTATTGGTGCCCACTCAAGTGAAGATCGGTTTTACTGATTTTTTGAAGAAATTCGTTAATCTGAAGTTTTGAAGGAGCTTTCTGTAAAATTTTAATTGTTATATAACGCTTGAAGTTATCTTTCAATACGTCCTGCGTCTGTGTAAAGCAAAGAGTTCGCAAACTTACTATATTTGAGCTGAGGAAATGAAACAAGTTTGCGAACGTTCAATTAAGTTTGGCAAGGTAAAGGCTGCAGAGAATGAGCACCTTAAACCTCCCGTCTTCAAGATTTTAATAAACTTAAATCACAAACTAAGGTAACGAACGAAACGAAAGAAGATATATGTGTTAACAGTACTACAGCAAATACTAATAACATGAACAAAAAACGTCAACCGCTTGCATAACACGAAAGCAACCAGCGAAAAACTAATCAGCGCCATGTATCCACAGGCCGCAGAATGTCAAACAGTAATTCATTATAATCACCACTTTCTTGTAGTATCATGCAATATTGAAAAATGTATCGTAACTAAGTCGATCAACCGGACACCGTTCTTGCTGATATCAACGTAGAACAGTGTTTTCATTTGAATGCGTTCGAGTATCAACAGTTGCGATGTCATCAACATCACACGTTTTTGTTAAACTGGCTGTCAACAGAAGCGTCGCTCATTGTTCGTTGGGTCGTAGACTGTCCTCTGGTTCAGGTGACGATGAATCCGGATCAGTTAGTTAGCTTCTCGTCGTAGACTGTCCCTCTGATTCAGGTGGCCAAGAAGTTTGGTCAGTGACGCTTTGATTTTCTTTGGCGGACGCCATGTTCGTGGGCTCAGAGGGTTACCCAATCGGGGCCAAGTGTTTAGTTGCAACCTTTGATTGTCATCCATCTGGAAATGAAACGTAAGCGTAACGGGGATTAGCTTCTACCAATTCCACCTGCTAAACTAAAGGATCCATTTTTGAATTTCCGGACATGTCTTTAAGTAAATCCGGAACAGGTGTGGTCAACCACGAAGGAACTGAATTTGCGGTGTTGGAGCCCCGTTCCCAGCAAACCAATCGCTCATGAGGCGTGCAGTTTGTTGCTGTACAAAGCAGTGAATGCACCGAGTGTAGGACATCCGGAAGAAACTCCTGCCAGTGAACCAAGGGAAGGCCTTTCGACCTCATAGACGAGCCATGCCTTTCCAAGTAACGCCGTTGTACCTTTCAACCTGCCCGTTCCCAACAGGGTTGTACGTATCGAGTCGTTCGACTTGTATTGTAGATACTCATTACTGAAGTTGGAAACTCCGCGACTCATGAAACAAGCTCCTTGTAGGAATAGATGAAAGCCGGCATACCATAGATGCTGAACAGCGATGTCAATGCCTTAATGACGCTCTCAGTTGATAAGTCACGACACGGAAATACGAATGGGAACCTAGAGTATTCATCAACAACATCCAGAAAATATTTATTTTGATTGTTACTAGGAAGAGGACCCTTAAAATAAATATTGAGCCTTTCAAACGGCTACATGGTTTTGACAAAGTTTCCCGGGTCGGGCCGATAAAATTGCGTTTGCACTCACAGCAAATTTGACATATGGATACAACCCGCTTGATATCTGCAATATAATAGGGAAGATAACGACTGTGAATAATATGCGTTAATGGGGTAACACTGGATGGCATAACGCATATTCAACTGTCATCGAGATTCGTCATTCGGTAAGGCATATGGAATACGAGAAAGAACGACAGGTGGGATATTGCCCAACCGGTTTATACACAATATCAAAATTGTAACACAATAACTCAATTCGCCAGCGTAAGATTTAACATTTTTAATCGTCGCCTTATGCTTTTGATCGAATATGAATGTCACGGCCTTTTGATCAGTTCGCTGTGTAAAATGCATGCCTGTCAAAAAATACTTCCAGTGACGTACGGCCTCATAAATTGCTTGGGCTTCTTTGTCAATAGGTGGGTGCTTTAACTCAAGAGCTCTGAAGCATTCTCGAGAAAAACGCAACAGGACGACAATTCAGATTCAAGGTAGCTCTTATCGCTACAGTACTTCGGAAGCGCTTTTTCCACTTCACAAACGGCTCATTTTCATCCACGGCCACAACCACTGCATCTTCTATAGCTTGTTTAAGACCTTGAAATGCACGAAAAGCGGCTTCATTTAAAGGAAAGCCCTCATTACAGTTAAGGGACGATATCGATTAGAAAATTTCGGAATCCGTTGGAGTAATACGAAACGAAACCGAGACATCGATTTAATGATCGAGTATTTTCAGGAACAGGCATCTTACGCAATGGTTAAAGCCGTTCCGGATCCAGTCTTATCTCACCTTCCTCAATCTTGTGGCCAAAAATCGGAAGCTTACCGGTCGACAAAACGCTTTTGGGCTCGTTCAAAACCAGCTTTCTACGCTGGGCTGCTTCGAAAAATCGTTTCAAGTTTTCATCGTGGTCATCCTTTGAATGACCACAAATCGTTTGTTATCCTAAATTGGGATACACAGCATCCAACTTCTCTTCCTGAACAAACTGAGTCATTATTCGTTGAAGACATGCAACACCATTAGTAACGCCTAATAGCAAGCGGACAAATTCGTATAATCCCACACTTGCCTCAAATGCAGTGTAAAGTTTATCCTTTTCTCGCAAAGGTATTTCGTGCTAAACGCTTTTGAATTCGACTGTGCTGAAAATGCGGTATTGAGCTCTTCGGTTGAATGACTAATTCGTTGATATTTGGTAGCGGGCATGCATCCAAAAAAGCAAATCTATTGCAAATAATAATCTGTTCCCAAACGTCTTCTCTAATTTCCGCCTTTCACGACCACCACTTTGACACGCCACGGCGATTGGCTGGGTTCTGTTATACCTTCTTTCAGTAATCGTCTCACTTCTTCGTTGATAAACGCACGATCTTCTTGGGAATATTTCCGAGATCGCGCAACCACAGGATGGATGACAGTCAGCAGTGAGGCTTTTGAACCGTGTGGGTGACTTCGTCCGAAATGTAGTAAATTCACAAACAGTCGAAGTTGTTTTGTTATCACCATATCCACAAACGACGCTAGAATGTTGTGCTTGAAAATGAATCCCTAACAGAATATTGCAGCACAAATGATTTAACATCCCCAGCTGAGTGCGGGTGCGTTCTTGACTTTGATACATAATGTTCACACACGTGTGGCCCTTTTATTTCAGTAGAAAATGCAGAAGCGACCATTGATATGGTTTTAAACGATGGCCGAACTTTGAGTTTCAACGCGTTAACCAAAAAAGAATGAATGAAGCTCTCGGAACTGCACCGATTGAACAAACCCATACTTCGGGCTCTCAAATGCGTACAACACCAGGAGCCTTCGAAAGCGATAAAGGCACGTTATGTATCACTGAGGCAATCAAAGGTTGATTGATCATCGCAAGTGTAGCGTGAGGTGCTCTCTGCACGTCTGATGTTTCAAACTATTCCGACACTTCGGCAGCGGATGATGTGGTGTATCTACACACTTTGGCAAAATGCCCCATCTTTTGGCACTTGTGGTGTTCAATTCCTCCCGCGGGCACCGCGATCCCGGATGCCGATTATTGCCACAAAAAACATTTTTCGGTTAAAGCAGCGGAGTAGTCGGGCTCATCTTCCTCACGTTTGGACTGCAAAACTTTAACCGCAGATGACTGAGACACAGGTCTGTAAGATTCGGTGTTTTGCGCTGCAGCTTCTGGAGTACACGCTTGATTAAACATTTCCTCCAATCCCAGCGTCACATTTTCTTACAACCGCTGTCGCATCCAACTTGACTTTAAATCTCTAATAAAAGAGTCTCTTTTAATATTCGTTTTGATGTTACGCAGCCGTCGCCTGTTGAAAGTGGCAGTCTTTACTCCAGTTTCTGAGAACTTGCATACTCCCTGACGGACTCTGACGAGTGTTGATTTCTGTTAGCAAGTGGATTTCGAGTATAGACTCTGTTCTTGGGTTTTACAAAGAGTTTCCCCAAAACCTCAATTGCCAAAAACTACTCAGTTACGTCTTCGATATACCAGTAAATCTCAGGAATCACGAAATTCGTTGACCACATATTCTTCGAGGCCATCACTTTTAGGGTAGCTACAAAGTTTTCAAATGTTTTTTTTTTCAATGAAACAGGTCCGACGATGCATCTTGCGAACTCGAATCAATATCTAGTCGACTGGGCCGCAATACTTTATCCATTTACATGTACTCATTGGCAGTTAAATTAAGTTCATTAAATTGTAGAAAATAAGCACCTCAAGCCTCTGTCTTCACGGTTTTAATAAGCTCAAATCGCAAACTGAGTTGACGAAGGGAACGAAAGAAGAGATATGTATTAATATTACTGCAGCAAATACGAATAACACGAACAGAAAATATAAACCACTTGCATAACACGAAAGCAATCAGAGAAACACAAATCAGTGCGGGGGATCCACACGCCGCACAATATCAAACAGTAATTTTCATTACAAAGACACTGCTCTTTTAAATGTCAGACAAACAAAAATGCGAGCTAACAGCCATAATCCAAAACAAACGCATGATAATTCAGAATTGAAGTATAAAACATGTGTTTAGACTTACGTTGTTATTTGCCTTACATCAAGAACCAATGTTTTGGCAAGGAATATTGTGTGGCAAAACATTTACCATAGGACAAAACCTTCAACAATTTGTTATGTTAACCTTACTTCACTTAGCTGTGCTGTGAGCATATGTCATGGAAACTGGGAAAGTGTAAGAAGAAAACCAAGAAGCATTGCTTCATTTCTACAATTTGTGGGTGTTGAACATTAACCAATTAGTAGTGGCGTAACTTGAGGTTTGAGGCAGGATGGGAAAACCTAGTGGAATGGGACCCACTAGCTAATACTCGAAAAAGAATTGATAAATTAGTGAATCCAGGTGTGGATGTCCTCAACAAAAGCTGAAATCACTGGAAAACACCTCAAAAAAACAATAATCTACTGAAAACCAAAACAACACTTTATACCAAAATATAAGTTAATTGGGGGCCCCATTTTTACATTTAGTTAGATAAAGAAACGGTTCGCACCCGTTTCCCCCCGTCAGTTACGCCGCTGCCAATTAGACGTCAAACTTTCACAGACGAAACGAAAATTATATGGTGCGGAAAATCAATTAATGCAATAGATTGTAATGATACAACTGACGTAACACCTTGTTTTTTCAAAGGTGGTTTTTTCATGGGGAGCCGAAACCATTATTGAACTTGGAGACGATGACAATACCTTCTCATCTATGATAGATGACATAGAGGACATAAAGGTAAGCAACAATTCTCAAAAAACTTTGTACATACATCACTCTAGCAGGTTTATGTCAAAACGATAAGAGAAAAAAATACTACAAAAAGGAAAATTTTCATAAGGAAAAAAAATTATATTGTGACAGTGCAAGCCCAGCGGGCTGTCATGGATGCCATGCGGACGCTCATTTCCGATGACTTATCACCATTGTTGAAAACGCCACAAATAACGTTTTTCAGGTCTTCGGTATAACCTGGGGGCGGATGAGCTGCTCATTTCAGACTGATGAGCTTGCTCATCTTGAGGAAAGAGTAAGCGTCTCCTACAGCAGCCTCTCCTTTTCAGGTGTAGGAATCGCCGCGCTTCTTCTGGTAATCCAGCAAGCAGGACACTTGCACAAGCCTTTCCTACGCGAATGTGCCCGTAGCAACGCCTTCACGTGGTGCCCCTGTTCTTGAACAAAAGTTGCCATGCGACGTGGCGCATCCGAGTACTCATCGGTATTTCTGCGCAACTACCTG
>JGI24022J15233_10007666_pt1 | contig 11931 bp, 8 predicted proteins | sample Ectturendosymbi2_FD_15233 | JGI IMG/M metagenome (IMG submission 15233)
GAAAATGTTCTCTTAAATTTATTGGCCCAAAAGTATGGTCTTCAATACCAGACGATATTAAATTTTCAACCACCTTTACCTTTGAATGGAAACTTAAGAAACACCTCCTACAGGAAAAAAATTCCCAATTATGAACTTTAGCAACATTTCACTTGTCCAGAACAAAATACTGTGTATTCTATTATTCTGTAACTATGTTTTGTTTTCTGTGTGAATTTACTTTTTCGTATTTTCTGCGTTCACATTCCATGCTTTTCGACATGAAGTACACTTTTTGTTTTTTTCTGTTTTGCTTTATTTTCTTTTGTACCTCATTAATTAGTTTTTGTAACTTTTTTATTACTATTTTTTAATTTATTTGTATTGCTAAAAATATTCTAACCACACCAAATTCCTTCACTTAAATTCGATCCACTCATCTATTTACATAGGCATGCGCTTTCACCTGTACATTTTCTTCACCATGTTCTGCGTTAACTCGTTTTTTGTTCTTGTTTTTCTTTTCATTATGCTTATTTGGTCTCCAACTGTTGTTTCTCAACACTTGTCAAAAAGTGATAAACGGGTTGGCTGACCAGATGACCGCCATGGACTTTCGCCAATCCCATATGACACAGCGCCCGTCTTTGTTTACACTGATCAGCTATTGTGTTTTCATTTGCTCTAATTTTCGCTGATGGTTGGTTTACTGCATGCGATGGCTTTTATGGTATTCCTGCTTGTTGGCTGAGTCATATGAAACAATAAGCCATTACCATTTGTCAAAATTCGAAATTAAAAAGTTAGGGTCCTAGGCCTATGCCTGCGGCCCCCCATTTCCGCCACCAAGACTATGAGGGTGCCGAAAAGTCACAACTATGTCACAAGTATTTTCTTCAATACAGTACATTTACTTCCGAAAGACGTCAGGTTCGAACATGGGGCGCCAAACTTGGTTCGTGCCCCGGGCGCCATCTAACCTCGTTACGCCCCTGGCCCACCTGGTCAATTCTATTACGAGTCGCCACTGGTGGTAAATAATTACCTTTATGCGCTATTGCAACAAGCTTAAGAAGTTTGAAACGGTATTTTTAAAGTGGGATGCAGGGCATAACCGCTAATCTCATTACCCATTTACGTGAAAACCTCTGCCTCGAACGACCCATTAAGAAAACGTGTAGCAAAAAGCACGGGTTTGGTGCAAAAACAGTTTTGCAGTAAATCTGACTACGACTTCGAATCGGAACTAGTGACATCAAAATACCAGATAATCCAATTTGGCAAATTTTTTCTGCTTATTTTTGCTCAATTTTACAATAAGTGTGACACAGCGTCATGCTTCGCACCAGAAACTAATCTTAAACGAACAGCGAAGATAAAAATAGGAATAAATTAATTCTTCATGCTCAGCCAACGTAGCCTACCCTCTGGGAAGAAAAGATTCCTCTCTTGGATAAAATAAAAATTGAACCAAACACTTTTGTTGATTACAGAGCGAAATTATCGCCGCCGAAGTTTTATCCAAGCTTGTATTGAGCAGCTAACAAACAGAAGTTATGTTGGAGACAGGTGCTCCTATATAGCAGGCATATGTTGTGGCTTGTCAGCGAAACGCCCTCCTTCGGAAAATTTATTGCGCTCTGTTTAATATGTCGTTAACAGTAACGAGCTACAACACGCAAGTAGTCACGTCATAGCGTGAGAAAAACATTTTTAGTACGAGCCAAAATTTAGAAAAAACTGCAGCTGCTGCACAGTGTTCGAATTATAGTTATTAATTAAGGATTGTGACGTAAGCAACGCAGAGTGTCTGGTGAGTAACAGCTTCATGCTTGACAAAACGCACTCACTCTACGACAAGCGTTGCTTCGTTTTGGTCTCATGGAACGGCATTTTGTAGCTTGAGCAGAGGGATGATGAGAATGTTTCTTTCAGCTGCTTACTGATCCTTGATCTATGCACACTGCAGGCTGAAAAGCCACTTGCAAATAAAACTATTTTTAAAGTAGGCCGTTATTACTAGTAAGAGTACTAGTCATTCAAAACAAAAGCGTACTATATGNAATACGATTATAATTCTCGTGCACACAGCGAATGCCAAAATGCGTCATGGNGCATGTGCAAACAACGCAAGAATCGGAAGAGTTTGAAGATGAAATGTGGAAACGGGCTAAATAACTGTAAAAAGATATTCTAAAAGCGGTAGTCTCTTTGTTTAGGCTTAGGAACAGGAGAAAGAATCGTCGCCCGGACACCAGAGCCATTCCCATTGCTAGAAGAACTGGCCGACGCTCGAACAGTCTTTCTTTTCCCCATAGATGATTTCTCTTTTTCTCTACACAGACAAGGAACAGTATAATTACATAACCTACTTATATACCTCCGAAAGCTTTCCTTTTTTATCTCAGCGTGTCAAAATCTTTTCACTCCGCATGGTTTTGTTATGAAAGAGCAAATTGGGATGTTTTCACATCAAATCCCGAAAGTAAAGCAGACCAAAACATTTTAACCCGCAGTTGCGGAGGTTCAAAAAGCGGTGAGTGAAAACCAAACACACCATTTTTCGCGGAGAAATTTTGCAACTCATATATTCGGGTTTAATCATAAAAAGCGTTGCGTCTCACCTCAAGTTCGACCCTGCAGCAGTTGGCTTGGGAACGACTTGTGCACTCAACTTGTAATAATCAGCGAAGGTCTTGGCAAGATTGCGTCCCACTCTCGTGTCTGATTGTTGGCGTTAAAAAAATTTGCTCAGCATACGATTTTCATATAAGTAACGAATTTAAGTCATCGGCAAGCTGACGTTTTATGCTTTAAACAAAGTAACCATCATGGTTGTTTTTTTACCATGAACAGCAAATGCATAAAAAGCATAGGCTGTAGAAAGGTAACAAAAAAGTGCAGCATTGAACACATCTGCATTTGCTGTGCCGCCATGTTTACTCACAGCGGCAAACTGCGTAGCCATGAAAGAAGTGATTTATTTGATATTCGTGTCCGGTTTATAAAACCGATACGGCTTATTTTGATGTTCCAAATGGCAAGAAGTTTAGTAGAAAAGCTTACAAAACTGAATTTAAGAAAAATTCGGTGACGGAAAGAGTTTGCGGCCACGCGGAGACTTTACCCAGTATTTTCACAGACTTCAGCAAAAAGTTAAAAGGTAATTTCACGTATTTCTAAATGGTGTAAACTTTTACCGACCAACTGCAAGGTACACGTCAAACGAGGAAGACACGACCTGGTAATGATACCATGAATTCGTCATTTTTACTTTTACAAATTCAGTACAAACTATACAGGATACAAGTTTCCTCAGTGTAAGGTATGGGATGTGGAGACAAGCCATTGAAGTAATTGTAAAAAGAAACTTCAAGTGTGTAGCAATACGAAGATTCATCCAAAATACCTCCAAGGAATCTGATAACAAGAGGTAACCCGTTATGTGCATGTCCATTTCTGCGACACAACACTACACTCCCCAGTCAAGCAATGAGATTCTACCAAACAGACTTATGAACACGCAGAGCCTTATGTCGGCCCTTGAGGCGGAGCGTGCTGAAAAGGGTTCACCACTGGAAATAGAATGAGTCTCACACCTAAGCAACAACACTTCATTTGAAGAGCTCATTTGATAGGATTCGTCATGGCGAGATGTACTTGTCTTGTCGTTTTTGCAAATATGACCTCTCTATTATCCTAGCTAGTAAATTACACAATAAATTATTCAAAATATCATACGCATAAACGCTTAATCAATTAGCGCAATTAGATGTAGGAAAGCAGCATTGCACCAAAGCCTGAAAAAGCGAAAAAACAAAATATGTGATAATGCAACATAGAATGACACGATAAACAATACTTCTTAGCCACGGTGACATGAGCAATGTGCTTCTTCAATGAGGTAAACTGAAAACCTTTTCTAATTTACGCAATGCAATTTATTTTTGGTTTATCTCTAATCCATTTTTAAACAATTACTTTAACGTTTTGATTTGCTGATACTCCCATCAATTTGCGTTTAAAACAACACTACATCAGGGTTTTTTTAAGGCGTTTCAGGGACCCGATTCGGGTCCCTAGAATCAGAGAAAATTATCATCGGGTCTCTGGAATCAGAGAAAATCGGATACCAAGAATCTGAAAAATCGGGTCCCTACAGGTCCATACTGGGTACCTAATATTTTCCTTAAAAAAACCTGCACTACATGCACATTAACAACACAATCCCAGACTGTATGCACGTTAGCAACACACCCATCTCTCGAAAAATTTTTTGTAAATTCAATATTTAATATTTGTTCACTTGTATGCATAAAAATTTCCCTTGTTATATCTGAAATCTTTACCGAGGGAGATTTCATTTTTCTACATTGCAAAACCAGAAAACAGCTTTTCACTTTGCCTTCAAGAAAATACTCCCAATCACAATCTGGTATTTTCACAGAGATTCCCATAAAGATGTTGAAATCGAAAAGCAAGCTGCTAATTAAACGAAAAATATGCACTAAGACGTTGAAAAAATTATCAGGATAAAGATTTCCTCAAAAAGATATAAGACTGGTATGGCGTTAAAATAAAATTCAACACATTTATAGCGAAAACGTCAGCCTTGGGGTAAAAACGCAGCTAGCGTATCTCACCGACGGCCTGTGCCTGCCTTTACGACATCGCGATTAAAGGCTGTGTTCGCAAAACTGAAGTCGTCAGCGTTGCTGCACATCAAACGAGGAAAGACGGCTTGTCTTTGAAAACGTTCTTCATCGTCATAAATATTGCCGTACATGAAGCAATTGCTTAGAGTTGAATGAGCGTGGATATCAATGTAGAACTCAATATCCAAGTTCTACAAGAAGTAGAAAATTATTAATGCTCGAAGTACGGGTGTAGTGCTAAACAAAGAGGTGTGGGAACGCCGTTCCCACACTAAATAAAAAGGAAGACTGCATCAAATAGCTCGAATAAAGTGATCAATCGCTTACAAGAATTTCTACATTAGATCTTCCTTTTTCAATGTAGACTTTTGACTAGCAGTGCGAATCTGCGTGTCGCATCTGTGAAACTGCAGTCATGTTTTAATGTAATCGTTTCGATCCCACATCCTCAAGGAACGTTACTAGTGCAAAAAGGTGTGGGAACGCGTTCCCACACGAAAGAAAGGTGTGGGAACGCCATTCTTACACGTTCCCACCCCACTACACCCCTGGCTCGAAGACTTCAAAACCGCCCGCACCGGCCACTATGTTGGCCGCCACATTTCTGGCCATAACTCGCCAGCCGCTAGAGCTAAAGAGCTGTTCAAACCCTCTGAAGATCCGGTAAGTCTTCTAGAATCGATTTTTTTAAAAATGGAAAATTTTGGAGTTCGGTTTTTCGTCGATGACGTCATAATTGGGTAGGTTTGCGCATTTTTGGCTGAGGTTATCTGGCCCTGGGTGCTACACCCAACGAGTCATTTTTGGCTCAAGTTTTTTTTGGAAACTAGGCTATAATCAGTCTTTAGAGGGCTTGATCGGTTTTCCAGCATTTCTGGTGCCAAAATTATGGCTAGAAAACCACATTTTTGTTTTTTCGATAAAACCCACAAAAGGTATACTTGGCCAATTTGGGCAAATGCCATAATTTGCCACCTGATTGAGCTAAAGAGCTGTTCAAACCCTCCAAAGACTCGGAAAGTTTTGTAGTTTGGAAAAAAAATTGGAAAGTTTTAGATTTTTATTTTTTGTCGGTGAGGTCATAATTAGGGTAGGTTTTGCGTTTTTTGGATAACGTCATCGTCCCCTGGGAGCCGACCCAAGCAGCCGATTTCGTGGCTCTAGGTTTTATTTCATTCTGCGCGATAATACGAGTCTTTAGAGCCCTTGATCGACTTTCTAGCGTTTCTGGTTCCAAAATTATGACTCAAAAACTGCAAATTAATTAATTAATTTCCTTGGGCATTACGGGCCGCGAGGGCATTTGTGTGGCCACACATGTCCATACGTAGACAGTACATATTTCGAGTCTATGTTAAAGTAATTTTATCGATTATATTAGAATCTCGAGATTTTATTTCACACGTTTCATTCGAAAGCGCATTATTACTCAACCGGAAGTGACTATTGTTACCTTCATTTTGTGCTAGCTAGTGTAAAACGTTTTGTTGAAGTTTTAAAGCGATTATAGATGTAATATATGCGGCCCCAGGTAGAAAAAAAATTTTCAATGTGGCCTTCCGCAGAAAATGTTTGCCCACCCTTGGACTAGTTCATGCGTTTTCGTTTCTTTACAATGATTTTTCGGGAAAGTTATGAACGTTTGACACTCCAAGATGCATTGATAAATGCGACCTTAATAACTTCAACAGTAACTGCTGGCTCAATTGACAAAACATGTTTTAAAAATGACAAGACAATCAATAATGGAAATATTAGGACATTCCCGTATGGTACTGCTTACGGAAAAGACTGCAGGTTGAATCCCACCAGTGGACGCTTTGACATCGTTAGAAGTTTCATCATAATAAATTGGAACTTAACATTATTAGCCGCGTATCCTCTTTCTCCAAGTAAGAGTGATTGATCACACCCAAGGCTATTTTTCATTGTTTTGTTAAAACAAAGCCAAGGTTAAGCAAATTTTTGTATGACCAAAACTGAAATAAACTGCAATTTACAGAGCCCATGGGAGAATGTTTAGTTTTGTTTTGAAACTTCAAGACAAATACAAGCCACAACACAATAACAAAATAAATTTTGCATTTGTATCGTAATCAACAATAAAAATGATTTGTTAAACTGCATAATAAAGATATATCATTATTTGTGGAAATACGTTTGGCTTGTCAACACGATTCAGAACGGTAACATTTGAAAATGTGTCATCGTAAAGCCAACTGTAGTTCCTGCTAGATTTTTGTTGTTTATAGACCATTCCGGTTGGATAAAAACTGAACTATTGCTTATCTCCACCGTAGCGAGACAAACTACAGTATGTCTGCGGAACCGGAACCCAAATTCCAGGCCCCGGCTCCACCATCTAAAACTTTTTGGCTCCGACTCCAGCCATCCAAAATTGCTTGGGCTCCGGCTTCACAGCCCTGCTTCTCAACAACAACGCTTATCAACGCAAATTAGCACTAAGTGGAAAAACGCTTTTTGATTGTAGCACACGGTTGAACTTATACACATGAAAACACACACAACAAAACAACACACAAGTTACTGGATTAGAATGAAGATTCATAAGGTACTGNTTGGTGGCGTGCAGGGTTGGATGAGCCCACGGAGAGGGGTCTTGCCAATGACGGTTAAGGTCAAAACCCATCAGAGAACATCTGCAAAGTGATTTAGTTGTGTTCTAACAAGCTGTCAAGTTCACATAATCAGAAAAGAGACCAGATAGAAAACTAAAAAAGTATGCACAGTGTCAATTCAACCGCCATGTCACCTGTAGTTTCCCAAATACACTCCGTCCGGGTTAAGCATAGGTACAACCTTGAAAACAACGTTGTCGCGCAGCACGCGGGCGATGGGATGGTTGCTGGTTAGAAAATCAATGAATCCTGCAAACATTTTGACAATAGAACGAAAGATTGTCAAGCACTCTTTTCAAGTGAGTTCATTCACGTACGAGGCCATGCTACAGAAGTCTCAACGAGGTAACTGGCTACTGAAGTAGCACGGTGCACCAACTACTGGCGTAGCTTAAACTCGTCACGCCCGGATTTCTATCTCTACTGGTTGAAACTGTTTCACGACCCATTACGTACGTAACGAGAAATGTCAGTGACTGCTTTCATTGCAACTATTGAGTGTTAATCAAAATCGATTGAAAAGCACGTGCGTACAAAATTACTCTGTTGTTTTTTTCCTTTTCTAGTGAAAAAACAATGGCAAACGGCCAGTTTAAAATCGAACACAGTAAACCACTGTAGGCTAAGCAATATAATTTCGATCGCCATCGCAAAAAAACGGCATCTTGTCAGCATAAGCTGAAAAACTTGATCAAAAATCGACTGAGGGGTGTCAACAATTCTAATTGTATAACGGGGTTGCTGCTGATAAAAATAGTCTTCTTTTCCAGTAGTATTATCTCTTTTTGAATGACGAAATTTACCTAAATAAAGGTTCAGGTTAAGTTACTATCGATGCCCAGCGCTGTTAATATCGAGCGAACTAACACGTCCAGCAAACTAATACGTACAGACGTTAGTGAATAGTAGTGAACACGATTAAAATAGCGAAATTTATCGCTGGAAAAATTTTAACCAATGCAAAAAGTGTGATAACCACCATTCAAGCAATGCTTCGGTATCTGAAAAACAGTTAACTTTCAACATCAAAATATAAGACTTGCAATTCTAAATGGAGGTAGACCGATATATCGGGCCGATATTTGGGTCTTACTGATATGTCGGTATCGGCCAAAACGGCCGATTTAAAATCGTTCTCAGTAGATGTTTACAAAACACTGTTACATTCCTCACGCATGCAGACAATTTGCGCAAGAAAGCACAACGAACCAAGTAAATATAGTTATCTTGCAGCAACGCTAGCAGGTGTGTTTTCATAAACAAGCAGACAAGATGAACGATGGAGCACGTGTCTGCCGTCGCAGCCGAAACAAAAGCATCATCATTAATCAGATTAGTTAAAAATCATAGCAAAATATTGAAATTGCCGCAATTTGAAAAATTTTGGCTCATAAATCCTGATTTTTGACGTTTCTGCAAAAAAGCAAGGCATATAATATATTATATTTTTAATAATGAAGCAGAAAACAAGATTTAAAAATTTGGAAATATCGGTTATCAGTCCATGAATGGCCGATAAATCGGTATCGATATCAGCCCCACGGTCGATCTCTAATCCTAAACATCATTACTTTGAATAGAAATCCAGGTAACAACTACCAAACGAAGCGTTTCATCATCTTAAAGTGCTACCTGCGCGCTTTCCTAAAAGTTTGTTTAAAACTGTCTTGAAATTTAGCATCATCATACAACGTTCAAGATTTCAGTCGCTTTAAAAAAATATATACATTTTTGCAATCTATAATAATCTCCCACTGCAGCAGTTACACATAGATTCAGAAAAGCAGAGTCGCAAAAAAGCTTGTGCAACTCCCGTTCTCAATACACTGTTTCAATTGGCAATGAAAAGACACAGCTCTACTTTCTCGTCTGCCCCTTGAAACGGTGACATATTTTTAAGCCGCACTGGTGTGGTGGGAAGCTTGCGGAAAGTCAGTGCTTTTTTAAAGTAGAAGAAACGTTTCAGTAAGGACAGTAATTATATAGTTTGCATCTGAAAATGACGAGACTTAACATAAATTTCCACTTGCGCTACAAAGATTTGCTTTAAAAATTTCACACTAAGTTTTAAATACGTTTGTATTTTACAAAAACCGAGATCCTTCATTTCTGTCAAACGGTCTCAGATCAAATAGTTGTAAATAGCTATCGATGATACTTAATCTCCCTTTAAAATTGGCTGTGAATCAATGCACCATAGTGTCTGCTGACAACAACTTGCACCTTGCACAATATGAGATGCTGGTGATTCTCCAGGATGCACCCTCCCAGTGACAAATACAATGGTTCGTTTTTCGTCTTCTCTGAAGTTTTCACTTGAAGTGATGGTAAGAAGATCCAACCGACGTTGTTGCTACGAGAAACATACCGTACTAGTGACAGTGTTATAGGCGCCCGTGCGCATATACGAACGGGCAACTTACCACGGTCAAGGCGAGCAGTTCTCGTTTGAAATAATTGAACTGCTTTTTCTCAATTCGTTCTAAGAATGATTGCAGGCGAGTGTACGTGTAGGGATAAGAATAAGCAAAATGGTACACTTCATTTTCATCAGCTTTGTCAAAGCAGAAGGCAAATGACATCACATAATTCTTTCTATGGTCTGGACATCGATAATAATACACGGTCTTTGATGGAATTCTTTGCCTGGGAAACATGATAGAATCGACACAGAATACACATCAGACGTCCTACATCAACAATAGTAACTTACCATTTCGGCCTGCTTGTTGACTTGACAACAGGAGACATTCCCTCCCGATATAAGCTTTTAGTTTTGCTGAAGTTGACCACATTGAAAATGACTCTCTGAAATTTATGTAAACAGGTGTTGGTAGAAACTGTACAGCTGTTTAAATCGTGACTTATAACAACATCAAATACCTGATCTTGTCGAACATTTTCCACAGTGAAATAAAACCATACTCGAAACCTCGGATTACAAGTGTCAGGCCGAATGAATAAGTCATACTCGTGCTCTGTTATGTAATCAACTCGACCCAAGTTACCTGTGATGGCAATTAAAAGCAAGTGATGTAAATGTTTAACGAGCAACATACAGAGGACACAGTTGTGGTTTTGTCGCAAAAGATCAAAATGGCAGCGTTTCTGATAGGACTTGCTTTTTTAGGCCATCGTGATGTCCGAAGAAATATAACATCAAAACCTCTCATTGTGTCACAAACACTTTTGCTGTCGTTTGGAAAAAACGAATTTATTAACCAGAAGCATTCTGCAATCCAACACTTGCAGTGCATATTTTTTCACGATAAAGAAAGTCTCAAAAAGCCAGTAGGGCAAAGAGTTCATTCTGAAACCGAGAGCCATCGAGAAGCTACGTTCTCACTAAAAATTTTTACACCTGTGTGTCCAAGACAACTTGACAACAGGAAAATATTGTTGTCAATTCCTACCCACGTTTTGATTTTATTGTTATTTTTTCTAGTTTAATGACTGCTTAAATTGGTTGCCACATGAATACTAGGGCAGCTGAATGCATGAAAGTTGGTACCAGGGTTTTTTTTAGGTCTGGGAATCCAGTTTTGAAGTCAAAAATACCCAAAAAGGAGTCCTTCATGGTGTAAATTCATTTTGAACAAATTTCATGCACACAATTTGACTGCAAATATGGGAATGTTGGCGAACGGCTGCAAAAACATTTTTTTGCCCATACTGCAGTACACAGCATATATTTTGCCAAAATGATAATTTTTTAAATTTACTTTTACTTCCAGCCAGTGTTTTTAACCTTAGCAAAAGTATATCTTTAACCACACAAAAAAATTTCTTATGTAAGCTCTGACACTGCTGATTCTGTGTGTGTGTGCCTCCAGCTGACATTAACACATCACACTCCACATTCATTCATCATATTCACTACTGTGACATAATAAGTGGTCTGTCCTTTTCTCCCAAGCTATTTAGTTGTCAGAAATTAGTATGCTGGATTGCAGGTAGAAATATGAAAGGGTCATTTCATTATAATTCAGCCCAAATTTCTGAAATTTGGAACCACATGGTTTAGGTTTTCATTCCTTTTCACATATGTTTGCAGCTACAAATTTTTAGGAAAATTGACACCAATTTTGCAAAAATTGGTTGAGCGTTTTTTTATTTGTCACTGCGTTTGTATTTTTACCACTAGATGACATTCACAATGATGAGCAATACAAAAATGAGTATAACTCTAGACTGCTAGTCCAATCCTAATGAAATTGGTGTATATACGTATGTTTTCTAGGTTGGGCTTTCTAAATATGCAGTTTAAATTTACCCGAAACCAATACTTTTCATGATATTTGCGTTTTTGCCCCCCTACATTGCTCGCCTAATTTGGGATGGATGCCGAAAAAGAATGTTTTTTCATTTGTTGGTTTAGATCAGTGGTTCTCAAACTGTGGTACGCACACCACTAGTGGTACGCGAAGGCCTTCAAGGTGGTACACGAATAGACCTACTTTCTGTTTTTCTTCACAAAAAATATATTCACAGCTGTAGCTTTTACTTGTCAGGTTCTGTTAATAAATTCCTGAATTTTTGTGTTGGCTACTTGCCTTGCTGCTTTCTAAAAATAGCAATTAAAATTTCTCACAGCCATTTTGTTCACGTTGCATTTGTGTCAATTCTGGTTTTCCAGACTTTTGATCGAATGATATTTG
>JGI24022J15233_10007667_pt1 | contig 11931 bp, 10 predicted proteins | sample Ectturendosymbi2_FD_15233 | JGI IMG/M metagenome (IMG submission 15233)
CCTAATATTGGAAGTGGATGACTTCAGTATAGGCTACACTTTGAACTTTGTCTCCCAGCTATGTGGCTATGATTTCCTCAGTTCATAATGCACATGGAGTAGCATAAAAGTTTGTGGAATACGTTACAGTTGCAATTTGGTGAATTGCAGTAGCCTACCCACTGTTCGTAGATTTCAACTTACAAAGTCCTCATATTTGACACTCGTTTTGATTATACTGCAGAGAAGAGACTGGTTAATGATCGTGACTGAATTCAACAAAGTTGCTTTGCAATGTGAAAACTAACTCCCATTTCCTGCCCTGTAGAAGCTGTTCAAATTCTATCAGTCACTTGAAGAGCGCAATTACGATGCGACGCGGTTTCATGGCCTGATGGCCAAGCAGTTCTCCACGATTTTCTCCGCTAGCTGTTATTTTTCGTACTACATTAAATAAAATCACATCTCGGCGATTCCAACAACACCTACAAAAAAAACCTTTGTGTAGTGGAATCATGCTTCACCTTTTCCCCAGCTTTCGCAACACCATAGGCCAAACCCACGAAGCAAATCTTTAGGCCTTGCAGTGTAAAAACGCCCCAATATCGAGTTCGCAAGTGCGTTCACGAAGGTAAGCCAAGAATCGCTCACGCGTCAATCCGATAACAAGTGCAGTGTAAAGTGGGTAACTGATTTCAAGACAAACACAATGGCAGCGTAGCGCCTGGATCTGAGTTAGGCTTTTGAGAAAACATTATTAATTTCTTTAGTCCACAACTACTATTGCAAGTTTTTTAGCACTTCTAAAGCACAAAAACTGCAAGAGTTGAAACTACTTTCAAAAATTAATTTTTAACAACTTTCACCTGAGAAGGTGACGCCCGGAACCCCCAGCCGCCTCGTTTGCGCTTCACGCGAAATGCGTTGCAGAATCAGTAAAGGTTTAAAAGTGCATGATTTACTTTCATATATGCCCGCACGTAAGATGTGTGTGTATTTACATCTAACTGTTAGCGGGTATTATCCGGTTAACCGGTTAGTTCAAATACAGATTCACGGATATATCCATTATCCGGATAATAAAAATTATTGATATCCGAAATAACCCTAATGTCAACAGAACAGGCAGTTCTCGCAGACTGAAAAAAGAAGCCAAACCTACCACTGGCCAACTTGACTGGTACCGCGAGGGAAGGATAAGTACTATACTCGTTATAATTTGGAGGTTGGCGGGGTGCAGCTAGATAGCGAGAAAGTCCGGAAGTGCCATTGGCTCCGCTTCTGTTTTTGCTGTAACAAAAATTTTATAAAGATTTTTGCAAAATCGATAAGAAAACGACCGTAAATATAAACAAAATTTGCATCGACTCATTCCCAAAACCTTTGTTTAAAAACTGCAGTCTCATAATACTTTTATCACACAGCGGAGACGCAATGAAAGTAAGGCGCGATTTTTGTAACGCATTTTCGCTGAGTTATCATCACTTTCTATTATAATGTTAGCAATTGTGAACGTTCATCCACGTCTGATGATTTTCTTTCACCAATCAACGAATTAAGAGCTTTTGACCCCTCACTGGTTCTGTGCTTTTGCCGTTGTTCTCACCGACGTTTTCGTTATTCTTGCATTCATGTAGGATATGGACAGCAAATGTTTATTTTTTTATTTTTGCCTTTTTGCAATCCGCCAATTCCTGTGCAATACAAGATTTTATTCCCCGAATCTTACTTTGGAAGTTACTAAAACCTAAAGTGTAAAAAAGGCCACCGGAAAAACCCACAAACTCGCTGATTCGATCCAGTCACCAGTGGCACTGGTCACAAACAATACTCAAACCGGGAGAAAATTTTTAAGGGGCAAAACACTCAAAATTTGTGAAGGCTTAAAAATTAGAACCTTCGCATTGAGTTCTGATATCTGAATTCATTTTTTTACCAATTGTTGGGGTGCAATAGCCCATTCGCACTCCCTACTTGCACCCCTGGTCACAGGCCAAGAATGAGCAGCAAGAAAATGCAGACAAATCTTTCCCCCAAAAATTGAAGATTTCATGGAAACATTCACTGAAAACAGCACACTGTACGACAAAAGTATTCGTTGCCGGCGAGATTATTGTTTACAACAGAGTCTCAAACTCAAATTGCTCCGAGGGCCAAATGAGGACTTACAAAGTAACCCGAGGGCCGCATTTTGACGCTGACGCAACAATGTCGGTGCCTGAACCTTACTAGAAACAGCTTTTACGTCTTATGTCCTGCGAAAGGTGTCGTGAGTTATAGGGAAATCATCTCTAGCCGTCTCTACGTTCGTTTAAAAGGAGCTTGTTCACTCGCTAGCCGAGCACTTTTAAACATCGGTGAACAAACTAAATAACGTAAATTTTGATTATTTGAGAATTCCCATAAAGCATCACCGGCCGCACAAAAGGCTCTCGGGCTACATGCGGCCCGCGTGTTTGAGACCCTGGTTTACAACAACTTACACCCATGAAAATGTATATTGTGTCTTCTACATGTTCTTACGGTTCGCCATTAGAACAATGCTTTTCTATCAAACAGCCATCCTGACTGTAGGCGGTAAAATGGCTATTCTCAAAATACGTTTGCGGGCGGAATGGGACTACTTGGCGCTGCCATTTTGGCGACGACTATTTGGCACTGAGCTGTTTTGGCGCTGGGTTGTTTTGGCGCCAGCGGATATCTGCTTGATTGCTACTACGCACATGTCGTTGTCTCTAAAACTGTGTGCTTTCCATGTTGCTCGGATGTTTTCCAAGGAGACAACTGTTTTTTTAAAGAAGGCAACAAGTGTTGTGCGTTCGTCTTGAGATGACATCGAGCGTATTTCTGTATTTTAAGACTTTAAGGAAATGTTTTTCTTAATATTTAAAAAAATCTTCCTTTAACTTCTGCGTATAACCAATAACATAATGGCTGAGAATTTTCTCAGCAAGAGGGATAAACCAAAGTTTTCCCACCATGGGTATCTATGCGTTCTTGATAAACGCAGCAAAAATGGCCTATTGCCACTGTTTTGAAGTTGCAATGCACTGATGATGATAACCAGGGCCGGATTAAGGGGGGGGGCAACGGGGGCAATTGCCCCGGGCCCTCCGCTTTAAGGGAGCCCCCCGTGATGACATTTATTTGTTTTAAATAAAATATTCGTTCGAAAAATTGTCATAATTCAAAAGAGATACAAGAATGCAACTCTATAATCCGATGTTGCGTTGAGTACCATTAATGATTTCTCTGCAAGTTTGACTTTCTGACAGTTTTAGTGATCACTACTGAATATAAATATTTTCGGCTTTGTTCAATGCAAATATATTTTAATTTTGCTTGTAACTTTTCCTAATAACCGTTCTGTTGGCATGGGTTTACTCGTGCATCACGCCTACTGCACAAATGTCGCGAAAACGATACTATTTGCGTGCTTAAGCAGCAAAGCTAGTTCTGCTGTTTAGTATCAATGCTTTCGAACTTCTTGTGCCATCTGAAGGTAGCCACAGCCGAACTACGACCTTTGTTTCGTCATAAAGGGTAACATATGGCGGAAACGCACTTTTCCTCCGATGGCTACTATTTTTGCGTTACATCATAAATATATGAAGCTAGTCGAGCCATTTACACCACAAGTTATTGCGTATTCCGTCAGAAAAGGTTTTTGATCAGTCGATTTGAAGAACGAAAGAGCAGAAAGCGAGATTGCAGTGTTTAGCTAGGGCGATGCCAAACTCTTTAATGCCATTGGGAGCTGAAAATGGCAAAGTTTCTAAGGAGAAAAAGCGCAAGAATTTGGCAGTGTTAGCTAAAACGCCGTGACTGAATCTTTTTTTTTTTTCAGCAAAACTTTCAAGCAGCAACGTGAAAATGTTGATGAAAATCACGACATATGCTTCGAAGCACCTTTCACGCTCAGCCTGCCTAGCCATATTGACATCTTATTTTTCCGGTGTTTTTGTTTGTAATCTCTGGTTTCTGCTTATTGTTCGGCTGAATGTTGTGTCTTGCCGAGTCACTCTCTAGCCTGTGGAAATATTTTTTCTTAGTAAGAATACACTATAGTGTTTATAATTTTATATCATAAACTCTCTTCTCGCAGCTAACTGTATGTGCAGTTGAGGATCATATTTATTCGATTATAAGCTGCGACTTATGAATTTTTTTTCATCACTTCATGCTGGTTACAATCAAGGACGGCTTACATGTTTTAATTTTTTTCCTTTTTGAAAGGTATAGATGACGCTCAGTCTTTCCTTGGCTACGTTTTGTCGACCAAATTCTTCTTTTGCATTCGATTTTCTTCAGCGTCACGTGCACATCCATCACAGGGGGGATTATGATAAACAGAAGGCAGGTAGTGGTGTGAGCATACGGGATACGCACGAGTACGCGGGCGTCGCGAATGCATCTCAGAGGCTCAGGTAACCTATGTTCAAGTGCAGTTTGCAATCAAGGGCAGCTTACATTAATTTTTAACACCATATCGTGCGGCTTACAATCGAGTAAATGCGGCAGGCACATAATCAACTACTGGAAAAAGCAAACGAGAACGTTGCGATCAGCGAAAACATAAATTTTACAAACGATGACGTCATGAAATACGTCATAGAGGCCCTCCAGTGAAAATTGCCCCGGGCCTCCCAACCATTTAATCCGGCTCTGATGATAACAGGAGTTATCGAAACGTCTGCAATATGTCGTTGAATTAAAAAACGAATGTAAATTTTTAACATCGCAAAACATTTGACGCACGGCACCATTTGAATATTTGCGAGGTATAGCTTACAATTACGATATAAATTAAAGTTTTATTCACATTTTTATCCATTTTCATTACACACACTTGTCATCTCTGCATTGGCGGCAAAACAGCGGAGCCAAAAGTACCCGACCCGTTTGCGGGACCGTCGTAACTAAACTAGTTCGCATGTACAGAATATGCTGGATAGGCTACGTCATCCCTGTCCGTTTCGCAGCAGAATTCTCACCGGTTTCGAGATGCCAGTTTCTTCCAAAGGAAACGCTGTGTGAGCAAAATCACTTCAACAGCAGACAGGAGAAATCCGATACAGCTGAAGGCGCCCATGTACCGAAGAAAAATAGTCTTTTCCTGTTACCGTGAAAAAATGAACCTTCAGGAACGTATAACTGCCTGTAATTAATTACTGCACGACTGGCGCAAAACATAAAATCGCAAAAGGACTTCCCGAATCGCGCAAGTTTCTCCACGAGGCAACCGCAAGCCGCTAATGTGCAAATTTAACCCTGATGGCGAAAACTGAATCTCGCTCACGGAACCGATACCAAGAGAAGATCGTTTGAAAACAATAATTTTGAAACGCTTGAAGACAACGTTGCAAAAACGAAGTAACAAGGCATCGAACTTTGCAAACAGAAAGCAGCTTCCGGTCCAAGCTGCACACCTATGCGTTTCAAAACACTTATTGCAATGTATGCAGGGCCGGCCTTAAGCCGATGCAGCTGCATTGGGCCCCGCTCCATGGTGGTTGGACAAGTTGTGCATTTTTACTCCTTGCGTTCAAGAATTGCAGAAAGGCTTACACTGTATTATGAATCTCATTGCTAGCAAAGCAAATAATTATCTCTTTTGAACGAACGATGAATTTCTTCTTATCGAACGTTACCAAACGTACGTGCTCAATTCTCATTCCAGCGCGTTACATCAGCGCTCCAACATGTCCCACTGTTTATCGGTAGAACTTGTTTTTTAATAGTTCAGGTACCTACAGCTATTGCGAACAAGGCGTGCAGTGATTCAACTCTGTCATATTAACTTTGGTGGCATTTCTTCCAACGTGACATTGTTCAGTTCTCGAAAGCGGAACAGGACTTTTCGGTATGGCTGTTTCGGCGTGAGCCGTTTCGGTCTGGGCAGTTTCGGTCTGGGGACATTTCGGTCATGACATTTCTGTACATAGACAACTCATTGCATTTTTGTTTATTTAAATTATTATATAGGCAAGCGAAATGTCACGTTAGCGGTTAGCTGGTGTTATACCAACTCCCTTTTGAGGAGTCATGATTGCGATTAAATCTGAATTGTAATTATGAGTTTCAAGTATTTGGATTTAATTGAAAATGTCGATGATTTAGTTTGCTTGCTGATGATAACGAAAATCATGTGTTGATGTTGATTAACTGTTGGATCTCGGATCATGTTTGTACTTTTAACCTTTCGTTGATTTAAGTACGTTTGCATTAAAAAGTGAACATATAAGCTTTCTGCAAGATTTCATGGCCTGACCGAAACGTCCCGTGACCGAAACGGCTCAGACCGAATCGGCCAGACCCAAAAGTCGCGTAGCCTCGAAAGATCCTTGTTTTGGAAAAATTCGGTTGCAGGTCATCTTGCATTTTGACAAAAGCCTGTAGTTTTGCTTCATGGAAGATTTTAACATAGATTACATATTTTAATATTTTATCAAAATAAAATTAATTCTACCACATTGAAAAAAAGGAAAAAAGATGAGATGTTGAACCCGTGGAAGCCAAAAGTCTCATGCAAACCAATGCAAAATTTCGTGAAATGTTCCTACTTAAATTTGCCTCATTTTCTTTGTCCACGAATAGTTCCGCGTTATTTGTCTGTCGTGCAAGTACTTTTATCATTTGCCGCCCCACCAAACTTTCATTGTGTTTTGCCTATTTGCGAGCGTAAATAAAAAGAGAATCACTACTTCGAACTCGAAGTCCAGGTTCAGGAATGTAAAGGACACTTAAAGCTGTGCTGGAGCTTAACTAGGCAAGGCAAAAATTGTGAATGTCATCCAGCACACTCGTTTCTGTGTACGGCTATATGCTCTTATTTCATCAATCAACCGTGCGCATTATATATTGCGTTTGATAAGTGTTTCTACATCTGTGACATGGTAGTTCTAGAATCTTTGTACATTACATTTCTAATTCATAAAGAAAAGTTTGCATTCCAAGTCCTTGCATCACGAATAACTATAAAATTGGACTTTTGGGAACTTGGGCGGATGCACGGGTTGCTCTCTTGTGAAGTCTGGTTCTTTTCGTGTATCTGTATTGCGTTATAAAGTGGATCGTTGATCGAGCGACCAGACGTTAGCTTTATACAAGAAAACGTCTCTGTGCTTGTGGTCACCGAAAGCGAGAAAAACAATCAGTTCATGTTAGCAGTTTTCTTCAAGTCAGTTGTTCTTCGAACGAGAGCGCCTTTCAATAAGAGTGAAGTAATTGCATTGTAAGTTCAATTCGCTTGTCAGTTCAGTTCGACTGTCGCAAGTTTGCGCTTGCGCCGGCCACACGGATCCCCATTGCAGAGTTTCCTTTACAACTTTCGGCTTAATCACGAGTGGTAGCTGTGAACTGTCTAATGTCCGACGCAGCAGCCTGCTATTAGTCATAAACATGGGCGTAGTTGAGGTACACATGTGCTATGCCTAGTCTATGCCCTCCTAATAAAAGAAACTGTTGTGTTATCATGTGCATAGAGATCAACTAAATAATTTGCCGAATTTTTTGATATTCATATCATATAGTTATTTTGCTAAAATATCTGCATCAGACAGGTCGTAGCCCGGTTGACCGAGCACAGCGACGTCATAACACCGCTACTGAGGGGCCCGCGCCTAGTTTTTGCATCGGGCCCCGCACTTGCTGAGGCCGGGCCTAAATGTATGGATTATGAAACCAAACAACGCACTGGTCAAATGAAACAGGATTTTCAAAAGATGATGGAGGAAAATGTGTAACTCTGATCAAACGTTCGCAGAAACTACTCAACCACATCCACTTTTCAAGAACAGCAGAAATTCTAGCAGCTGCCAACTATTACTCTATTCGATAAGCTGATGTATCATAATTTTGAATGTGCTCAGAAGTGCAGGCCAGCCGGAAAATGCGGATCTTATAATAGTTTTATCCCGGCAGCACAGGGCAGAAGAATAAGCATTCAAAAATGGGACATGATTTATATTTGAAAAAAACATATTCAACCTGTGTGATATCGGAGGTCATTCGAGTTAAAAATACTTCAGTATTAACAATGGAGCGAAACTTGTCTTGGAGAAAGTATTGCTCACAGCGAAAAACGCTTAATCACAGTATTTTTCTCTCATATCAAAGTGCCACAAATATAAATTACTTTAATGAAGGCATTTCGTGTATCGTTCAAATCCACAAAACAACCGCGCAGTCGCAGTTCGTTGTTTTCGTTCAACCGATCGCAGCAAACCATTGGCTCCACACGACAGCAGTTATGTAAAGCATGGCAACCAGCTCACCTCAGCTCGGGACACGTAGCAAGGCACGAATCCGTTGGCGAGGTGTATGCGGCACGCGTAAAAAATTGCGGTGTCCCTGCCGCCCTTGCAGTGATAGATTTCGTGCACACGAAGCCAAAAGAAATGCAGCAGATGGTTGTTTTCGTTGCAAGTATCTTTTTCTTCACACAGAGGGTCCTGAATTATGAAATCGACGGGTTACACGCTATATCCTAACTTTGGGGAACTGTTGATAATCGCACATAAATTCTACCTTAAAATAGAAAAGAATGTAGTTGATGTACAAAAACAGAGCTTCCATAGCCATTCGAAACCAAACGCTTAGGTAGTACGCCAAACGGATCTTCCACGTAGACGACAACTGGAAAAAGAAAAACTTTTTGGCGAAAAAAGCAGACGAAAGTTGCGGTGGTCGCCAATTTTTAAAATTAAGATCCAGCAGTCAACCAGTTTTCGTAAATCTTTCTCTACTTTAATGATGCAAGGTCTGTGTCCATCAAAAACAACGAGTAGCAATTTCGAAGTTGATCTTTGGATCAAAACGTAAAAATTACCTAAATAAAACCATTTGCAAACAATCGCTTTACTGTCTTATCTTATAGGACATTGTCTAGGACAGCTATGTCCAACCCAAATGGCTTACTGAGCCAAAACTTACGCCACTATCTTCACCAGGGCCGCACATTTAATGGAAAGCGTTCGAGTCAACTGCAATGATAACAGACGTGATAAAGGGGCACTGGAGACCACCTGCATCAAATATGCCAAATACAAGATTATCAAAATAAGTACAGGTTGTCAGTATGTAGGATACTATCACTACAGCGAAATCCTAAGCTGGGCCGCAAAAAAATTCGTCTGGGGTCGGACATAGCTGGTCTAGGGCAATGAAACCTGAACAAATGTTTTTACCACTGCGTTGTGATTAGCAAGCAGATTTTCTGGCTTCATAAAATTATGTTACACTAATGAACACACAAGAAACAGATATGTGCGCTTTCTTAGGTCACATAGCCAGTATATTTCTAATCATGAAAGACTTATATTGTGGTCATTGCTCTTGGGTTTGCGATCAACATAATGGAAAATTTTCAACTTTTTCACTGGTCCTGTATTTCACGAGCAATTTTTACATCGTACCTCCATTCAAAGCGCAACGAAAGACAAGTAGGGATGAATTTCGCTATACAATGTCAAAACTTCAGTCCAGTTGCCTGGCGACCAGAAATAATGACACACCTCGTGAAGACGTCCACCATCGTAAAACTTCTTCACAGTCACGTTTCCCACAGCTCGACGACGTTTCGACATTTTTTTGAAATTGTTTTCTCCAACTGAATTACCCTGCACAGATTTTATTAAACCGTTGTGGTTCGGTAAGTGAGAACAAGATTTTGTTCCAACGTTCTCGATTTTGGCTGAGCTGGCAGTCCACCTATGGCGTGCACTGCAAGCATTCATAAAGCTGACAGCAGAAGACATTTTACGCGTTTTCCTCATGAAAACATGACTTTGACACTATGTAGCGACTGTAGGTAATTATAAGAATAGTATGGCAATTTGAGCATATAGCATAAGATAAGTTTGAATAGCTATAGACTTCAAAAAATATTCCAGTTTTCCCACTCAAAAACCTGATTTCACCTTTTCTGGCACCAAGTTTGATAGGAAACGTCACAGCCAGATTCCAGCACTGGAAATTTTCAACGCAGCGTTAAAATGTGACGGTATACAACCTTCGGGCGAATGACAAATGATGCGGCTTCTAGTCGTGATGATGTCGCGGTTGCAGACGTTTTGGAGCAGGGCGGTGCACAGTTCAGCCAACACAGACGTTATCAATGAGCAGGGAACAACAAAGGTTCCCCTTTGGCAAAATCAGGTCGTGGCATCTATAGGGCACCCATATGCAATAACAATTCAATGAATGATACTCTGGAAAGTCCAAATGTGGACTGTCAAGTATTTAAAGATGACTCGTCAATGTGTGATTGTAAATTGTGTAGAGAGACGAAACTACGGCAATCAGAGTCGTATCTGCAAAGCATGTCACTAAGAAAGATGTTTGCCCCCATTCGACATACGAGATATGTCAAATTTTGCGTTTTGAGAACTTACAGAAGGTTTGGCCCTTGCCAAAACATTGTATCAAACTCCCTGTCAAACCAGCATACCTGAAAAATAGCAACTCACTGTAGATACACTATTGCAGAGCATTGCAATAAAGCATTAGAGCGATAAAAAGAGCAATAAAAACTAAACATCGGTATCTTCTGTATTTCTGCGCTGGCAAGCTAAAACACGATTTAAAGCAAAACAGTCAGCAGATTCACGTCGTAAATAAAGCTGTTCTAAGTAGTTCGCAAAATCCACATGGAAATGCTGTGTCACCTCAGCAGCATGGCCATCTTCCATTTGCTGCAGTTGCTTTTCGTAGTCCCTAAGTTTTGCGATTTGTCCAGTCTCATATGTGGCGTAAAGATGGAAGAATATCATTGGTGCTGTCACCGCTATCAACTGCAAATATACAGATGTGACGTGCAAGCGACACCGCATCAGTTGTTCTGCGACCAAGTAACTGGCCTTGGCTAGTGCAAACCGGAACGTCATTCATTTCTTTGGAAAGCGCGTAAAAACACTCCCAAAACATATTTTATAAAAACCAGTACGAAGCGATACCACGAAACAACTTGACGTGTGGATTGCAGGGCATGAACGAAGTCTCTCGCCACACGACAGACGTTTTTCTTCGTACTATTATTTCGGCAACAAGCTTCTGAGTAAGTTACCTCATCAAACTCGCAGCAATCGAAACCTAAACTGACTGTAATGCGTCAAAAGTAAAACGAATTACAAATAGAAATTTTACCTGAAAAGCCCAGAAACGGAGATGGGAAATTCTTGCAAACATATTGTAGCATAAGTTTTCGCAGCCCTTGTGTTGACTATTACAACGGAACGACGATTGTTCATCCCCGTACACTGAGAAAGTGAATTCCAATTGCACATGTAAAAAAAGCAATGAGAGTTGGATGCAATGAGCGGGAGACGCACGCTTGGTTCAAAAGCAGCTAAACGTGCCTTTGGCAACATTTATGTTAACTTAACAGCAAGTAATATTCAAGTAAGTACTCTCCGCTATGGAGTAAGCAAGTACTGTAATAAAAGTAACGACCTGATGATAACCTATAGCGTTAGACCTTCAACAGGAGATGGAAACCACCGCGTAAAATTTGAGTGGCTCGTAAAGTTTGCACCAGAAAGTGCAAACTTGGCCCAGTGGAGACATGCAAAGAATGTTTTAGAATAAGAAACAGGCGAAAAGGCAATGGGAAGGCAGGTTCAATGTTGCCCAAGATACCGAGTCGCAGTATTCGCTGTTGGCTGGTCGTGTCGCGTGAAAGCTCTCCTTCCAGTAACCTGCTTCAGCAGCGAAGCAACGAGCTGACAGCATCAGCACAAAACACAGCACAATGCGATGCAAAATGGCACACAGTGATACAACCCAGTAAGACACATAAATCCTACGTCCAACCACTGCGGCAACGCCTGAGGTCTTATTGAACCGTAGGAGAGGTCCTGCTAACGGAAATAACCAGTAAAGCCGTTGCCAACATATTAAAGTCCTGCGCGGTTTGAAATTTTGTGTCCGCACCCGCCCCGCAAAATTTAAACC
>JGI24022J15233_10007669_pt1 | contig 11930 bp, 6 predicted proteins | sample Ectturendosymbi2_FD_15233 | JGI IMG/M metagenome (IMG submission 15233)
CACGATCTGGAACAATTGTCACGTCACTATCAGTTTGATTGGGTATGCGCCGCACACCTAAAGTATAAGACCCTGGTATTGAAAAAGCTGAGAATTACTGGTTTGTGAATACCGGTACGTACAAATAAGTGTTGACAACAAAACAATTTTCGTAAAATCAAATCCATGCCGCATGTATTAGTAGACTTACAATAGGAAAAATCATGTAGTTACAGTATTTCAATTTATGTAAGTTCACTTTTGGATGCCCCCCTGACTTTGGCTGCCCGGGGCCGGCGCCCCGTTCGCCCCTCCCTCTGCACGCCACTGCCCAAAAATTTTGATTTGTCGAAAATCCTGGCAAAGTCCCTGAAAATCCGTGAAAATCTGGGCAAACTCCCTGACATTCCAGGCAAAAATGGCGCCCAGCGTTTGCAGAATCACATGAAGACCTTTTTTGGAGGTTTCCCAAAACAAGATATTCATGGTCTTTGTGGGAGTAAATATTCGCACAAAAAGTTTTCGGGCAAGTTTGGGGAAAGTCGGGCAGAATCCTTCGCACCCCGAAATTTTGCCTGCTCCTACACCTATGCTTGTGTGTGACGATGGCCGAATGCATTAGTTGCTGGTGCCTTGTTTTAGTGTTCCTTCTCTTTGACACCGACTACGTGTACCAACTAATTCGTAACCTGTGCCTGTGATGCATTGTGTGTAAGCATTTCTGCACCCTTTTTAACGAACGTGATATGGACTATGCGTCTGAAACAAACACGTGAATAAAATAAACAACATACCAGACTGCAACAACTTTCCGCTTCCACCTGTTGACTTGCACAATGACACTGGGGTCGCCGTGATGAGTAAAATCGGTGGAAACATGCTCGAAATAAATTGGTGACTTTCGGGCTTTGAACGTGTACGCGGCCCTGTCCTTTGACTTGAGCGAAGTACAAGATGATACATCAGTGACTTCACTGATATAACCATTTAATGAATAATAACTTTTGATATGAACATCTGTTGGCCTGTATCGTAACAAGAGCGTATCAACCGGTTTTGTGGTAGATCCTCATACGTTTTTGAGAAGGTTCATCAAAATAGTCCTTGTCATCTTCAAATTATAACGTTACGTTTTCCATCAGCATTCTGTGATTTCAGGTTGGCCATAAAATTGCGTAATATTGACAAGAAATTTTTACCCCTGAATCTGAATGTAATTATGGTAGTGTGGTGATGAAACCTCGGCTACATTGTAACGATGTCAGAAACCTGTGTGCTGTGCAACGTATCGGGACAACATCCGTGGGACGACACGTCGTTCTAGGTGTGCCTCAGTTTTATCACCTGTAGATTGCCACTTTAAACGAGTTTCACTCTGCGTTAGGCTGACAACTACTAGTAGTTAATGATGAATATGTATAATCATTTGAATACCAGGCAAACGCCAACTATCAAACACATATCTGCCTAACTTTCTAGTATTTTTTGTATTTTGCACAAATTATTTCTTTACGACAGTGCAGAATTAAAACACATTTTTTCCCAGAATTGAAAACAATCAACTCATTTTTCCTAACTTCTTAAAGCTGTGCCCAAATTTCACCATAAAATACTTCCAACCTGCTGAGCTTCGTCGCAGAGGAGCCACACTATCTCTAGGACGCCGTGCCATGGAGCCTGGACACCTGCTCNACTCAGCGCTCACCCGTCCANCGGGTGCGGTTGCACGGCGCCTCAAATCAAGACTCCTATTTGTACCCGCCGCACAACAACTCATCAGCTTCTCTGACAACAACAACAACAACAACATACTGTACGTGCGGCGCAGTGGGCGGATCACCGATGGAACACGGAGTGGGCGAATAATCCCACAAGACTCCGCACTTCAATTCCACACACCGGTACACACACACCCGGAATGACCCTCCCAAGAAGAGCCTGGGTCCGGCTCAACCGCCTCCGCCCCGGTGTCGGACGTTTCCGCTCCTACCTGTACAAATGGGGTATGGACTCCTCTGCAGCCTGTGAGTGTGGTGCAGAACAAACCGTCGAGCAAGTCATCCTCCACTGTCCAATCCATCTACCCCCCATGGACTACAAGGCCTAACGGTTCTGGACGATGAGGCAACCGAATGGCTGCTCAACACCTGCCCCGATATCTAGGCGGGCTAGCAGTGGATAAAAGAAGAACTCGCTCAAACGAAAGAAGAAGTTAGCCTAGCCCCTAGACTAGACCTAGAGTTCTAAACAGAAGCATGCCTTCGTGTCGGAAACCGGGCTGTGGAGCCAGAGCTGGATCCCGGAGCTCAAGCAATTTTGGATGGCTGGAGCCGGGGCCAAAAATTGTTTAGAAGGTGGGGCCGGAGTACTGAAATGTAGGTTCCGGTTCAAGCGAGTTATACAAATGATACATTGTTTTTTCTGGGTTTTTTTTGGCCAATTTTTTCTGGAGCCGAAGCCAAAAATCTCAAGATGTTAGAGCCGGAGCCAAAAAAATTAGATGACCGGAGCTGGAGTTGAAGCCTGAAATTTGATTACCGACTCCATAGCTCCGCAATGAATGCAATAAGGTCAGTATTGGTCAGTACGTTGAAACAATCACGACGTAACGACGCATAACATGTGGTTGGTTGCTTATTATCATTAGATAGGTCGGGCAGACATCCTAGTAAACAACGAACAGCATGAAAAGCATGATAATGCTTCTAAAAATGCAGTAGAAATGGATTCACTGTAGGCCTACTTTTAATTTTCTTGTAAACTTTACAAATATTTTTGTATCTGATTTTTCAAGCCAATTTATTTTGCAGCCACAAAATTATATTTCGCGACCCCCAAATAAGGTCACGATGCATAGTTCGAGAAGCCCTGGACTAGATAACCTGAGGCTTTTTGCAGTCTCCCGGTTGCAAGCTTGGGAATGCTTTCAAGTGTTTACAGACAGCGTGTATTCTTTATTGTTTCGCACTCAGTTTTTGCAGTAAACAATACAATATCAATACCTTTTCTTCCCAATAGGATGCCATTGCTATCATGTCATCTGTCATGTCTAAAGATACAATATGAGCGGATCGCTTTTTCTTTGAGTCGGTTTAAGCTGCTAAGGTAATTTTCTTTCTTTGACTGAGACGCCTCAATCTTATTGCTTCTCTAAATAGGATTGACTTAAATGTTGTTCTTGGGTTGGATGATTTCTCATTTTGTGAACTGCCTTCTATCCATTGTGGGTTTACGAAGTTTTCAGTACCAAAACTAAAATGATCTTCAATAATTACGCAAGTATTGTCGTTTTAATCTTTAATAGAAAATGATCAATTGTGAATTATTTGGTCATGTTTGCTTTGCTACGTCACCAACGCCCCACAGTTGCGCATAACTTGACTCACTGGAAAAATTTGGCTTTCTGGCCTAAATCGGACTTCAACAATTAATTTTGGGGTGGTGTCGGTTTCCGGCTTCAAAATGAGGTCCGTTTGCGATTTTGGTTTTACCCCCACTCTGTATGAGTCACAACGATGGTTTACCGTCAGTGTGGGTTGGTTACATTGCTGGATAATAATTGGGGCGAGATAGTTTTGAAAGCAAAGTCCAGTGAAAGCAATTTTATTTGAGAAAAACGTATTTTTCAGTTTTGTACTTACTGCAGCTTCTGTTCTGATTTATTCGTTTTAGCCTCCAGTTCGTTGGCTTTCTCTGCACTTGCTACAGCCTTTCAAGATTTTCTGCAGCAACCAATGCTTTCAGATTTTAAGATAGACTGAAGGTGCGTAGTGTTACGTGAAATCGATTTCCTATATATAAATGGTACATACACTTTCAGTGACCTGACAACATTCAAATTCATAGCCTGACAATATTCAAATTCTAATGAGTTGCATGAGGTACGTTGCATTGATTTGCAAACTGCAACATTTGAACCGACCTTTCGATGCAAACCCTAGAAAACCTATTTCCGTGGTAAATACAGGCGCAAAACACCCGCACCAACTCAATGATAGAAGATCCTAGTTGTGATGAGGTTCATGAGCACAGCTGTGACAGGCGATGCTCTCTGCTTCACCGAAATCACACAGAATTTTTGCTGAGAGGGATTTTAGTTCTGGGAAGAAGTAAACTTCAAACAAAGTAGATATGTTGACCAAGTTCATAGATAGTTATGTCGCTGTAGCTGCGAGCTTGGAATGGTGCAAATCATTATTAAATGTGTCAAGTCTTTTATGGCAAAATACATCTCCAGTTAAGAAAAATCCAGCTCATATAAAACTTTGATATGATATTGATGGTAATTCTAAACATAAGTCCTAAAATTTCAAGATATGATGTTAAATTTATTTGTAAAAAACAATGTATAAAATACAAAGAACTCGCACAGCAAGCAAGGACCGCTTTATAAAATTCAAAGTTAAAATCAAAAGTGAATTTTAATTTCACGAAACTTCGCGAACAAATAGTTTCTCACGAAAACCAATGAAACTCGTTCCAACCAATAAATTTTTTCAAATATACTGTTTTTGCTTTTTCTGGATTCACGATTTTGACGCTATATGACGTCAAAATTTACTTAGGAACGTTAAATCCCACGATTCGTCAGACTGCGTCACACCCGATATATTCCGACTGAGTCACACCCGATATATTGGGAACGCGGTAGGTAAGAGTCGATTGAAGATATTGCAATGTAACAAAAGACACGCTTCATGACACAAATTTGCAAACAATGTCACAGTCATTTCATCACAAAACGGGAGCGAAAAAATTATTTCCAATAATTTCTCTCAAATAAAATGCAATTTCGTGGAACATCGAAAAACTGCTGTGAAGCATCTCGTTCTTTGCAGGAGGTTTCAGAAATACTTATATAATATCCGTGCAGGTTTTCAAAGGGATCTTTACTTCCACTCAGTTTAAAACACCCTACATCGAAAAATCATTTCACGAAATTCCATCCCAAGCATTTTTGCGACAAAAAAATAGAAACCAAAATAACTGTTTCCAAAGTTTTTGAACGGCAGAGAAAAAATTATTTGCAGTAACTTCTTAAAGAGGAAATGCAATACGTGAAGCTTCTAAAAACTGCTGTAAGGCATCACATTCTTTGCAGAGGGTTTCATAAATATTTATATAAATGACAGGGCAGGTATTCGAACGGCTGTTTACTTAACTTAGTCAAAAACACACTGCATCGAACATTCACTTCACGAAATTCCATCACAAGCATATTTGCGACAAAGAAAATAGAAATCAAAATAACTGTTTTTCATATTCACAACGAGCATCCAACACGAGATAGCTGGTCTTCGGGGTGGAAAGTGAAAAAACGAAACTGCCACCCACAGCTTTCTTCCATAGTTTTAATATTGCATCGGCAAATTTGAATACAATTTTTAAGTCGGCTCTCATCCTTTCACCTTCAGGTTACTCAGGACACCAAAAAATTTTTCCGGAAATAACGTCGTTTTTCTCCTCAACATCAAGCGTCGCTTTCTTGTTTTGTCGACACTGTAATGGAAGAAACTTGTCAATTTAAGAAGAAAAGAGAAAAAGTCACAAAAGCAACTTAACAAAAAACGAAGAGTTTTTGTGTTGATAATCGCGTAAAATTTTGTTTTCCGCTATACCCTAACTTGGTTTCTGTATTTCTAAAATACTACACGCTTTGTCAGCAAATTTATGGAACAGACAACAACACAGTTCGTCTTAAAAAACTGAAAGGCCAATCGTTGTCGGATGAAAACAATTATACTTATTAAGCGCCATCGAAAAATATGTCTGGTGCTACTCATGAAGGAAAGTCATGAAGTAGATGTCTTTGTAACATCCGAAATGTAAAAAGTTTTTTTTCAAGATCCATCAAAAACCGACACGATTCAAAAAATCTTGCAGGTGATTCCTGAGCAAGACGTCTACTGCGGTGTGACTGGTTATAGAAAAAGCGCTGCAATGATTGCTCAGGAATTCACTTTCAACACAGTGGTGAAAAAATATACATAAGTTCTTTTAAAAATTAAAACCATATGTTTTCGAACTCAACACCAATAAATGCTCCTGAATGTTGCTCCTGATTGTTGGGTAATTTCTGAAAAAGTGATATCTCAAGTACAAGCGGCAGAGATTTGAGTTTTTGCGAAGAGTTCACGGCGTGACACTTCGCGACAAAGTGCGCAGTTGTTAAATTGTGAAATTCGTAAAACCCTGAATGTCGGTTTTTTCATTTAGCTTGCCGCGAGGGCCAGCTCGTCCCCCTTGACCCCATTCGTCAGTTGCACCACCAGCAAGTGCTGCTGGCTACACCCACGGGGAAGGGAGCCAGAAGTCGACCAAGGACCAGGTGGAGTAACAACATCTCCGACCTTGCTTGGTCTCGTCTTAGTGTGGAGCCAGCAGAACTATCTGAAATTGCTGTTGACCGTGAGGAATTTCGAGTCCTCCTGTGGATGTTGCTCCTGCAACTCTCTCGAGAGGAAAAGCGTTTGTAAAAATAAATTAATAAACAATAATAAGTCTTTGATCTTGGAATTGTTTGTGCGATTTACGTCACGTTTGGAGACCCAGATAACAACGGAATAACAAAAATCAAGGAACGTTTACAGAAATATTAAATACATAACCTGTTTCTGCGTTGGAATTTTTCTCGGCGAGATCCTCTCCAGATTTCATCTTTGTTTGGGTCACAGCCATGTACAAAACACGATTTTCAGTCTCACTCTACGAAATAAAAAAGTTACCTCATAGAATATGGAGCTCCTCTTAACGAATCCAATTGTTCTTTTCATGATTTTCCTTTCTATAAATTTCAAGGCTTAATGAATGGCGAATGCATCAAAAGACTATCGCTTGACTAACTGTGCAATGTGGTTTGCAGTGCGAGAAGTATTGCACGGATCGCACAAAGTAGCTGGTTATCAAATACTTGTCAAACACTTGTCTTGTCAACTTGCACAAACACTTGTCACTTGTCTTGTCAAACACTGGTGACAAACGTAACACCAGTGTTGCTAAAACGCATTGGCTTCGCAGCCGAAATTTAGAAGCAGTAGGTTATCAATCCATAGGTTATCAAGCAGCAGCCATTTCACAAACTCACACAACACTGGTGGTGCAGCCAATAATTTTGTTCGGGAGGGGTTTCCAGTCACTGACGTCGTCAGAGTCAAATCTTTAGCTGTTTTGCACAAAGATCATTTTGATGTCACAACTGAATGTCTGGTCTATTACAACAGGATATGAGGTCAAACATCTTCTACCATTCGGCACCCATAAATTTTGACAAGCAGTGATCATTATCAAGCAGTTGTTAACTAAACAGTTTTGCATAGACGCTAAGAGTAGCGGAAAGCGAAGCGCCACGTAAGGCGATCACCGAGAATGTCACTGATTGCAACAAGTCAAAGTCAACTAAAAGTACGTAAGTGGATTCATAGAAACAAATCAGAGGATGCCAATCGCTAAATTTTGATTTTACAAAATACCTGCGAGCACAATTACCAGTGATGGAGTCTCGAGACTTGGTCTCTGTCTCGAGACGAGTCTCGAGACCCATTTTTGCGAGTCTCGGTCTCGAAGATTTCAGGTCTCGTCTCCAGTGGCGTATCTATGCAAACTGGGGCCCATGGCAAAATTTAACTGTGCGCCCTTTCTAATTATTTAAATATTTTAAATGTAGGCATAGTTTTTACGAAAGGTAAGCGATGAAGAAAATAATTGTTTTTGAAACAGAAAATAATTGTGCTTATTTTTGCTTTAAACTTTTCAGAAAATAAAATGTAAATTATCCATAAGGACCAAAACATACTTCTATACTCATTCATTTTTGTTATGATGAATATCAAAACATTTAAATAATAAGGTTATCGTAGTTTATAGGTCTACAGGTCTACATAGTGTTGCATGACAAAATTGCATATCTCACAAAAAGAGCAAACAGTGTATTGCAACTGCAAACGACAATTTATTTTAATGTCGTAAAGCATGTACAACTGCCGGATTTTGTTTAGTACAGAACACATTTAATTTGAATTGTACAAAAAATTATTTAATGCAAGTCATGTATCACTTGTGCTCGAAAAACACAGTTGCAATGAAACATAAATATATCCAGCCTTTTCCGGTTAAATTTCACAAAAATGCTGATTAAAACAAGACTTTTCGTGCCTTTATCGAAGTAAAGTCGTTTTTTATATCAACAAAGTAAGCTTTCACTCTTTACTCCCTTTCTATTCTCATCAGAGCTAGATTACACAATCTTCCCTGACTTATTGCTGGTCAGTGAGGCCCTGAGGTACAAAAGGACCAGTTTCAGTTTTACTGAAAGATCGCTCGCATGTTGCACAACGTATTACTGCCATCGTCAGCATTATTTGCAAAGCAATTCGAACAATATCAAGAGGACTTCAGTACGCGATAATTTTAAGTTCAGTAGCGCAGCCAAGAATTTTGTTACGGAGGGGTCAGTCAATCACGTCTTCAGTCACTGAAGTTGTCTTGAGTTTGTCTGTTCCTTCCGTTTCTTTTTCAACAGTTGAAAATTGATATAATACACCAGTAAAAATCTTAACAAGTTTGTTTCGGCCGGGCCATGCCTTTTTCGGCCTCATTCTGGCTGCGGTACTGCCACACCATATATACTCGTTTGACTACTGGCATGGAGGCTTCTTGCAGCTCATCTTTACTGTAGGAAACCAACTAAGCAAACACAGGACACAAACTGTTATCAACGCACCATCAAGTTGTATAACTTGTCTAGTAAATCGGAATTATTTGATTGCTTTCAAACAATATCTTCAAGCATTTTCTGGATGAAGGGACAGCTTTGGTTACGTTGTATGAAACAATCGCCAGCGACGTGTTTCTCGCGTTTTATCGAAACGTGTGAACATAGTGAGGTTGACGTATAATTTGCACTAACACAACAGCAAACGTTACACACGCAGGTAGGTTCCATGTATATATATCCGCTCTGTGTATGGAATGGAAAAGCCAAATTCATATAAAATTCAAATTCTGACTCCTTTGCCTTCATTTTCTTCAATTTAGAACGTAACCTATACATTAAAATGTTTCACTGTATAGTGCAAGTTTACCTTGAAGCAGCAAGCACCTTCGCAGCAACCTTTCAAACCAGCAGAGCCGCTAGTTTTGCAGCAGTAGGTGACGCAGACAATGCAAAGAGTGAAAGAAACAAAACCTGCGGCGGATAACATGCCTTCGAGAACCGTGGACATCTGAAGATACATCAATATGCAACCAGTTTAAAATTATGTTAGCGCTACACGAACAGATACCATACCTATTTTTTATCTCTGAAAGTGATGTGCAGTGAACATTTACCCTGCTTCTTTCAACAAATAAAACAAAACAGGAGACATTTTTGTCACAAATCCGTACACCCTAACAAACATTCTGAAAATCTCATCGCCAGTAATTATTGCTGATGCAAGATAACTTTAACAGTTTTTCACAAAAATGACATCGTGCTCTAAATTACAGCACTTACCGAAGCTGTGTTGATCAAAGCAGTTGCAATGGCAACAGCAAACATCACCACAGAAAAAAACGCTGCAATGATCCAGAGAAGGAGTTGCAAATTGATCTGAAAACACTGATGTTAAAATGAATATTTTAACCATCTTTTTTGTTTATTCCTGTTTTTCGGTTGCCGTCACCAGTGATAATATTTATGCAAATCATCAGCAAAATGATTAGAATGTTTTCAAGCGATCGATCCTCACCCCCGCTGAGCACTCACACTCTAATGTGCGCGCGAGATCTTACCAAGCCTGGCGTAGTTTGCTTTTTCCTGCTGACAATGCCGAAACTTCCAGCGATCACAACCTGAAATATGTCAGTAATTTTTTCTCCTGAGAAAACAATCACAGTTTTATGCAAAAACAAACTTATGGAAAAAAAATGACTACTGCAATTAATTACTCATAAATATAAGCACTGCAGTTTAAAATTTGCGCCAGAAGTTAATTTTTTCATACACGAAGTGTTAGTAAATAAACAATGTTTGTGACATCGCTTACCCAGATCCCACACCATAGCCCTTCTCCAATATTAAAAAATCCAAAGGGACTTTTCGGAGGAGGAGGGACATACAAAACGTATGTGTATCCCTTGTATGTGTAGTACTGGGTTCCGTTTATATGTCTTACATCATATCTTCCTTGACTGTGCACGTATCCGAGAAGAACGCAACTGACGAAGATGCAGAATGAGCCAATCACAACCTCAGCTATCTGTAAAACACCAGTTTGTTCTGTTTAAGTTTGAGTTTATTTCTCATTTGGGCTATTGAAAAGGTTTCCGGAAGTTGTCTGTTTAGTTTGAATAAGAGGTTCACTTTAAAGTGACAAGTCTTAAGTTTTGATCAAATGTAATGATTTTTGTGAGTTGTGACCAGAGTTAGATCAATTGCAAATGCAATTGTAATTGACTGAAATTATTTACATATTTTCATGTAATTGTAATTACAATTGTAATAGAGATTTTTTGTTATTGTGTAATTGCAATTATAATTGTAATTTATAAAACGTTTTGACCAAATTACAATTACATGTAGGCCTACTCTCAACAATTTCACAGAGTTCGAAGAAGTCCTTGAACAAAATCACTGCTACACTTGCTATGGGACATGCTGTAGATTTTATTGCAAGATAGATGCATACTGCACAGAGTTTTTCAAGTGCACAGCACAATCGCATACACCAGAGGTGTCAAACTGGCGGTCCGCGGGCCAATGCCCCGTTTTGTGGTCCACGTCATGTCAGTTTTGTGCTTGCATTAGGTTTGACAGAGTTATGTTCATTATAATGTCGTAGCAGACTTACGTTTTTTGCTTATAGTCATAACGCGAAATTATGACTAAAAAAGCCAGGGGTCGGGAACCTATGGCTCGCGAGCCACATGTGGCTCTTTTGATGACGGCATCTGGCTTGCTTGATATTTTCTTAACACAATTGTTACGAATGAAACCTTTTCTGTAATTTTGCATCTAGCAGACTACAAAGCAATCAGCAACACCATGCAGCACCAGACGTTGCATTAACAGTAAGAAGCAGCATGTTATTAAAAGAGAAAATTCAGACATTTACCATTGTTTAAAATTGTTGATTTTGCTTAAAAATGCACACGTTAGTTAGTAAGTTAGGTGCATTAAGTGTTGAAAAATATTATATAGCTCTCACGGAAATACAATTAAAAATATGTAGGTTTCATGGCTCCCTTAGCCAAAAGGTTCCCGACCCCTGGGATAAGCCAAAGGTAACAAACTCTTTGGTTCAAAACCATGAGGTTGCATAGATTCCATGAAGATTCAAAGAATTTCTAACGCATTCTAGGAAAGATCTGTTGGTTTTAAAGATCTGGAAACTGATTTTGCTATTTTCAGTAACCCTTTTTTTTTCAATGCTGAAGAGGTGCCACAAAAATATCAAATGAAATTAATTAAGTTAAAAGTGCAACACTTTTCTTAAACCTAAATTTGAAAATGTTGACACCAAAACGTTTTATCAATACGTTGGACCAACTTATCCCCAAATACAAGAAATGGCATCGAGGATCAAGTCAATCTTCACTAGTGCTGATGTCTGCGAAGAACTGTTCTCTTTGATGAACTTCAAAACATGTCTCTACTCCGATCTCAGTTGACGAATGCCCATCTCAACTCGACGTTAAAAGTTGCGACTGCACAATTGTTGGTACCAGACATTGAAATGCTTGCAATTGCCAAAGGATGTCAAGTTTCTTCGATTCACAGTACTATGAATAAATAGTATATGAAACTACCGATTGTATGATTATGCGCAAAATTGTCTGGCCCGCGCAAAACCTAAGTACGTAAATATGGCCCACAGCACCAAATGAGTTTGGCACCCCTGGCACCCCTTGCACCCCTGGCACCCCTGGAACCCCTGGCACCCTTGGCATACATGACATCTAGACAGGAATAT
>JGI24022J15233_10007672_pt1 | contig 11929 bp, 7 predicted proteins | sample Ectturendosymbi2_FD_15233 | JGI IMG/M metagenome (IMG submission 15233)
AAAAAAAAAAAAAAAAAAAAAAATCCATGGATTGGTTAAGAGACAAATTTTGTGTCAATCTCTTATTAATGCCTCAATCAGTCGGGCACCTTTGATCAAACGCTATTTTATGAAAAGTCACACATTGGCGAAAAAACATAAATTCAAACAAAAAAATGAAACATTTCTCATGATCAAAGAAACGAGCATCTCTAAGCATTTACAGATTCATTCCTTTCTCTGTTTCACAACTCACTCTCGCTGCCACGCAGCTTTCTTTTATTCGGTCAGCAACAAGCAGCAAGCTGTCGATGTAACGTTGAGCAGTGAAGCTGACGTCGGACGAGGTAAGACCCAGGCCTGCATTGACCTGGTCTGTGTTGAGTCGCGGGCGAAGACCGAGAAGCTCTGAAAACAGTTACTTCTATGCGAACTAAATGCGCATTTTAAAGAAGTTTCTTGGTGTAGTTGCAATTGAGAAAATAACTTTCAAATCATATTTTTCTCATGTAACTTGAATGAAAAGAAACAGGTGTTGATACCATTTCATCCAATTAGGCTTGTGCACGCCGCTGCAACATCTTGGCGCTGGTGACGCATCTACAAAATGTTCGTATCAGCAAATTTTGCACATTACCAAAATTGAAGTGCGAGACCTTATAAAACAAATCTTTCTGTAAAATCTCTTTTTAATTTTAACCCCCTGTAATAAAAACCATTACTGAAAAAAACTATTTGCTAAGGAAGCCAGAGATGAGCCAAGTATTTTTACTGAAAATTTTCACGAAAAGGAACGGTGTTGTTTGACGAAACACTCCGTTGCAATTCTACTAAAATCTAAAGACTCTTTTCCGCAGTAATTTTTCTACAAACACTTCACGCTTTGAAAAAATCAGCTTCAAAGCCAAGATCTAGACCAGCTTCGATTTCGTCCAAAAGTGTAAGCTGCATAAAATGAACTCTGCGGACTGAACTGCTGTTCGGTGACTTGCATTTTAGTAATCGAGTCATGAGACAAAAAAAAACAAAACAACGTGGCGCCATAACGCCAGGAGCGCAATGAAAGCTTTTATCGCGAGCTTTGTGAGGTTGACACCCAGCAAGGATTTAAACGCGCTCGACACACTTGTGCCAATTCTCGTGTCTTCCAAGTTCAGTGCATCTACAGTTCTACAGCCTTGCATTCCCTGCAGAAAGTGCTTTGGAGACAGAAAGGCAATCAGCGCAAATGCTTGTCACCATCAAACAAGCTTCAAATAGCGATGGGTTGTCAAGTGCAGTGTCTTTGCCGAGTTATATTTGTTGAGTCACAACCCCTTCGAATGAAAGTGATCTTAATTTTTTTCGGGTCAAGTCAGAATCAAATCATGACTTGGTGGAGTCAAAGTCATGTCACAAAAACTTTCGAGATATTTCGAGTCATTAGTGCGCAAGCTCGAGTCATCGTCGAGTCAGATAAAATTGAACATTTTGAATGTTTCGCTTCTAAATACAAAAATTTTCACGTCCAAGCAAACAGAAAACGTTTTTCAAAGTGTTTCAAATGTTTTTAATACGTTTAAAGTTTAAATGCTTAGAAAATGTTTCAAATGCATTATCAATTAGCTGGGACCAAGTTTTTGTGAACATCTTTGATTAGAGCACCATGGAAAACATAAAATATCACATTTGAAGGTCAAATCAAAGATTGGCCAAACAAAAAATGTCTTTACGCAAATCATGCTGAAATCAATATAATCACAGAGCTTAATATATGTAATATACATATCTGTTTTTAGCAGCAAATGTCAGATATTTGCAATTAATATTTCAGTGGAAAGTTACTAATCGCATAGTTTCATGTATTTGTAAAAGAGACTTTCTCTTTCAGGGAATGTGACATGTATTGGAAATTTTGATGGAGCACTGCAATATTTGCTGTTGTTACTGCATTGATTCAACGGATTGAAAAGTCTGTTATAGTGAAATGTTCCCACTTTTAACATGATTAGGCTTTGTCAATGAAGTGATTAGGCTCTGCAAGAAGTGACTGGACTCTGCCAAGTCATTACGAGTAATGCGCTCTCAGTCCCTTTTTCAAATTTTTACAATTCTTTTCCACTGCCCACTATCTACCTTAAACTGAAGCCAGAAAACCGATCCAACTCTTTTGAGAAGTAGTAATGTATACCACCAGTAACACTAAGTCTTAGTCTTTTACCACATTAAGTTTTAATTTCTTTGCATTAGAAGACCTTTATCGCACCTTGACTAGGGTAATCAGCCTGTAACGTATTGTTCGGTGATAAAAAAAAACTTAAAATTTCTGCAACACTCTCCATAGCAAACCACAGCTTTCAAACATATCAAGCTTTTCATTTCACTTCTCTACTTCATTCTCAGTCAACTCTACTAGTCTAGCTTAACCCATCTGCAGCAAATACAGGCTACCTCCCAGTCCTTCAAGTGGCCCAAGAAAGACTCAAAGTAGAAGCATGTGGTCTAATACCACGATCACGATATGAAAATACTACACTAAACCACGATTGTATGTCCAATGTATTCTGCGTTGCTGGCCCCTCAGTATAAAAAGCAAAGTCGCAGCTCTATCTCAGTGTCAGGTGGAACCCTTCTTGAAAAACTAGCTAAACATTACTAGGAGATGCAGTCACAAGAGAAAATTTGTGTCAATATTCAACACGCATCATTGAAGTAAAAACAGCATATTTCTTTGTGCTGAAACTGTGTTTTTCAACAAGATGTTTCGAGATTTTGTAAAAATGAGTCGACTCGAGTCTCGAGTCATTTATTGTGACTCGAGTCATTCTGTAAAAAAGTCATGACTGAAGTCGAGTTACCAAAATCGTGAGTCGAGTGACTTACTCGAGTCACGCCATCACTGCTAATGTGTGCAAGGGAGTAGGGCAACTTTCTTGACCCATAGATGCACATCACCAAGTTTCCCTGACCAAGTTTTAACACAACATGCAGCATTGCTATGGTAATCGCTTCATGTCAAGTCGGTTCGCTGCCTCGAGTAATCACAGTATCGCACCATATCTTTTGTCCATTTACGATTTTAGCAGCCTTTATGAAGTTATGAAAGTATCTTCCACTCGTAAAATCGTATAGTGTCCTGTGCTGCTTTTCGTTTTTGAGATCGAGTGTGTGCGCATTTCAATTTAAGACCAGCGTGTTTTGCAGCCGCTGCAATTTATATTCAAGTTTATTTTGTTGTGGTGCTTTACACTTAAACATTGTATTAATTATTTTAAATTTCGTTTGCCGATGAATTTTGTGACAAACTGTTGCGCTTGTTAGGGGACTCAGCTGTGTTTGCGAAATTCCAAAGACAATGTATCTGAAATATCACTGGATAGCAGTTTCGACAATGCCACAGTTAGAGCTTACCAAGCAATCCACTATACGATTTGGCAGAAAAATTTAACACGTTTTCTTTATTTCATTCAAAAGGAACTCCTACCTTTGAACACTTCGATCTCAGACCTGCTCAAAACTCCACAAACTCGCGTTTTTGGTCATAGTTGAAAAACCACAAAAGCTACATAAACATTTTAGATATTGTTGGGAATGGTACAGCAGTGCGCGCACGTGCGAGGTAACTGTGACATAATACAGAGAAAACCTGATTTTTGCTTATTGCAAAATTCACTTTCAATTACTGTTGACACGGAAATTTTAATTTGCCATCATTCGTGCATAGTTGCTTTGGTGACATTTTTCCGTTTGTGGAAATGTTTTGCTTTCATTAAAACGAAAGCAGGTCTTACCTTTAAACTGATGTGATTGACCCTTGAAAATGATTTTTTCCAACGGCAGGTTCGAAACACTATTCAAGGCAAGCCACATCCAATCATGAGCTGTTGTCAGGTTGGCCTTGTATGCCTCGGTTAGAAGCGTGACTTTTTGCGAACGTGTCAAAGCGAGAATGATCATGTGAGGTTTGAATCGCTTTAACTCTTTAAAAGTCTTCTGCAATTCAACTTTGATCGAAGATGACTAAAAAACAGAAAACTCAAATATAAAAGAAAACACAAAAACTTTTTTGGTTGAAAGGGTTATGTTTTCGCTGCAAGAACAGCAAGTTCAACAAAATATAAAATCACATCGGCCATATCCTGTTGTCAACAACATTTTTTCGACCACTGGAGATTTTTCAATGGCACAGTTTTCAGATGATGCCAGATAATTTTGTGACACACGAATAATAGGCATAGACTTGTTACCAATAGTGGCAAAAACTAAAAACCATTGTTGTTTCCAGTACGCATATTACATCATCATTGACAAACCTGGATCATTCTTATCACTCTCAGGTTATAGGTTTTCGTTCTGTAATAATCTCTTCTGACAGCTTCAACAATAGACAGTCCATATTCATCAAAGGAGGTGAAGACGGATATGTCCACATAACGAAAAAATTTCACTACGCTGATAGCTGCCTGCATGAAAAACATTTCAATAGCGCATCCAGTCCAAAATTTGGTATGGGCCAAACATTTTGACTCTAAGCGAGAGAAACTATTTGGTTTGCGGCACCAATTCTCGAATCACAAAAGGACAAGATTTGCTAGAAAGTTTGGGTTAGCATGGCCTCTGGCCTCTGGCCTCCTGGATACGCCAAAGGTTGTTGAGTCATCTTTTCTGAAAAGGGACGTACTTGCTGCCACGAGCACTACATCAAGCCTTCCACAAAACAAAAGCTAGTATGCAGTCTTTACGGTAAAAATTAAAAATCGTGTAGGAATATCAAACTCTGTGCTCCTCTGGTTGGACCACAAACGTCGAAACAGAGCTATCTAGTGGTTGACTAATGTGATTTTACATAAAAACGCGGGTATTTGTCGAATGTTTGCCAAAAATCTAAAGAGAAGAAAATGACGTATAAACACTTTTAGATTATCGTAAAGATTTTAGGAAAAAATTGATTTCTAATGAATCTTACCTGAAGTTGGTATTTATCATCAGGAACCAAGCGGATGAGGTTTGCAAACCTTTTGCTGTCACGAAAAGCTGGGTTGCTGGCTAGTGGGGCGATGTGGGTAACATTCATTATCGCCAGCAATGGGTGAACCTGTAATATAATTAACAAGATTAGATTTCAAACTTACGCTTTCACACAATTTCCATACGGGCTTTTGCACTGCATATTATAATCAACTGAAGACCTCCCGAATGAGTTTTAAAACCCAGCCATATCGCGCTTTTTTATGTAAGTTTGGTACGCGACCGATAATGCAAGAATATATAACATGGTTTATAGGAGTAGATTTTAAACCTAATCTTTCATTACATAATTTCCATTTCGGCGGTTGTACGATATTAGAATCAGTTGAAGATCCCTCGGAAGAGTTTAAAAATCCGACCATATCGCTCATTTTTATGTAAGTTTTATGCGTCATTGTTTGAGTACTGGGAAGCGCCTGCGAAAGCAGAAAGTATGAGTAAAGACGAAAGTAGAGAAACCTGAAAAATTTTCGACCTATTTTTTTCTGTGGACAGAATATTTAATAATTAAACGATTAATAGTTTTCAACCAACAGTTACGTCAAGCAATGCAAACCTAGGCACTGTTTTAATCTGTATTATGTGGCATAAACCAAGAGAATTAGTTGACCTAGGAACGGATACTTTTAGCTTATTTCGCTAGAAAATTATTTAGGTTCTTTTACTCACATTTTTATTAAATCCGTTACGATTGTTATAAAAAAACGTTTTGGAGTGTTTAACTTCCTAAATTTATCTGCATAGATAGTTTTTGCAGGTGGTTTATAGAAAAGTGCTGAAATATTACGAAAATAACGCAAAAATACTAAGCTGCAAAATTCGAAGAGTTTTTTAATGCATGCAGTGCAACACAACATCAGATGCATTTTCAATGGTATTATATCAACCGACAGTACACTTATCAAAGCAGGATAACGAGTTCATTTATCTTGCAGGAAATGTTCTGCTACATTACCGATTTACCCTCTCGACGGCCACGTTGCTTTCAGGCCCGATTACCACCGAGACATTGTTTGAGATGACTTCATCCACTACGACACTCATAAGTTCGTGGTTGGTCGGATTACTGAGTTGTTTTGATTCCCTTTGATCCAAATTCACTCTGAAACAAAGAGTGAAGCAGCGGGAATGGAGCACATTTCTTCTCAACCGGAAAAAATAGAGAATAGACCCCCAGCGAACGACCCCTACATTGTCAAATTGTTATGCTATTCATGAAACCTCACTGTATACATGTTTCGTTCACCTGGAGTGGCGTGTTGATCGTTGAAGCTTCGAAAGTTATTGCAACTGAGCTTGCCAGACCTTTTCTTAATCAGCGTATTTGTTAGTTTGATTCAGCGCATTTGGCGCCAACGTATGGCTCACATGCCTTTCGCTGCCTACTTTTCGGAAGAAACGCAGATCATTGCATATTTTTCTCCAAACTGATTTTTATAGGGGTTCTTGTTGAATGCGTAACACATCTTGTATCTGTGTTGTAGAATCAGCCAGGGCCAAGCACGGTGTAAGTCAAAAGTCTTTTCCCACTTAGAAACAACGACGAGCGCGAAGTAACCTAACATGTTGTTTCAAAACGTAGGTGTGTAGGCACATTTGTAGTATTTACTGAGAGAAAACTTCAAATCCTTTATTTGCCTATCGAATGTGGATTAAGCACCGTAGCTACCTTTCCAGTTGTTCTTTTTGCGAGGTTGTTTGGTTAACTACATGCAAAGTGCTTTGCAAAATTAAATATCACCACCGTGTTATCATCTTAACGTGCTGTGCAATGTTGGTTCAAATTTTCAGTTCTTTGGTTAATGCATATAGGTTTTATTGTAAAAGTGAAACTGTAAAAAACTCAAAAAGTTTATACAACTTGAACTTGATGCTGAATGCATCTTTGTATGTGACATCAAAACATGGGTTTGCTTCATTTGGAGTGCTTATTTTCAAATTTTACTACCGTGGCCAGGACCGGATTTAACTGATGCGAGGCCCTAGGCTAATCCATTTGTGAGGCCCCGTCTCCCATTGTTGCGAAGAAAAAAATGGAAAGCGTTAATCAATTTGCGAAAATCTGAAAATGACGCTTTGAAAGTACGGTCAGTAAAAAATTCTAAGTCATTACTGGAGTGCCCACGATCACTGCGTTTGTTGGTGCCTTTGACGCAAAAGCGTTGAATTACACGGATTTGTTGAAATCCTACTAGGCTGACGCGAACAGGATTAACTGCCACAGGCAAACCATCCGAAACCACCACAATTGAAATATTTGACAATACATATGGCCTACGTTTTTTATAAGAATCACAACTGTTTTTTCTTATCTGTGTTTAAAAAAAGGACACTGCACCTATACGGTATGTGTGGCGGCATAAAGACTAAAGCACAACATGAGTACCACGTTGCAACTCGCTTACCACGACTGTAAAAACTCACACGCACAAGCAAAACACGTCAAGTGAAACGCACCCAAATGGTTGTAACTGTTAGGTTCACCATTCGCATGTTTACTTTTTCAGACTGATAAGAATCGAAAGCAATGAAACTGTCGCGAGAAAAGATGATGTTTAAAAACCAGAACCTTCGCCAGGAAGTCTTGAATAAGGGTTCTAAATTTGCGCAAGGGGACTTGACTTTCTCTAGCGTTATCGCCACGAAAGTTGAATGAAACTAAGTTTCGTGAATAATAATTAAGACATAAATTTTTGACGAGGTTTAATCTAAATGATCATATACCCGCCATTGACTCTATGCGTGCCACAGTTTGTTGGGGGCCCCCTTGGATCTTGAGGTCCTAGGCTTAAGCCTATATAGCCTATAGGTAAATCCGGCACTGACCGTGGCCAGAATTTCTCTGCTGAACCCTGGAATAAAAGTGTTGTGTTTAATGAGATCAAGACAAAGCTGATTGCCTTCATCACGAATCCAGTGATTTCAGCATATACGTCCACTTAGATTGAGTGCCTGCGTGGGCTCCATCAGTTTCTGTCCAAAACACAGAGATAATAATCGAATGGAAATGATAACCATTTTCTAATACAGATTGAAAAACACAAGACTTTCTGTGCATGGCTGAAAGAAACATTTTCATTTTGTTGTAAGATTGCCAAAATCCTGAATCTTATTTGCCACAGAAGAGAGGCAATATGGCAAGAAAATTTAATGGTCAAAGAATCCTTTCGCAGGAACAAAGGCAGTCACAAAAAATGGTTGTTATCCTTATAAGTGTGACAGTTTCTCATTCATGTTTTATTCGGTTAGCAGGTAGCTAGGGCTGACCCTGCAGGTTTAATTAATAGGATGACGAATCTGAGCATGAAACTAAATTCCTATCAATAAAGAGCACTGCCTATCGAAAGGAATCCTTTCCCAGCAAAGAATCAGACTTTAAGATCTTACAAAGTACATATTTCGCCTAGTAAGTAGGCATCATCAGTTCTTATTCAAATAAAAAAATAGAAAAGAGCTTACAGATTTATGGACCATTTTGTCTGAAGATCCGCTGCAGAGACAATGATTGTAGCAGCTTTTTCAACAGCAGTTGCTTCAATTGTTGAAAATTCTGCCAGTAAACCGACTTTGAAAGGACACTGTTGAAGGATACATTTGCCACACGTTGCAGAGAAGTCCAAAGTGCTATGACAAAAGGTCAAAGGCAAAATAATCAAAATTATTACATCACCTATGATGCTCATTCTCTTCTTTAACTTGACGTCTACAAGTTAGAAACTGGAGCAAATTCATTTTCAAGAACACCAATGTTTTTCTGGAAATCGTTCATGTGCTTAAAGGAATAAATAACGATTGTTTGGTAACAGATGCAATCACGATGACGCAGTAGTGGTTTGTGTATCTGTAAATCCCGCTTTATGTTTTGCGTTTGCTGAAGAGAAGGTGACATTTGCAGAAAGGACTTGAATTAACAATGCTACACTGGACTTTTCGGGAGGAAATATTGGAATCTGGACATTTTTGAAATACTTAGTCCTCACAAGAATTGTTTTGGCCAGTTTGATTCATTTTTGAACTGTTCACGTTTATTGCTTACTGGAATGCAAAATAAGTAAACGCTCAGCAGTAAGGCAGCTTTTCCTCATGCATTGCAATTTTGTTTGTAGTTTTTCCATCTTAGTCCTGTGGTTAAAACACCTCTGTCCCTCCAATGACCGCAGGCTTAACAGTCATCACCAATCAGTAAAGCAAACGTAATTGCTAATAGTACGGTACGTCATGTTGGCATTTGGAGGTATTTACAATCCTATCCTACGACGCGGTGTGCAATGAACCACTTTCAAACCTTGCGTTCTTTTTGTGCCTCGGATTGAAGTTTCGATAAATCGATTTTAGAACTAATCGGATTTCGCTGAGATTCAAAGTTCAGACCTCCAAAATTTGAAATTGGCGTTTTTCTCCAGAAGTTTGGACGTTTTTGCTAATTTGCATCTAACAATCATGTCGAGAAAAGCAATGCAACAAACAGAGTGGTGTGCTCGCCTTCCCAACACACCGCTGCATATCATGAGCACAAAATCTTGGCCCCTAAAACGTATTTCCCCCCAACCTTGAAACCTAGCTACGGGCCTGGCGGGCCTTGTGTGGCGCGGGATCCATGTTGATATAATAGGTCAAATAGGCTTAAAAAACGGCTCTGTTTCGGAAGTGTTGGTTTGCAGTCACCATCGTGACCTGCAAACTTGGTCAAGCTGTTGGTTTGACCTTCTTCGAATTACGGATGCGTAGTGTTATTCCTTCCCTTATTGCGTTACCAAAAGACGTCTATTTCGAAAACTATCACCGAACGCTGCCACGTAGGACATCGGCCTTTTATTGCTCAGCAGTGGTTGCATCGTGTTCAGTTCAAAGGCAATAGCACTGAAAAACTTTATTCAATAGGATACAGCCATTGCCAGTTTTACAACTGTTTTGACTAACGTCCCTTTTAATTAGAGTTGTTACCACAATCGTTATTTAACGTATTGTTTACCCTTGCGTTAAGTTTTTAAACTAAGATTCATCGCCTCTAATTTATCAAAATAAGAGCAATATCTGTTTAAAGCTTTTCTTGTCGAAATGACAGATTGTCTGGTTGAACGCTCCTCTGGATGAGAGATATAGAACGGTATAGTTCGTCCCGCATGAAAGGCTAGGGATTCCATTTCTAAATTCCAAGAGCAGTTTACCTCATACAGTGGCCAGCTTTCATAAAGGCGGACAAAGGAGATTTTACCCATCTGGCAGTGTTTTCCCAGTTCTTTCCTTGTTTTTTTGAGCTATCGTGTGTGTTGATCTGAAAAAATTATTGCTGTCTAATTTTCACCTATTTTTCTCGATTTTTCATTACATTTTCTTTGCTCAGACCTTTGCAGCATTCTGCTGGTACATTGAAACTGAAAACACGCAACTCAGTATTCAAGCACAATACATGCAAGGAGGGGGTCAACGAAAAATTTTGTAGTTGCCTTTTAGTGTATCATGTATCTCTCGCCAACTCTTTAGGAAGTTAGAATAATCAAATGTCATTAAGGAAGTCAAGCGAGGCACTTTCCTCGGCCCTCTTCGACATGTTTCGCGCGTAAATTCCTCATTTTTTTGGTTAAAAACGTATAATCCACTCATATAATATACTCCAAAGCAGATATGTCAGTCATGCCGTATAGTCTCAGGAACGTATCCTTGGGTGGCCCGCATATCTCCTTCCTAGGTTTGATCAAAACGTCTTCTCACGGCTGACTGAGTGTGGTGACGTCATCAAAGGCCCCTTTTTCAGCCTTGCCTCGGTCCCCCCAACCTTAAGACCACCACTGATTATATGTTTAATAAAATGTATAAAAAATTTCTGCGCCCTCGGCCCACGCCAGTGGCGGTACAGTTAACGTTTGAAGCTTTAAAAATACATTCTAAGAGAAAGAAACCACTACAGTATTGAAAAGTGCATCAAACAATAAAACATGATGTACATTGCTGATACTAGATAACTAAATTCATTATTTTAGCCTACTATACGCAGTATATATACTTTATTTTAGTTAAGGAAGAGGATGCTACATAAAAAAATTAACATATATAAATATTTGCAACAAGAAAGTAGGTATGCCGCTATCACTTCTCTTAATTCTTTATATTTTTTGTTTGATCACCTGGAATCAGTAAACGATTAATGTTAAGTGGTGCGGCAAACCTCAGACTGAATGAAGCCAACAGGGAAGAAAAATAAACGAAATATGCCGGGTCCTACAGATGCATATGTAAATCAGGCAGAAAAAAAGGAAGAGCGATGTTGAGAAAGGTGGAAAACAAGCAGATAAAACAAGACGACCCATTATCAAGAATGAAAAACAAGACCCATTTGAGTTTGCGAGTGTTAGATTCTGATGTCTAAGATGATTTCCTGTTCCTTGTTTCTTTACTAAGCACGAAACATGTTATTCTGTCGTTGTAAATTTTTTTAAGCAAATTTTAGGGGTGGGACTTACGGCACTTTGCTGGTTGGCCCCAGGCTTCACTTAGCCTCGCTACGTCACTGATTCTTGCACCGGTGATTACCATGTAACATCCATGTTCGGTCAACCATGACAAGAACATCTCCCAGTTGGTTGGTGTTGGGACCCGATTACATCCCGATATCATGCAACTCTCCATTCTGGCATAGGGTTAAGCTATATTAGAGTAGAACAGCGAAAACTCGTAAGCTAATCAGAAGCATTTCAGGAAAAACATTAAAAAACAAAAATGCAATAGATCTGAGTGACAGTACCTCAGATTCGAAAGAAAAGACTGCACAACAGGGAACACATAATTTAGATCGAACTATACTAAAGACTAAAACATCATAAAACGTGTTACAAATTGAAACTGTACTTGTATGTGTTCGTTTCCATTCTATTGCACAGTGTTTGACTGAACTGCTGTGAACTTTTACATATTCTATTCTTGATAGGCGGATTCAAGGGGGGGG
>JGI24022J15233_10007674_pt1 | contig 11928 bp, 9 predicted proteins | sample Ectturendosymbi2_FD_15233 | JGI IMG/M metagenome (IMG submission 15233)
AGATGCAGATCCAGCCGCCTGCACCCGCCGCCACCAAGTTGCCGACGTTCTTGTCGCACCGCCGCGTTTGCATGAATAACAATTTGTAAATTGGTCGTCCTTCGGAATTTCCCTGCTGCTCGAATTGGAGTTCTTCTGCGTCGCTTTCAAACGATGATTCGGATGTTTTTGTCACTGTCGACACTGAGCTCTCCGGTTCGCATTCGACGTCTGTGTCTGAGAGAAGTTAAGGGTTGGTGTATCAGGCTTATGTTCGTGTTACACATTGGTGAACTTGCGAGTGAGAGTGTGGCCTTTTATGGAAAAATTGCTTTCTGTTGTTTTTAATCTCTTTTCAATGAACTCACAACCAACTGTGAAAAAGTAACGTCACCAATTCTTAGCTTTGGCTGCAGTGCCAGCGTCATTCCAATATCAATGATACGGGTAAATGAAAAAAGTATTTAGAAAGTTGCAACCAACGCATTCGGACCAGAACTTACAAAACCAACCAGGTTGCGGACTTGCGTGCAAGGAGCTAGTTTTTTACAACTACATTATCCAGTACTGCAGTTCATGTTCACGTATTGACATAACCAGTGCACTTAAACTTGCTCCCGACCATTCAGTTGCATGAGTGTTGAGGACTAGTATTCTTCCCAAGCTTCTTCGATTTATATATCACGTAGGCACCTCTGCCGTAGCGGTACGCGGCAACCTACGTGTACGCTTACATCAAGTTTCTTGATAGGTTCTGCAGGAGGTTTGCGACGAGGTAAAAAATACATTGCACTTTGTGAACCTTTCCGGCTGCCTTGTTCACGGTGTTCTTACTACCGTTGCAGTTGCAATTCGATCCTATACCAGATTCGGATTTCGGTTAACCTTTTGTAACAAAACTATCGATGTGCAGCGTTCCACTTGCTTACCACTATCAGGATACCAGCACTTCGGTTGCTGCAGCCAAGGCATACTTTGCGGCATCCACACATCTAGAGATGGCGGATCGTCCCGAGATGCTGACCCTCTTCTGTCTAAAGCACGTTGTTGAGACCGCTTGGCTGACACTTGCAAGTCGGATCCTGAAAAAATGCAGTGCTTGTTGTCAGAGACAATGAGCGTGTTTTAAGAGATCATCACAATTTGACAAAGTTTGGAATGTTGTCTTTGCAGAAATATATCAATTCAAATAATTGTTCGACTGATACAAATGTATCAACCGTTTGATAGCTGCGGTGAGACTAAAATGTAGGTTTACGAACGTTTGTAGTATTGCAAACACGAACAAGTGAATTGTTTGAAGGAACGTTGTAAACAAGATAGCATATCGTTAGTTAATTCTCTTTGAGTCAGAGCTAATTAGTTGAAATGTATACTCTGTAAGATCTTTGTGTCTGATTCTTTGCTGAGAAAGGATTTCTTTCCATAGACAGTATAGTTAGTTAATTGAGTTTTCGCAGGTTTACTTCAACAACAGAATGTCTAGGATTCAGTTGCGGTGAAAAACGGTTTCGCGGTCTGTAGTGTTGATAGTCACGTGATGCAAGCTTCAAGCAACATTTTTGACGCGCTTCCCGCACTTTTTGAGAATGTCATTATTTCGAGTTTCTAGAAATATTCCCGTGGCATAGAAAATATTTCTTTTTTACACAAATCTTTCAACGTACTAGTCTCCTCATACGCTTCCATGCCCGTGCATTGGGCCAAACTTTTGGGCTGAATCTCTATTAGTGATCGTGTTAATTTTGACCGAAGAACTTTCCGGAATGTGGAAACTCAAAACCAATCATCGAAACGGCCCAATCTTATTGGCTAAGTAAAATTGAACATAGAAATATAATTGTGCTAAACGTTTTCGTAACGACAGCCCCCACGCAGTGTCTTGCAAACTCTCGGCGAAAGCTATTCCAATGTGAAGTGTCAACTTGCAATACTTACTCTGCTTCTTGGCGGTGTACGGTGTTGTAACGGAAACGCGGCCATGCTCGCGAAGTTTTTCGCTTGAATTCAAAGTTTTGACGGTGCGCTTGTTTGTTCTTTTTTCGTGACATATCGCCAACAAACTGACGTGCATGTTCAGTGTTATCATTAGTTCTTCCGCGTCGAGCGACCAAATGAAGATATCACCGTCGTACGCGGAGGACGCGAGCACGCCATCTTGTGTGTGGAAGTCGAGGCTCATGATGTCGTCGTTGTGTGCTGTGGGAAGCTTCTTGTATTCGCGCTCAACGTACGAGTCCACATAGACGCATATTTGTTTATTCCAACCGCCTGTGATGATTCTTTGCCTGCGGACAACAGAAAAACATTCCGATGCCGCTTGTTAAAAGTTTAGGCCGACATGTTTGTTTCGACTTGTTTGTGCCACAGTTCAGCTGCTTTGATCTTCATGTATCGCCGAATCGTGGTGAAAACAGGTTGCTAGATGTCTTAGTGTTTTTGCGTTCAACGTTTAACACAGTTTCAACGTGACTCAAACATCTCAAAGGCATAATGAAATCTGACCGTACTGTAGGTGTGGATCACTGCTTTAGCATTTGCACCAGAACCGGGACACCAGTGCGCTTTTGGCAAGTCAACCGCAAACTTATGCAGTGTTCACGGGCATGAAATGTATAGGTCGTTACATTGCTACGACATCAAAGTTGCGAACGGAAGAAAACAATCTTTTTTGCCATTAACGTCAGTGTGTGTTTCTAAATACGAATGCTTAACGTACCTCAGTTGCTTTTGTCCAACTGATCCCAGCCTCCGCAGAACTTAGCTCAAATAAGATCTGCAGGTAAGTGGCTTCAGCCGCTTTTTTCAACGCGCCAACAATCTAATTGCACACAACATGGCTTTGACTTGTGGCCACGCACAATGGCGAGTACAAAGCAAAACGCACAACTAGGAGCGTAGGTCTGGGAGCAGGCAAATTTTTGGGGGTGCGAAGAATTTTTGCTCAAATTTCTCCAAACTTGCCCGAATAAAACTACAAAAAATGGCCTCCAAAAAAAGTCTATTTCATTTTCGGCGCCATTTTTTCAAGTCAAAGCACATCAAGCGATATCGCGAAGGTTATCACACCATTTTGCCTAAATTTCCACAGATTTTTCCCCGATTTTCATCAAATCAAAACTTTTAGGGGTGCGCTTGCACCCCCGCCTTCTACGCCAGTGATTAGGAGTATGCATCGAAACTAATTTAGACAGCTTCGGAGTAGTCACAGTTTGGGATAAAGTGTATGCAAAGTGTGTCGTTGGTAATAATGTGCATGTTCGTGTCCCTCAAAGTACTGCTAGATGCGTTTGCAGCATCCAGTCAAAGCTGTGTCCGTACCACTTGACAGGTATCCGGGTAATTTGCTGAGTTTTCAAAACGCAACTTGTAGAAAAAATTCCCCCGTTGTTTCATTTGCCATGTTTTTGTGTAGAGGCAGTTTGTCTGATTATATCATTGAAGACATACTTGGCAAAGACGACGTCGGTTGTTTCGTCGCTGTCCATCTTTTTTAATCGTCGAAGCTTCGCGCCGTTGTTGAAATTCCACAATGTTGCTCCGCCTTTGCGCCTACCTACGAAAATATAAGCTTTGTTAAAATGATTGTGCATCGTTTGTCTGGTCACACTGGCGCACGACGTGCGTGACAGCAATCGAACAGACTTGTGACCCAAATATAAAATTGGGCGCAGACCTAAACTGTGGCAACATGTGGTTTTCTTTGGGCTGTTACTCTAAATCTCTTTTTCAAGCTAAACTGAATCTCAGGCAGCAATGACCTTTCAAAGTGCAGGCAAAGTTGCCTGATGAGTGACTGAAAAACTCGAGCTTTTCGTGATTAAAAGATTCGGCAATTTTTTGCCCTGTAGTAGGTTGTCTCTAAAATTTGCAGTCACATAATTTGCGGAACTGTCGCTGACTTGAATCTTGGAGCCGAAGCGCTTGATTGTGGTCAATGATTTGCTGCCGTACGCAATATATATCTGTATTCGCCTTTGCTTTGTCGTTGGCAAGCACTGGATGATAGATATCCTAATTTCATGAGCAGAATTTGGTCAGGTTCACAAAACTTGTCTGGGTGCTCATGTAGCATGACTAATTTTGTGCGTGGTAACTGTCCGTTGTCGAATCTGCGCCAGAGCATTTTTGTGAACACTAAACAAAATAGTTTAACCCTAACCCTTGAAAAGCAACTGTGAAAATACGCACCCCTGCCATTTCGAAATATCATGGACCATTTGAAATAGGTCGATTATTTTACGTCACTAACTGAAATAGCCTTTAAGATTTATGAACAAACTGTTTCTTAGTTAAGTCAATCCAGCTGAAAAAATATTTTCACTAGATCAAGGCACTTAGTCCTCTTCAGTGAGACGCAATACAGTTTTTACAAAGCTTCATGTGTCGATCAGACAATTTACCTGTTACCAACCTGCGGTTGGTTGGATCGAAAGCCATGCAGGTGAATGGCCCTTCTTTGTCGGTTGAAAATTGGATGTGTTTTGCTCCGGTCCGCAAATCCCAAAGGCAAACCATCGAGTCCTCTCCGCCCGTGAGCAACTGAGCGATATCACAAAAGTTATGGCAATGAAGTGGTGTTGGCATCAAATATTGAACAGGCATATGTATTGTCCGTGACCTATGTGCTGATTGAATGCTAAGTGAGGAGGGTTCTGCGTATAGGTTTGGTCCACTGGGAGGAAATTAAATATCATTCGATACTAAATCGAGTGCTTTCATTAACAGAAAACTCTTGACTGTTTGTGAGTAGAACTACTGCACTGTTTTCAAATTTTTCAGAAGTGCGGGCCGGTGACTTAAGCAAAATCATAAAATCATTTTTGAATTTCGAAAAGGTGAGTCGGGAATTGTTGTCACGTTTTTGCATCAAACCTGAAGAACTAGGTTTTAACGTTGTGCATTTTCTATCTGAACTGTATGTAGCCTCCACTTGGTCAGGAACAAATTTTTATAGTATGCGTCCAGTGTAGCACAGTCATTCAACATGGGGTGACCTGGCCGCTTTCTCCCATGTTGATTTAATAGCAATTTATTTAATGTTTGCCACATCTTTTTATACTCCATAAATTACTCCGAAACATGAGAAACCACGAAAGCGTATGTGACGCCTAAGAAAAGTTTTTCAAATACAGTTAAAACTGCTCGAGGCCAACGCGAATGAAAAATAAATCCGGAATGTGAGGTAGCCGTTCGTGTTGTAAGACTCTCATTGGATGATGGTTAGATGCTGCGTATTACTATGTGGCCTAGGTTAGCCGGGAACACTTTTTTGATGCAGCGGATAAAGACATTAAATTAAATGGTTTTTACTAGAATTTTCTGAAATATGATTTTTGGTACGCCCAGTTTGTTAGTACGGTCTGTGGTACTTACGGGAAACTATCTCATGCAAACGGATTTGAGCAGTAGTTTTCAGGTAATTAAATCCAGGTTGTACGGAAATTTTTTGTACATCAAAACGCTAAATCAACGACGACAACGATCCAATGCAACTGAATTGACTCTTTCGATCGTAGTGGACAACTTACCACGTTAAAAACGGGATTGTACAAAACCTGCACCACAGGCTTAGTGTGACTGGTTGGTTGTCGTTGGCGGTACGCTGCTACGTTTGCGTGTTGTGGTTGGAATATCCCGATCTGGTTGGTAGCGACCACGAGCTGTGCGCTTCTTTCGCAAACGTAGACCGCTGTTATATCCAGCCGTCCTAGGTCAATGAAGCGCCCACGAATGTTCTGCTTGCACGTGTAATCCTGCAGATCCCATATCCTGATGTTTTTGTCTTTGCTTATACTGCAAAACGCAATCGATCTTATATTTACACTCCGATAGTGCATTGATCTTCATGTCAGGGGTAATATTGCATTGGGAAAAAATGCTATTTGCTTTCCTTGCCAGATTTTTACAGGTTTATTATATAACGAACGCTAGTTTACTTGTGCATCCAGCAGTTTGCAGGTATGTTTCGGCGCTTTCCAAGCAGGCATGAATGAAAAAACTTGCGTATCGACTCGAGCGGTCGTTTTCAGCATCATGAAGTTTGAAAAACAGCAAATTGCGTCAGCTTTTGCTGCACAAATACCTAACCTTTTCCACACCACCGTACGTTTGCTGGTTGTCAGCAAGCAAGAATTGAGTAAGCAGTTTGTTTCGTTCAGACAGCTTACTCTCAATAGAAGACAAGAGATTTTCTCAGCGAGAAAATGAAGGAGTTTGTAGGTGTCAGTTTCTGTGTCATTTTTCTACTACATCTACACACAGCGGTGCAACCAGCAACAAACATTGCTTTGATTACAATCAAAGGGGTTAGGCAACTAATCAAGAAATACCGTTAGTACGTAGGGAATAGGGATGTTTGTTTCACACTAATGAATCCTTCACAACCGGATCCACATCACGCAATCAAAATAAGAAGCGCGTCAAACAGCATTACGTTCTTTGATGGCACATGTGCTTGATTCAGTATCGGTTTTCAATCACAACACTGTAATATGTTTTGGTGATTTTCGTTCGGCAGAATTATTTCTTGTTGACATTTAAGTGACTTGTAATGATCGATGGTCAGAGGCTTTGGTCCTAGTGCAAGCTATGATTGAGTAGCGTTTTTCAGATTTATGGATTTTATTATGAAGAACTAAGTAGAGGTTTTAGGAATTGCGTTTTTCAAAATAAGTCTGCAGCACACGCATCGTCAAACACCTGTGAATCTTTTTGTAAGTGCTGCTTAGACTGCGCTTCTTTCCCAGCGCTTGCTACCTGCATTGGATTTTTGAGAACTGTTGGCAAATCACGCCCTGTCTTTCAAACCCTGCTCAAGAATCCTGGGTGGTCCACTACCCAGGGGCTTGCTTTTTTGTTGATTTCATATACGGTACTTAGAAAAATGTTGGAAACCTGTGCTGCCCTGACTTTTCCTGAGTTTCAGAGACAAATCGAATGGTGCCAGAATTACTTTACGAAAATGTCCCTCAAAGCCTATATACCGAAAATTGGGGTACTCTACTACCCAGGGTTTCCTGATGTGTAGGAAATTTGGGACATCGTACAACCCTACATTTCCTGATGTGTAAAAAATTTAGAAAACCCTACCAACAGAAATTTCCTCTTGTTTTAAAATTTGTGACACCATACCCTCCGAAATTGCCTCATGTGTTGATCTGCCACGGCTGCGTAAAACCTGCAGCTGCATCCGGTATTACTTTATTGGGAATGAGGCATTTAGAGTGTCTGTTGTATTTCTGCGGAATTCCTATCGCTTGAGTCGGCAAGTGCGAGCAGGTGCTGTCAAAATATCTCTGCGCCTGGAAGCGAGTGTGCTACTGTTTGTTAAAACAAGACAGTGCAGAGGCCTGAAGCCAGAGGGACCGTAACTGATTGTTCTTTTCAAGCAAGCCTGCAAGATTGAAAATTTTTAGGAAGTTTCAGAATGCATAAACTTGTGAAAAAATATACTGTCTTTTTTAAAGCGATTTTTCTTTGCTACAGTGTGGAGAACTTTTCCTGCTTCAGTTGGCAGTTTTTAGGACTATTGAGTGTCGTTGATGCGGTTTTTCTTTTCATTTTGTTTTTAGAAATCGAGGTCATTATAATAAATTTTAGGAAATATGAATAACCGCGGTGACGATTCATGGCAGGAAGTTGACAGTAGCGATGAAGATTGTCCTCTAGCCACGTAATTGCAAAATGATGGCTCTAATTCCCACCTAATAACACCGCTTGTTAGTGATACTGAGAATGGAGGATCATGTAAATGAAGATGACGTGTTCAACGGTGAAAGCGATAATATTCGACGTGAAGACGCCACAGAACGTGACAACGACGAAATAATCACCCGAAAAAAAACTCTTCGCCAACTGTCCACACAACCCCCCAAAAACGTAAAATAACGACAGCGCCAAGCCGCAATATATCTGCAGCTTCAGCTNNTGTATCAACGTATGTTCATAATGTTTCACACAAACCGTCCACCTCTGTGTCATCAAATAGTGCATCCCAAGTTGCACGAGCTGCTGCTTCCACTCAGACGAGCGATTTGCCTCCTATTTTGACCTTCAATCGACAACGTCATAGATGCAGAAATGGTTATCGATGGTTTACTGAGCCTCAAAGCTCTTCCATTGTCGGAAGAACTCCAGATCGCGTCATTCTGGCGTCGTTTACGCCCGGGCCGATTTTCCCCAGTTCTTTCTCTGGAGATACTCATGTGGATTACTTGAATCTTCTGCTTGACGACAGCATAACAAAGGAAATTGTGGAAAAAACAAATGCTTGCACAAGAATTCTCCGCGAGCTTGCCAAGCAGCGTTTCAAAGCAACTTTTAAAGACACGTGCGAAGAAGAAATTTTAGCTCTAATCGGGTTGTTGCTGTTGTCAGATGCCAATAAGGACAATCATGTAGCCACGGAAGAAATGTTCAAACTCTCACTAGGAATCCCTGCATATAGAACAGCGTTCACTGAGAGAAGGTTTTGTTTCCTTTTACGCTGTATTCGCTTTGATGATCCTGAAACTATGAATGAACGAAAAAAGGAGAACACATTCGCTGCTGTGAGCAAAATTTGGGACGTTATCACCGACAACTACAAACAGCGCTATTACCTTGGAGAATATATCACGATAGATGAGCAGCTGCTGGTACTCAGAGGTCGCTGTGGTCTTCGGATGTATATACCACACAAACCGGCAAAGTATGGCTTGAAAATCACGATGGCGGTCTGCGATTCCAGAAGCAGTTACATGCTGCATGCAATGCCGTACTTGGGAAAGAAGACAAAACCACCAGATGCTGTTGCGCTAAGTCATTACGTGACTATGGAGTTGTGCAAGCCGTGTTTCGTTAGCAAAAGAAACATATCTGGTGATAATTGGTTCACATCAGTGCCACTGGTGAATGACTTGCTGGAAAAAGGATTGACATACGAATTCGGAAAAATAAAGGGGAAATTCATGAAGAGATACAGACAAAACCAGATTCCGACCCAGGCAGTGTGCATTTCTTTTTGATGACAACACCACTCGGTTGACCCAATGTTGCCCAAGTAAGTCATCAAATAAACTTGTTTCTCTCCTTTCATCAATGCATGGACAAGCTGATATTCATGAAAAGCTGGAAATAATTATGTATTATAACCACACAAGAGGAGGGGTAGACGCTTTTGACCAAATCTGTTCCTTGAATTTCTGCAGCAGAATACTAAAAGATGGCGATTGGCTATATTTTACGGGATGTTTAATGCCGCTGGAATTAATGCTTCCATCCTGTACCACAGCCACATGGTCAATCAGGGAAAGAAACCACAAAAGCGTCGGAGGTTCATGGAGGAACTTGCACTTGAAATGATACGACCATGCGCAGAGATAAGGCTTGCCCAGCCAACACTTCCATTGGGCATCAGAGAAGCTGCGAAAATGACATTTGCTCAACTTGCCGTCATGTCAAGACCGCCGGTACCAGTACAACTGCCAAAGCTAAAGAGGGGCAAGATTTGCCCTTGGAACAGAGACAGGAAGGCCAAACAATTCTGCAGCATGTGCCACCAACCTGTGTGCAAGGATCATGCCGCACTTGTGCATATATGCACTGACTGCCATCCTGTAGGTAAGACAAGTTGCAAGGTTTTATTCACAGCGTGGATGTTACTTGCAAACAATGGTGTTTGGTTTCTTGAAAAGAAGACTTATAAGCATTCTTGTGATTTTTTACAGTCAGTAAACACTCTAAGATTTATTTGGCTTTACGGCATCGGATGATTGATTTTGAGAAGAGGCTACACCCTGTCTTGATATGAAGAAAAAACGAATCTCAAACGCACATGACGTTTTCTACGGACAAAAGAAATTCCGCCTTAAAAACAGTTGTAGGGGGTCCAGTGTATAAAATTTGTATGAACTGTGTGTTTCGCTGTACATATACGATTTTGTTGTGAAATTGATTTAAACGATTTAGGAATTCAAAACTATTTAGGAATGATTAAAACGATTTAGGGCGTCAGGAATTCAAAAATAGTTGGACCGGAAATAGCAGAGGTCACGTGCTCCAGGCAGCCGTGATCAAATTGTGGGTTGCATAATACCCTACTTTTCCCGACTCGAATAGTAAAATAAGGTTTCCTGTGCAGGGTTTTAAACGAAATACCACCGAACACAATCCGCAGATAAAACTGACACTAAAACAGTTAAACAACTAAGTTTGGCATGACTTTAAGTTGGCGTACCTGATCACCATGTGATCCCAACTACGAGCTGCTACTTTCAAAACAGCTGAGTTGTGTCCTTTCAGAACAGCGGCCGATCTCGTGGCAACGTACGTGTTCCAGACGCGGACGTTGCAGTCACGACTCCCTGTTATGACCAGATTCCATTCGGAGTCATAGCACAAGCAAAGCACACCTTTGCGTATGCGATACTCCATTTTTCTGTTGACAATAAAATGTGGTAGAATGGTAAAAAACTTTAAAACGATTTTTGCTGCTGTAATTATGCATTTGTTGTTAGGAATCTGTATGCTTTTCCTTTTTTGCGTTAATTCTTAATCGCATTAATTCAACATGTCACTTATGTATGTAACTTCCGATTGCTAAGGTTAGATTACATTGTTCCATACGTGTAGTAGAAAAGCTAGTTGTAGATTTGCTGCAAGTTTCCGATTTCAACACTGCCAAAATATTTCGGGCTGGACGATTGCAAAACCAGTCAACAGGGAACAGTATATGAGTATAACGTTAACGACGCCACTGTTTCAGTCAGGCAGGTTGAGACAGAAACTCGCATGTTATTTGCTCTGGTGAAGGACAGTGTTGACTGGGCTTTAACGTTGGTGTCATTTCCATTGTCAACAGTAGAGCAAAGAGATGTTTATTGAAATTTTTAGTTTGTTAAACGCTGTTCTGTATCTAACTAGCAGTGCTTCCTCTTACTATCCAGCATATAATTTTGATTAGCGCAACCGCATGAGCATTAAATCTTTATATCCTTGTTTTCTTGTTTTAAATCGGGTTCTACGTTAATGTTTGCGCTGCTAAAAGTGTTGGGTGTTCAGCTACAACTGAAGTAACAGTCGACCTACTTAATCGAAGCAGGAAGACTGGTAGTTCTGTTATATTTATTTTTTTCAGTCATTACCGGTTCTTTCTTATATGTTGATCGTACAATCGGTTACATACTTTTTGATTGTTTGACTTGTTCCTCGTTCCGTGATGTCTGCGAAGATCAGCGAATTCTCTTCTTTCTCGCACCCAGAAATCAAACATTCTTGTCCCTGAAAATTATGCAATTACTTCATCGCGAAAATTTTGCACCTTGAAGCGTCTGCAACGTTCCTGTATTAAAAGTACTGCGCCTTAAATAATGTTAAGCCTACTTTCACCATTCGGATCGTTCCCTTTTTCGAAGATCCATTAACTAGGATCGGTTTGTGTACTGTTTTATTTCCGACAGTTATTACTTGATTCCTTCTATTCTGCCGCTTCCAACAAAACATTCACCTTTTTATTGACGAAGTAACGGACTTGTTGCACCCAGTCGCCGTGCAATTGCCGCAGTATAACTGTTCTAATGTCCGGAATTTGGCGAAAAAGCAGGCGCACCAGCGATATTCGATTGAAGTTGCAACGAGGCGTTGAAAAAAGACACGTGCTCGGATTCTCATAAAATCTGATTATGACAATGCTGCCGCTGGTGTCGCCCCATAGCAGAATCGATCGCTTGGGGTTTTCTTCATCGTAGTTATAATCCATGGTCAAGGCGCAGTGAGACAAGCCTTTCAAAATACAGGGAAAGTCAGCGAGATCATCTAAACAACCTAACATCTGCAATGGCATGCACGGTGGCAGGAAACAGGAAGGAACTCACCTCTGATTTGGAAACGCTTTTGCACCATGTCGGACGTAATGGTGTAAAACGAGATTTCGTATTCGGTCGACGCAACTGCGAGAGAATGGCAGTT
>JGI24022J15233_10007675_pt1 | contig 11927 bp, 3 predicted proteins | sample Ectturendosymbi2_FD_15233 | JGI IMG/M metagenome (IMG submission 15233)
CCTTTGATTCTTACCATTCCTAAATTAACGGGGTCTGAATCATAGTGCAGGTTTAAGTTCATGTATCTTCTGCTTCTTGTGCTTGTATATTCATCAAGAGTGACAGAACAGAATTTTCCAGCCTCTTTTTTTATTTCAATCATTTCCTTTGTATCGCTTTTCAGTGTTTGGAAAAATGTCATGATAATACTTCTGACATTTTGCACCGTTTGTGGTAGCTTGTATCCTCTTGCTAAAAATGCTTGTCTCAGTTGCTTACTAGTAGCTATGGTGTTGAAAGAAATTCTGTCCACAGCTGCTAGCTCTGCAACAACCCTCTCCAGCGACTCTTTGGTTGGCTTAAAATAGTTTTCAATCGTGCTAGTACCTGCGGAACATTTGTTTGTGTTTTCCAAAGAAACTTGCTGTTTTGCTTTCTTTGTGTCAAGAACAATCTTATGTTTTAAACCAAGGTGGTTTCTCATTGCTCCTGTAGATCCACCTTTACAAGAAATCGTGTTTTCACAGGTTTCACATTTTGCCCTCTCACCATTTCTTGATCGTAGAAAGTAGCCCCAGACTGGATTATCACTTTTGAAACGTTTAAATTCCATCTCTTAAATTTAGTCACTTCAAACTAGGTTGTACTCAAAGCTTTCCAACTGAAATCTTTTTACAGCCAAGCCCTGACACTTCACAGACTTTACCTTGCCATGAGAATGCAGTCTTCTATTAAAATAATCATTCGTTATGCTTTCTTTGTGACGTGATAGACTGATAGTAAATTTCACTTGTGCATTTTACGAGTACTGTAGTTGAAAATATAAGACAATAGAAGTGTGAAGTGTAAACAGTGGTTTAATTGCGCTCAGCGGGAGTCAGCCTCCACGTAACAAAGAATGTTCAAACTTACTAAAAAGTGTAAAACGCATTAGCAACGATACTCTGTTATCCGGTTAACTGGCAGAATTATATCCGGATATCCGATAGAAAAAAAACGCCGGTTAATCGGTTCACCGTTATCCGGATAATCCAACCCTAGTTGCAATGTACAACAAGAATTTGCAACTTCACGGCGAAGATTTGCCTCTTTTGCACTCCAGTATCTCGTATTGGCTAACCAAGCACTAGCGTGGTATACTGCAACAATGCAACTGTTTTCACATTGAATGTGAATCGATGCTAATATGGCAGAATCGATTCTAGTTGATCCATGTGAATGCAGTGATAGTTAAAAGTCTTTATTGCAACGTTTTCAAGAAATCAAATTACTTGTGTGATGCCATAAAGCAGTGGTGCTCAAACCGTGGCCCGTGGGCCACATGTGGCCCACAAGGCCCTCTGGAGTGGTTCGTGAAGCAATTTTCATTAGAAAGAAAACTTAACACTTTAATCATGTAAGAGAATATTTAAAAAAAATTTATCGAGGTTATTAATTCTTGTGGCCCACGAAGGGTTTCTGAAAGACAAATATGACCCACGAGCCAAAAAGTTTGAGCACCACTGCCACAAAGGGAAAATCTCGACAGCTTTCCGGGAAATTCACATTTTTTCAATGTCGTCATGACTTATGACATATATCCACCTATTGCACAACTAATATTGGTATCATGATATTAGCACCATAATTTAGCTTTATAGAATTGTGGGCCTTGTAATTAAACTGAAGCCAATATGTCAGATCCTGGAGGTAAGCATTGCTTTGTTTGCCTCAAAAGCCTAGTATAATGTTTTGCAATGAGGGTGCTCTTCAGAAGTACAAATCTGAGCTTTGTTCTAATGCAGTGGTTCCCAAACTGGGGGTAAAATTTCCCTGGGGGTAATATGTGATTCCTCGAAGGGTATCGCAGAACCAAACCACATTGTTGTTCTGTATTATGAGCGATAACTGGAAAATAAATTTTAGACATAAAATGCAAAAATTTGTTGCTGGTGGGTATAAGACATAATCACTACCTTGAACGGTTCGAACAAGTTTGGGAACCACTGTTCTAATGCATTGCAGGTTATGACAGATGCATAATGGCTCCCTGCATGTTATTTATTGCACAACAAGCACTAAACTCTTGTTTTGATTAAGTGAACAGTATTATTTAGAGTCTTGGTAGATAGTTGGATTGCTATTTTTTGTGCACAATTGGTTGATTTTCAAAGATTTTTGCTTTTGGAGTTAGCTTTACATAAGTTTAATCAATCTTGTTGGTTAATACGTCTCCCTATGGATGGAAAACCAAAGCAAACACCTGCACTAATGCAAGCTGGAATTTCACTATCTCGTGATCAATATTCAGACAACAAGAAGCGATTTACTGTAAGTTGGATTGTGAAATTGAAACAAATGCATTTGATTAGCCATGTCTCCATCTCAATGTATTGACATCTTGTTGCCTCAACTCAAGTCACACTATACTCCTGCATTGGTGTGTATGCAGTCAATAAAGTTGAGTTGTTTGATGGAAGCGAAAACCTGATCAGGTTTTTGTGTTGATATTCAGATTTCCAAACTAGGTTTCTTGAGATTGCATTTTTTGTTTTTGAAATTTTTCCTTAATTATGCTATTAGTAAAGATGCACTTAAGTGCGGAGCACATTATCTAGATTGTATTGGAATATGATGATAGGACTAGCGACGTGTAGTGTTGCATGAAATTGATTTCCTATTAAAAATTTGCGATTGATTCCTTGCTTCTAAGTTACTTGAATACAGATGTGCAAGTTTGAATCATCCCAAAAAGAGGAAAGCAGAGCCCAGTCCTCAGATTCTTTGAAAGCCTAAGGAAAACCTAGAACTTTTATTTGTCAAATTATCTATGATCACTCGAGTATGTTTTTAAACATTGTTTATATTTGGTTAGTTTTTTCAATGTGTGTTTAATTAATGGAAAAATTCTGAAAGCATGAAATATTGTTGAAGTATCTTGTTTGCAAACTTCAGTGATTTCTAAGGCAATTGCATCCACGAAGCATCCTAACACCTTTGCAACTGGGTAGATTTAACTGTAAATCTAGTGTTTTTGCGCCACTTTGCAATTCCATAACTTGCCATATGATTGTTCCAAAAAGCTGTTCAAACCCTTAAAAGACTTGGCGAGTCTTCTAGTAGGCAATAAAAAAAATTGGGGGTGTTGGGATTTTTATGGGTGATTTCATCAGTGGGGTAAGTTTAAGCCTTTTTGACCAATGTTATTGGGTCCTGGGTCTTAACCGCAAGAGGCAAGTGTTTCTCTCAAGTTTTTAGTGGTAAGTAGGCCAAAATCCAAATCTTTTGAGCCTTCGATCAGCTTTCTAAGGTTTCTGGTTTAAAAGTTAACAGCCAAAAAAACAAATTTGGGTGAAAATTACCCAAAAAGTTTTATTCACCAAAATTTGAGTTATTTCACCCTAAAACTCTGAAAACAAAAAAATTTATGAATAAAAAATTTCCGTGAGTATTGAATTTTTGTATTGCTTTTAGTCCATAACTTTTGAACCAGAAATGTTAGAAAGCCAATCAAAGGCTCAAAAGACCCAGATTCTAGCCTAGTTTCTAAAAAAAAAAGTTCCATAGACTAGCAGTTGTGCCCAATGTTAGGTAACCTGAGCCAAAATAGCCCAAAACATACTCTACTTATGACGTCACCCGCAAAAAAACTAAAATCCAAAACTTCCAAATTTTTGTAATGCAGTCTAGAAGAGTTGTTGTATCTTGAGTGTTTGAATAGCTCTCAAGCATAATCAGTGGGCGAGTTATGGTGCTGCGAAGTGATGGCTTGCAACACCTTGAGAACTGGTGTATGAAATATTCGTACTTTGAAATCAGCCGGAAACCAGCAGTTTTTGGTTGCCTTACCAACTCCTATGCCGATTGCGCTAGAGAGCTGTTCAAACCCTCAAAAGATTTGGTGAGTCTTCTAGTCTGCAATGATAAAAAATTATTGGTTGGGGGTTTCGGATGTTTTGTGAGTTGTGGATTTTTTGTGAGTGACATCACAAGCGAAGTAGTTTTTGGGCCATTTTGGCTCATGTTACCTGGCCTAGGGTCCAACCACTAGGCTGAATTATTTCGCTGAAGTGCTCAATGGAAACTAGGCTCAAGTCCAAGTCGTTTGAGCCTTTGATCGACTTTCTGGCATTTCTGGTTCAGAAGTTATGATTTAAAATAAACAAATTAATTCATTATTTAATTATAGGATTAACCAAATATTTTGTTTCCTTTAGATCATAACTTTTGGACCCGAAACCCCAGCAGGTCATCCAAAGTATCAAGAGACTCGGATTGTAGCGTAGTTTCCATTAAAAACTTCAGCGAAATATTACTAACAGTTAGGGCCCAGGCCAAGGGAAGTGGGCCAAGGTGGCCAAAAAAGAAATATTTTCATTTCAAACTACAAGACTTGCAGAGTCTTTTGAGCATTTGAACATCTCTCTAGTGCTTTTGGCGCTGGAGTTACGCTCCCGCAAAGCCACATGCCATCCGGTTGTTTTGGCGTGAAACGCTTGAAACATGCTAGACGTGAAAGAGTTAAGTGGCTCATGCGGGTCATTAAAGTAAAAACAGCCCGGTGCCGAAAGTGAGTAAGACTTCAAAACAAGCCACTTAAAAACCATATCTTTGCAACACCATAACTAACCCGCTGATTGAGCTATATATGTGTACAAATGTTCTTATACCTTTGTTTCCAAAAATTCAAAATCTTGTATCTTGGCTATTGGTAAAGATATTTCAAAATGTTTTTTGCTATCATCATAATTTTTCAGTCTCTATCACTTATGTGAGAATTACCAAAATCCATCACTAGTGGTTACAAAATTTTTAAAAATCTCATGATTATAAATGGATTGACCCATACTTGTGTCATTATTTTTACATTATTAAGTTGTTTTATACTTTATGAGCATTTTCTATTGTTATACAGTCAGGCATTACTGAATGTTATTTCTCCACTAATCTACGAAGTTCACTAAAACTGAAAGCTTGTATTGTAAAGTAACTATACAGAACCATGAAGGGTCCAATGTACCACCGCCCCTCATCTGAGTGCCAGTTCAGATAAAACTGCAATCCACTTGATTGGGTGACGACTGATCTTGTCCACTGATCACAGTTTGCATGCACCAACAATTTTCCTTCATGAATCAGTTGATCCAATGTTGAACCCAACCAATGATAATTTTGCTGAGTAATGGTCAACATTTTTGGATGATATTTGGGTGAAAATTCAGCTGCCACATAGTTTGGAGTGCTAGCCTTTAGATGATCATTGTTGTTATGCTGATAATAGTCTTAAGACACGTTCTGCAGTTACTTTAGACTGAAGAAATTGATAGTGTGCACAGAGTGGTGATACGCTTTACTGAAGAGCATTTCTACTGGGATGTTAGGTCTACATCAGACTGATCAGCATGATAAGTTGTATTTGAATGCAATACTGAAAGTGTTTAAGAAGATTTCAATGGTGTTTAATGCATAACAAAAACACCAAGCTGTACATGAGTTTACAAGGATTTCGATTTGTACACCAAAAATCAGACTTGGGCACTGCAGACCTATATGTATGGCTCCTTTTCAAAATGGTGCATGGGGATTCCCAGTGCACCCCATTGGGGAAGCTATACTTGGTGGCAGTGATGGAGTCTCGAGACTAGACTCGTCTTGAGACTTGTCTCGAGACTCATTTTTGCGAGTCTCGGTCTTGAAGGTTTCAGGTCTTGTCTTGGTCTCAAAGGTTTCAGGTCTTGAGACTTTGAATAATGCAAAAAAATGGTTTATTAAAATTTCTATAATTCAATGATTTTTGTTTGTTGTATTTACAGGTAAGAAACAACCAAAACATGTTGGAATATGCTAGAAATTTGAAAAAATTCAAGTCAGAAGTGATAACAACATTAAAAAAAAATTTTTGACAAATTCACAAATTTTGAAGTCTCGGTCTGAGAATTTTTAATGAAGTCTCGATCTCGTCTCGGAATTTTAGCCAGGTTACGGTCTCAACTACATCACTGCTTGGTGATGGTGCACAACGAAGAAGTTAACAACCAAAACAGAAACACCCTTTTGTATTTATGTAGCAGTTGTAACAATAAACTAGGCTAGTCTCAGAATGCACATACTTATTTGCTGCCAAAAAACAGTGCTGTCTTTACAAACCTGATTATATGCGCTTTTCAACAGTTATTATACAGTAGTTTTCAAACAAAAATGACTGCAAATTGTAAATATTCTCCCAATTTTATTGCATCTGAAAAAGAACTGTTCCTTACTATTTTTGTTCCTTACTATATATATAACTACTGTACTATTATGTGATAAGCAAACAGCTTGAAAGGATAGAACTGATGTTTTTAATTCTCAATCTACTCATGTGGCCCTCTAAGTGATGATCATTTAAAGTCAATGTAGAAAAGTATGAAGGCCAGAATCAAAAAGCTGTGCTATCAACAGATGAGAATGATGCAGAACTGGTTGTGGTTCTTGTAAAATGTTTATTGATAAAAACTTGAAAAATGTGGAGGTGCTTGGAGTCAGAGCCAGAAATGGCTCCACAGTTCTTCCTAAAAGTAAGTAATTATTTACAAAACAATGTTGTAACTTTTTCTGCTAAAATTTATGTGAGAAACATATTATCATAAAATGTGTAAAAAATAAATGCACAAAACAAACTGTTTCATGCAATAGGCAAGTGAGGAAGTAGCAAAGTTTTTCAAACGGGCACTCAGCAGCACCATGAAGAATGCTTTCATGGCAAACACTCCAAGTGAATTCCTAAAAAGTTGCATAAACCACAGCATTCTACAGAAATATATGAAGTATAAAAGATTACAGTAACTTCAGATAAAGTTACAAAGATAAGCAGTTGTTAGTTGCAGGGCAAATCATGAACAAATGACAAACAATCAAAATTATCACCACCAAGCATTTGGCAGTAATGACTCAAGTTCATTCCTGCTGAAGTTTCCTTTTGGTAGCTAGTAATGTCAATTGTACAATTTTTATTTAATGTTGTTCTTTCAGATATGCCAGCTGTCTGTAGCACTTCAACTTTGAGATCATTAACTGTTTTTGATATTGGTCTTTTTTTTTCACTTCTATCAGAATCAGGTGAAATTTTTGTTTTGGAATAAACTTGTTCAGATTTTTTTCTAGGAGATTACAATCAGTAGCAACATTGACTTGCCAAGTTGTTCTGTTAGCCTCACTGAGTTCTTTGTCAAAAGCACTGTTGGCATCAGGAGAATCAAGGTTTTGTATGGCAATCAGATCGACAAATGAAATAGAGCGTGCATTTCCATCCACAGTAGCCCCTGAGAAGCAAATTGATTCATTTTTTGGAACTACACTCACTGAAAAACCAAAACCTGAAATGTGAAAACTAACTTTTATGCATAAAAATTGCCCACCATTTCGTGAGCTTACTTGGTCATCAGCAACATTGTCCAGTGGTGCATTATCATCTAATGCAGGGGTCACCAAACTTTTTGAAACTGCGAGCTACTTCTTGTGTGCTGATTAACACGAAGGACTACTAGTTTGATATAGACTTCTGAACTAAAAGTTTTGCTCATTTTACTTTCAATTATTGTGGTATAGGTATTTGTTAACACTTTGAGAGCTGGTGTACGATATATTCGTACCTAGATTTCTGCTTAAAAACAATAGTTCTCGGTTTCGGTTGCCTTACCAACACCATAGCTCCTCTGCCAATTACGCTAGAGAGTTGTTCAAGGGCTCAAACGGATCGGCCAGTCTTCTAGTCTGCACTTGAAAAAAATTTTTTTGTTGGGGGTTGTAGATTTTTTGTGAGTGTTGTCGTAAATGAAGTAGTTTTGGGGTCATTTTGGCTCATGTTGCCTGGCCTCGGGCCCAACCGCTAGGCCAAAGTATTTCACTGAAGTTTTCATTGGAAACTAGGCTCAAGTCCGAGTCTTTTGAGCCTTTGATTGACTTTCTAGCATTTCTGGTTCAAAAGTTATGATCTAAAACAGGGGTCTCCAAACCACAGCCCGCGAAGCCATTTTGTCAATGATGAAAAAATAATATACAGTACTTACGAAACATTTGCAGATTTGGTAGAATATAACATATCCTGCAACAATCACATTGCGTAAGGTGTCTGCTGTTCGGCCCTCGACATGTTCTGTGTTACCTTATGTCGCCCTCGCACAAAAAAGTTTGGAGATCCCTGATCTAAAATAAATTAATTAATTAATTATCTAATTAGCTAACTAGTCTAATATTTTTATTAGTTTAGATCATAACCTTGGAACCCTAAACCCCAGCAAGTCATCCAAGTATCAAAAGACTTGGATTGTAGCCTAGTTTCCAATAAAAACTTCAGCGAAATACTACCATCTAATGGTTGGTGCCCAGGGCCTGGTAAAGTGGGCCAAGGTGGCCTAAAAATCCTGCAGTTATGACGTCACTCACAAAAAATCCGCAACCCCCAAGAAAAAATTTTTTTCGAGTGCAGACTAGAAGACTTGCCACATCTTTTGACATTTCAACCAGGTCTGTAACCCGTACCAGAGCGGAGAAATTCCCACGCAAAGCCACATGTGTTTCGGTGTTTTTTTCTCAGAAATGCCCAAAAGCGGCCAGACGCCAAAGTGTTAATGTGAAGACATTGATCATGCTGATGTTATTTTTAGAACAGACCTGTGGGTGACCTACATGGTTCTTGTGGGTGACCTGGTGCCCGCGGCACCACATTGGTGAACCCTGATCTAATGAATTTTGAAGAGGATGTAATTGAGGTGCAATAAGACCTGAATGGGCAAGCGTAGTTTCATTCATCGTTTTACCTACACGTAATATTTAAAGTGAAGTTTGATTCTACCTTCCACATGCTCCATGTTTTTATCAATAAAGATTTTACAAGAACCACCACTAGTTTTGCATCATTGTTGTCGCTTGATAGCACATTGCTTTTTGGTTCAGGCCTTCATGTTTTTCCACATTGACTTTATCTGATCATCACTTCAGCAGACATGAGTAGATTGAGAATTAAAAACATCAGTTGTCTTATCACATACAGATATCAGATACACATGAGATTTAGCCTTAGTTTGTTTACATTCAGTCACTGAGTTGTATTGCTAAAAAACAGTAGGAACAGTTCTTTTCCAGATGCAATTAAGTTTTGAGAAAGCTTACAATTTGCAGTAATTTTTTTTAATACTGCTATCTAATATCTGTTGAGAAACTGATGATCAGGTTTGAAAGGACAACACTGTTTTAAGGCAGCATAGTAAGTGTGTGCATCCTGAGACTAGCCTAAGCCTAGTTTATTGTTACAACTGCTACATGAGAACAAAAGGGTGTTTCTATTTTGATTGTTCTATAATCTCTTAGTTGTGCACCACCACCAAGTTTAGCTTCCCTGAGCACTAGTTTGGAAAGAAAGCAGTACAGCTTGGTGTTTGATGAACAATCATAACCTAAATACGCTTGTTATGCATGAGCCACCATTAAAATTTTGTTTGAATTTTCTCATAATCTCATAACCATCTTTCAGTATTGCATTCACAAGCAATTTCTCATTGTTGATCAGTCTGATGGAGGCCTAGACCTAATATCCCAGTAGAAATACTCTTCAGTGAAACGCATCACCATTCTATGTGCACTACCAACTTCTTATTCAGTATCTGAAGACTAATATCTGCATTGAGAACAATGGTTAGGTGGAAGGCATGAGACATAGTGGGAGGGGCATGCGCCCTTGCTTGTAGATGTCTATGCCAGAGCCAAAGGTTGAAATTTTGGTTCTGGTTTCACAACCATGGTCCTGGGGTCAATTACAGTTACACCAACTACTCCAGGGGCTACTGAAGAACTGCCCAAGCTTTTTATGTGACACGAGGAACTACATTGTTTCTCTAGTCAGTAGGATACAGTTCACCTGCCCAGCCACATAATTGCACTGATGATAAACTTTTTTTCAAATCAAGAAGATATAAGTGAGACAAAAGCTTTTATTTTCACAGCTGTCCATTTTTGCACTGAAATAATTGCGCAATGCTGTCACTTTGCGCCGTTTCTGAATAGACTCTTTGTCTTGATACTGGCTTAAACCTACACTTTGTCTGGATTAGAATCATAGGTTCAACAGGTGCTCAAAATTAGCTGGTGAACTGCAAAATTGGTTGGTGCATATGAAAATCTCCTTGATCCTTTGTTGATTTGTAGCTGAACTTAGAACTCCATCTGATACACACTGGTGCATTCGACCCTAAAAGCTTTAGGTTTCCTGTAACCTAAGGTTGATGGTACCCAGGAAACGTTATATTAAGCTACTTTTGTGCATAATATCAAGATGAGCTATCAAGGTGAAAGAGTTTTATATGCCATTGCTAATGGTGTTGCAGTAACAATATCTTTGGTGCATTTTTGTCTTACATTTTCTTTGATGTTGGTAATATTCAGAGGAACATTAGGTTGACACTTGTACCATAGTAAGTCACCTGAAATATTTCAACAAGAAAAGCATGCACAGTATGAAATAATGTTTAACACCTTTGTTACATTTGCGTATGTACACGCTTGGTATGGGTTTTTACAGAACAAAAACCAGATTATGTACAAATGCACATCTGGCATCTATTGGATACCAGCTATAATTTTTTTGTGGAAGTTCATATACTTAGATACAAATATTATGAATAGGAATGGATTTAACAAATGAAGCACTTGTTTAACTTCTGTTGCAAAGTGTTTTAGGAAACTAGCGTAAATATGGTGAACTCTCAAATTGCTTGGTACTCTATGCATTTTCCTAGGAAAACCTCGGTGTCAAAAGTGCTAAGATGTGCCATATGTCTCCATCAATGCACGTTTGTTGAATTTGCGCTGTTGAAATGACAGATACTTACAACATCTCATTTTTAATGGTTTATGTTTTTCAGGTTTATAAAGTGCAGGTGCACATTGGAAAAGATACGTGGTTTGTTTTCAGAAGATATGCTGAGTTTGACAAGCTGTACAATTCTGTAAGAAGACTTATATGCAATTGTTCTAAGAATGAACTTCAAATATGTTTTAAAAATTGTTTAAATAATGATCTACTTTGTCATATAACATGAACTGTAAGTTTGAAGTACATCTCCTTTAGAAAACGTGGACTAGTAATTGAGGAACTGCATAGTTAGATGAAAGTTCAAGAAGCATATTTCAGGAGCTGTTGTATATACTGTAATAACATATTGCATGGTGCCACCCATTTACCTAGCCGTTTGCACAATGAATTTTGGATATTATATTGTTTGAATAAATTATGATGTTTTGGCAAATACGTTTTTATATAAAAATGTTCTAACCTTAATTGGTTTATGAAACATTTTAATGCTCCATAGTTCATCTTTATTTTTGCATGTGATAGCAATAGTTTATAAACATTGTGGTTGTCATCATTGATAAAGGCTAGGAAAATATTTTTTTGCAAATGAGGTTATCTTTAATCCTACACAAAAGATCATCTATTGTAATATTAGTCGGCACTCCCAAATACATCCTTTCACAGATTCTATTTTTACAAGCACACCTGGAGTAATTGTAAACAATTACACTTTTTTGAATAATTGTAATCAATTACATGGCCAATTTAATTGCAAGCAACAATTTCACTTTTGCGATTAAACTTGGATCTTCATGCTACGGCACTGCACGATTAACCACACTTTTGGTGGCTGGATTTCTTCCCTTATAATCGGTTCTTATGGTTACGTCTCAATGTAGGTCACTGTCTATGAAAAGAGATCCTTTCTCAGCAAAGAATCAGACACATTAAGATTTTACAGAGTATATATTTCGCCTACAATGTAGGCTTAATGTGTCTGATGTGTCTGAAAAAAAATTTTTTGCTTGGGGGATGCGGGTTTTTTGTGAGTGACGTCATAAGTGGAGGACTTTTAGGCCACCTTGACCCACTTTGCCTGGCCCTGGGCGCCAACTGTTAGGTGGTAGTATTTCGCTGAAG